>APMI01032218.1_pt1 | contig 13557 bp, 8 predicted proteins | sample 667938 | NCBI WGS metagenome assembly APMI01 (sample SAMN01084076, study PRJNA167559) | wastewater metagenome | biome: Wastewater | place: Denmark: Ejby Moelle, Odense | collected 2011-11-28 | reverse complement strand
CACGCCGCCGCCGACCGTGAGCTCGGTCGCCGCCGCGGCGACGGCGACGCGGCCGCCCCCCGCCCCGACGGTGAACCCGCGGTCGATCGCGGTCGTAGCGCCGGTATACTGGAACCGTGCGCCGTTCTGGATGACGAGGTTCGCCGACGCGTTCGACGAGGCGCCGATGCCGCTGGCAAATCCGCCGTCGGCGAGCGCATTGGTCGAGAGCGTGCCCGCCGAAACCGTGGTGACGCCGATGTAATTGTTGGTCGCATTGTCGAGCGACAGCGTGCCGCTCCCCGCCTTGAGCAGTCCTTCGTCGTCCGGGCTGGTGATCTGCCCGGTGAAGGTGAGATTGGCTGTGCCATCGACCTGGATCGTCGGTATGTCGGAGCCGCCATTGACCAGGGTGAAGCCGCGATCGGTGGTTGCGGTGGTCCCGCTATATTGCAGCACCCCACCTTCGAGCACGAGGTTGGCGGATGCCGCGCCCGATGCGCCGAGCGCGCTCGCCGTGCCGCCGTTGGCGATGCTGTTGACGACCAGCCGGCCGTTGCTCAGCGTCGTCCCGCCGGTGAAGCTGTTGAGGCCGGTCAGGCTGACCGTTCCCGTCCCGCCCTTGGTGAAGCCGGTCGACCCGCCATTATCGATGATCGTCGAATCGATCGTCAGCGTGCCGGTGCCGTTGTGCAGCACGCCGAGCACGCCGCCGGCGCCGGACAGGCCGGTCACATTGCCGCCCGTGATCCGCTGGTTGTTGCCACCGACCGAGGGCGCGATGATCAGCGCGCCATCGACCCCGAGCGTCTGGTTGCCCGCAATCGTGATCGTGGCGGGTGCCGCGGTCGTGAACTGCAATCCGCCGAGCTGGATGCTGCCGGCAACCGTGCCGAAGAAGCTCGTCGCATTGCCGTCGCGATCGGTGATGAACTCGCCCGCCTGCCAGGTCGCGGCATTGTCCTTGCCGACATAATCGCTGTCGGTGAAGGCCAGGATATTGCCGCCGACGACCTTCGCATAATCGGTGCCGTTGACGGTCGCCCAGCCGCCGAGGCTGGTGTTGGTGGTGGTGAAATTGCCGCTGGTCGGCAGATTGAAATTGACGATCCCGCCGGTGCGGGTGATCGCGCCGAAATTGACCGTCAGCGCGCCGCCGGTTCCTGCCACCCCGGTGATCGTATTGGCGCCGGCGGTGATGTTGAGGCCATTGAAGGTCTGGCTATTGGCCCCGCCCGCGGCGCCGGTGATGGCGAGCACCCCGCCCGACATGTTGAGCGTCGAGGTGGCGCCGATGACGTTGCTGGCGCTCGCCGTGGCAAATTTGAGCGCCAGCGTGCCGCCCTGGATATTGGTGGCGCCGGTATAGCTGCTCGCCCCGCTCAAGGTGAGCGTTCCCGTACCGAGCTTGGTGAGCCCGCCGGTCCCGGTGATGGTGCCGGCGAAGCTGTTGGTCGCCAGAGTGGTGTTGAGCGTCAGCGTCGCGCTCCCCAGCGCCAGCGTGCCGCCTGTCCCGTTCAGCGTCGGGGCCGTCAGATCGAAGCCGTTGAGATCGAGCGTACCGGCATTGATCGTTACGCCGGTGGTCGTGCCGAATGCCGCGGCATTGCCCGCACGCAGCGCGCCGCCGTTCAGCGTGATCGTGCCGGTCCGCGTATTGGCACCGTCCAGGATCCAGACGCCGTTACCGCTGCCGACGAGGTTGCCGGTGCCGGAGATAACGCCCGCGAAACTGTTGGTTCCGGCGAAGCTTCCGCCGAGCGTCAGCGTGCCATTGGCAAAGGTAAAGCCGCCGCTGAGCGTGAGCGCGCCGCTGCCGTCGGCAAGGATGGCGGTGGTGCCGCTGGAAGTCCACGTGCGATTGCTGCTGTCCCCGGTCCCGGTGTAGCTGAGCTGCGCGAGATTGCCGAGGGCAACCGCGGACCCAGCGCCGAGCGCGCTCGCGACCCCCGCATCCGCCAGCACGGGCGCCCTGACGATCCCCCCAACTATGGACGCGGTGCCGGCAAAGGTGTTGGCGCCGCCAAGCCGGATGCCGCCAGCCGCGCTCCCGCTGAAAGTGGCTCCGCCGGTGCCACTGAGCACGCCAAGCAACTCGAAATCGGCCCTATCCGCGTAAAAGCCGGTGGTCGTCATCGAAATGTCGCCGGTCAGCGTCAGCTTGCCGGTGCCTTGCTGCCGGAACACGCGCGCGGTGCTGCCCGACAGCACCCAGTTGCGATTCGAGGTATCGCCGGTGCCGGTATAAACGATCGAATCGGAATATTGGGAACCGCCCGCGAAGGTGATCGTGCCGTCCTGAACCGTGGTCGGCGCCCCCAGCGCGCTTGCCTCGCCAAGATTGCGGACCGAGCTGAAATAGGAGGCGGCCGACCCCCCGTTGACGCCGTTGAAACGCGTCGTGCCGGTATAATCGTTGAGATCGTTGGTCAGCCGCGCATTGGGGGAAAGGTTGACACTGCCGCTCCCGGTCAACCGCGCGGTGCCGGCACCCGCATTGCTGATCGTCAGCGTCGTCCCACCGCCGATCGTGACCGACCGGCTGGTGCTGCCGCTACTGAGGCCGAAGCTGGCATTCGCGGTCGTTACGAGATTGTTGCTCAGCGCCCCCAGTGCGGCATCGTTCGCAACCGCCAGCCCGCCGCCGCCGAGCGTGATCCCGCCGCTGAAGGTGTTGACGCCGTTGAGCGTGAGCGTCGAGGCACCCAGCTTGGTGAGGCCGGCAGTGCCGGCGAGCACGGAATTGATCACCGTCGTGGTGAGGATATTGATCGTCGGCGTCGCACCGGCGAGCGTCAGCGTGCCGCCGCTCAGCGTCCAGCCGTTGACCGATTGGAAGGTAAGATTGTGGACCGTGATCGGCTGGGTCAGCGTGATCGTGCCGGCGGTATTGGGTACCCCTGTCCCGGTCGCGCCGAAGATCGCATTGTCGGGATTGATCGCATCATTGACCCAGGCGCGATACGGACCGAGCACGTCGCTATTGGCTTCGCTCCACAGCGCGCTGCTCGTGTCCCAATTGCCGGTCCCGCCGCTTCCCTGCGCAGGGCCGTTCGCGTCCCAATAGCGGTCGACTCCCTGTGCACGCGCGGCCGATGGCAGCACGAACGCCACCGCCGCGAGCGAGGCGCCGCACAACAGCTTGGTGGCGGCCATCTTGCCACGCACGTTGCGCCGCGTCCGTTCGTTGGTGCCGCTCACGCAAAATCTCCCGCTGCAAAAGAACCTCGGCCGGCGCACGCCGGGAGGGGGAACCGACTGCTGCCGGTCTCGAAATCCTGATTTGATATCGCCGTCGCCAAGCCAGCCCGGCGCACGCCGATTGGCGCGAAGGATCGCGTCGAGGCGATAAAGTCGACGCAGCAATCGGGGAGACGTGGCTGCCCGCCCGCGCCGAAACGCGAACGCAGCGCTACCCCCGGAAACCCCACTGCCTTCGCCGAACGACCCACTTTTTCTCACCGGTAACAAGCGCGCGCCGACAGCCCCCAGGCCCTTTGGGGGCGCGTGGTGTCGATCGTAATTTCGGCATCATTCCTGTCTCATTCGATAATAATAAGTTAATATTTTCCGGGCCTTGTACATTCTTTCCGCTAGGGAACCGGGTATCTGCGAGACGGTGCAAGATGCTGGACGAACGCCTCGCTCGGGCGTTGCGCGGCGCCCGGAGCGGCGATATCTCGCCACGCATGGGAGACGCTGTGCGACCGCCCCGATCCCAGCCTGAAGCGCCGGCACTGGCCGAGGCGGCATCCGCGCTGCGTGCCCGGAACGTCGATACCGCCGCGCGGATCGTTGACCGGCGTTTGGCTGAAGATCCGGCCGATCCCGAGGCACTGAGGCTGCGCGCGGCGGTGATGATCGCAACGGGCGCCACCGGTGATGCCGAGCACGACCTGCGCCAAGCGATCGCCCTCAGACCGGACTTTGTTCAGGCTCACGCCGATCTGTGCACCCTCTTGCGCAAACAGGGGCGCGACGACGAAGCGATCGGCGCGCTCGACACGATCTGGGAGCGCGACCGGCGGCTATGGGCCTTGTCGCTAAAGACAGCGATCCTCGACGGCATGCAGCGGACAGGTGAGGCGTTGCCGGCCCACGAAACACTGCTCGCTCATGCCTCAGGGGCAGCGATTCCGTGGCTGAACTACGGGAATGCGCTGGCAACGCTGGGACGCGGCGATGACGCGATCGCGGCCTATCGTCGGGCACTTGCGCTCGAGCCCGGCAATGGCTTCGCCTGGTGGGCGCTGGCCAATCTGCGGACGGTGCGGCTCGGGCCAGTGGACATCGCCGTCATGGAGCGCGCGATCCGGATGACCGGCGGCGGCGCTCTCAACCGGGTGCAACTTCATTTCGCGCTCGGCAAGGCGCTCGGCGACGAGCGGCAGTTCGAACGATCCTTCGCGCATTATGCAGCGGCGAACGCACTGCGCGGCAAGCTCGCTCCCTATGATGCGGCGGCGATGCGGGCGTTCGTCACCCGGGCTGCCGCCATATTCACCCCCGACCGGCTGGCCGTGCACCGTGGCGGCGGGTGTGAGGCACGCGATGCGATCTTCATCGTCGGCATGCCGCGTTCGGGCTCGACCCTGATCGAGCAGATTCTCGCCAGCCATCCCCAGATCGAAGGTCTGGGTGAGTTGACCGAGCTCTCGGAGATCGCAGCCGAAATCGGCGGCAACGAATCCCCCGCCGCGTGGCTTGATGCGATCGCACGACGCGATCCGCACGAATGGCGCGCGATCGGCCAACGCTATCTTGCGTCGGTCCGGCGCTATCGGAAATCCGATCGCCCGTTCTTCACCGACAAGATGCCGGCAAACTGGCAATATATCGGGCTGATCCACCTTATGTTTCCGAACGCCAGGATCATCGACGTGCGGCGCGATATGCAGCCCTGCTGCTTTTCCAGCTTTACGACATATTTCAACCTGCAGACACAGTTCCCTACCGATCTCAAGGAATTGGGTGAATTTTACCGCGATTATGTTCGCATGATCGAACATTTTCAGCAGCTGCTCCCGGAGCGGATTCTCAACCTGCAATATGAGCGCATCGTCGACGATCTCGAGCGCGAGGTCCGAAGGATGCTGGCTTATCTCGCCCTTCCGTTCGACGCGGCCTGCCTGCATTTCCACCAGAATCCGCGGTCTGTGCGCACCCCAAGCGCGGAGCAGGTGCGGCAGCCGATCAATCGCGCCGGGCTGGAGCGTTGGCGCGGTTACGAGCCATGGCTCGGACGATTGCAGAGCGCGATCTCGCCGTGATCATTGTCGCTCACGCCTAACCAGCTAAATAGCGGTTATACCGTTCATCTCTATCGCTCGCCAATCCGGTTTCCCATTGCCCGGCCAGAGGCGGCGACGACAATCGTCAACGAAACCGACCGGGTCGAGGCGCTGCCGGCGCCAGTTGCGAAGGCGCCTCAACGGCTCAATCGCGAAACGCCCGAAGCCTCTCGAGGCGAGCCTTCTGAACCGCCATCGCCATCTCAATGCGCACGCGTTCTACCCGATCGGTCTTGTCGAGATATTCCTCCAGCGCGCCAACATTCGCCTCGATCGTTGCCTCGAGACCCAGGAAGAGCTCTTTTCGCTCCTCGGGCGTCAGGATCGCCCATATGCCGGCCCGCAACCGGAACGGATCGACCCCGATGCTGGCCGCCAGCACCGGATCGCACGCCCAGGCTTTGAGCGCCCGTCGTCCCACCGCCGTGAGCGACAGGTGCCGCGTCGCCCTTCCCCCCTGTGCCGCCGTGGCCTGCAAAAAGCCATCTTTCTCCAGACGTCGTACCGCGGGATAGATAGCGCCGGCGCTACCCTTCCATTCCAAAGAGAACGAATCCGCGAAGGCCTTCCGCACCTGAAAAGCGGTTTGTTGCCCGCGATGCTCGATCTCCGACAGGATCGCCCCTTCGAGTTCGCTGATCCTCCGCACTTGTGTCACTTGCCATCCACGCTCACTGATTTAATAGTACGAATCGTACTATAGGGCCGATTATGCGATTTCTTGCGATCCTGGGTAGCCTGCTCGTGGCGGCCACGACAGCAGTAAGCGCGGCCCAAGGGCTTCCGGCTGCATCCACGCCCGTCGATTCGGCAGCGCAAACGGAAGAGAAACGCCTTCAGGACGCCAACAACCAGTCCGTCCAGGACGCGGTGCATGGCCGCTATCTTGATGCGTCATTTGGCCTCCTCTCTCGTCTCGGCGTCGCATCCGCGACCGATATCAAGGATCCGGATGTCTTCGATCAATGGGCGCAGGTCATGTCGTGTATGACCGGTGTCCCGATCCTCAACCCGGCAAAGGCTGCCGATTTTCATGTGCCTGCCGGGCAGATCGCCGACCTTCGCGCTGCCGTCGGCGTTTCGGCGATACCCGAAATCGTGCGTCGCGCGCGGCAGACCCGCATCGTCATTCTCGACGAGAATCATCTCGATCCGCGCGGACGCGCGTTCGGACTCGAAGTCGCCCGTGCGCTACGCCCGCTTGGCTACACCGTTTTGGCGATAGAGGCGCTGAAGCGTGACACCGACGATGCAGTGTCGCGCGGGAAGATGGAAAAGCTCGCGGCGGAGAAGTATCCGCGGCAGTCGAGCGGATATTATCTCGACGATCCGGTTTTTGCCGATTTCCTGCGCCAATCGCTGGCGCTCGGGTATCACCCGGTCTCCTACGAAATGATCCGCACGGACTATTCTGGCCTTCCGGAAGGCGCCCAAGGGCAGCGCGAGCAGGATCATGCCGACAACATCGTCCGGCGCGCGCTCAAGCAATATCCCGGCGCGAAGATCCTGATCTACGCTGGCGAACATCATGCGGCCGAGCGGCCGATCGCGGCCGAGGGCGGCAAAGTCATGATGATGGCCGAAAGGCTCAAGCGCGCGACGGGCATAGACCCGCTGACGATAGATCAGGCAGGTCTGTCGTCGATCCCGATGAATCGGCCCGATGTGGATCTCTATGCGATCGCCGCTTCCAAAGCGCGCGAACACTCCGTCGTGCTGATGCGCCACGGCCAACCTGTCGTCGTCGGGCTTCTCGCAGGCTCGGTCGATTTACAGGTCGTCCATCCGCGCACCACTTTTGCCGCCGGCCGCCCACAATGGCTTGCGTCGATGGGACGCAAACCGACGCCGATTCCGCAATCGCTTCTGCCGACGTCCGGAATGCGGCTGATCCAGGCGTTTCTCGCGAGCGAGGCGGACGATGCCATTCCAGTGGATCAAATAATGGTCACGGCCGGGCAGGCACCTCCCATGCTCATGCTTCCCTCCACCCCGGTCCGCTACGCCGTCCAGGAACAGGGCGCGCAATAGCGCGTAGCTGCCCGGCTGTTGCTGCACCAGGAGAGGGCGGCCCGATTCCGGGAAGGGATATCGCTGGCAGGAACGACCGGATTGGGGCGCGAAGCTGCCGCGCGGCACCCGCCCCGATAGCCATCGTTCGATCATCACCGCGGCCGCCCTGACAGCAAACACCGTTTTTGTTACGCTACAACGATGGCGCTTGCTCCAAAACTTATCCTTCGATCGCCCGTTTCCGACGAAGCGCGATTGGCTGATTTCGTGGAGACCTGTCTCCGCGACGAAGTGTCGCTTCTCGCGATCATCGGCCCCGGCTGTTCGCGGCTTGAAGATCTGATCGACGAAATTGTCGTCGGTGACGGCAGCGATACCAACCGCTTTCTTTGTACCACGTCACATCCAGACGACGACCTCGACACCGTGATGAATATGGCAAAGCATTGGGAGATGGAAAAGAATGACCCGGTACAGGTGATCACTCTCTAACGCGCTCGGCTATGTCCCGGTTGCGGGGACCCGTGCACCGCGCTCTCAACGAGCACCTATCTTTAACAATCGCACTCAGGTTGAAAACTTGGAACGACCTACAAGACCGCCCCGTACCCTCTCTGGACCGTTGGTGGCGCTCGCGATCTTTATCGCGCTCTTTGCGTTTCTCGGTTGGGGTGCTTTGCTGGTGCTCGGTGGCGTTTAAGCCCCATCGGGTCGGCTAACCTCGCTTCGTTGCCTGAAGCAGCCCGTCTTCAATCCACCCAGCTACCGCCGTTCAGCGGTCTTCAGAACACGCTTGTCCCGCTTCAGCTGTCATGAATTTTTCGTCGAATAAGCCGAGGGGGATCACCCCTTTTTACAGATCGGCAAGATGCGCTTGGAAATAGCTTATGGGCTGCTTGCCAATTTCATCGCGGGATCGGCCACGACGATCACATTATATGTGCGCCGCCGCCAGCGGGACCACCAAAGGATCCGGGGCCGCCGCCGCGATCGACACACCCGCTAACACCGGTCAGGCATCAGCCTCCGACGCGTCGCTCTCTCGTGCGGTCTAATTACGGGAAATTCCGGCAATTATGGGAAATTCCCAGGTAACGTGCCGGTTAAGGTAACCGTCGGTTACCTTGATCGCGTGCCGCACAGCGCAGCGAAGCGAAGGCGATCCTTATAATGGTGGGGAGGTGTGGTTTCGATCCACTCCCCGAAGGACGAGCTTTACAGGCCCGCTGCCGAAGCCATCGGCTTTACCTCCCCGGGATGGCGGAACGCGGAGGGCATGATCCCCAAGCCCGGAGGCTCCTCGCGCTTAGCGGACGGACGCACGGTCCACGTGCTTCACGTTCCAACCTGGCGCAGACTGGAGGATGCGAACCCCTAACCTTGCGATTAGTCCGGTTTTCGAGGCCGGTTGCGCTCCATAACGCGCCACCCTCCGAAGGCAGCAGCGCGCAATGCGTCAGTCAGTATCGGAGGTCGATACTTGACGAGCAAATCAGGAGGTGGCGCAATGTGCGTCGCATTTCGCCAGAATAGCAGGCGCCTTGGAGAAGGGAAAGCCCTGAAAGGTCGCGTCTCGAGACGTGGTGTAGGCCGCGCCCCCTGGCGCGCGCGCCAGGTCGGTCGAGCGGAAGCGCGCGCGCTCCCTCAACAGAAAAGCTTCACCGGTGGAGTCTCCTGAAACCAGTGGTTGACGCGCCGGCTAGAGGTTGTCCTGACGCGCTCGCCCGTCGCCACAAGCCGCAGCCGGGGGGCTTTCCGGGCCCGTGCTCCCCGTGGCGTCCGTCGTCCCGAGCGGCTGAGTCGCTTGTTCCAGTTTGGCGATTGATCCGCCGGTTGCTCGATCCCGGCAACGCGCACATTGGAAGAAATATTGATGATATTCAGAATGTTAATTGAGAAATTATATAAGCGTAATTCGCCCTTGCAAATAATTTTGTGCAACGCATCATAGAGGAGAGAGCGAAGGAGAGCGGATGGCCTTTTTCGAGATGACCGATCAATCTGCGGTGGTTCGGCCCTGTTATGCCGAAGTTCAACGCTGGATCGACGAAGTCGGCATCGAAAGGCTCAACGCGCGGCTCAAGGAAGCCGAAACGATCTTCCGCCGGATCGGCATTACCTTTGCGGTCTATGGCGAGGGCGGCGACCCGGAAAGGCTCATTCCCTTCGATCTGTTGCCGCGGGTGTTCTCCGGCGCCGAATGGCGCACGCTCGATCGCGGCATCCGGCAGCGCGCGCAGGCGCTCAATGCCTTCATCTACGATGTCTATCATCGCGGAGAGATCATTCGCGCCGGGATCGTGCCGGGCGATCTCGTCTATCGCAACCGCGCCTTCCTGCCCGAGATGATCGGCTTCGATCCGCCGGGCGGGGTTTACAGCCATATCGTCGGGATCGACATCATCCGCACCGACGAGGGCGGCTTCCAGGTGCTGGAGGACAATTGCCGCACCCCGTCGGGCGTGAGTTATATGCTCGAGAACCGGGAGATCATGCAGCGCATGTTCCCCGAATTGTTCGGCTCGACGCGGGTGGCGCCGGTCGATTCCTATCCCAACGATCTGCTCGCGACACTGAAGGAAGTGGCACCGGCCGGCGCGGGGAGCGACCCGACCGTCGTGGTCTGATGGGCGTCGAACTCGTCGAGCCGATGGATCTCTATGTCGACGAGGACAAAGTGTGGATGAAGACCACGCACGGCCCGAAGCGCGTCGACGTGATCTATCGCCGGATCGACGACGATTTCATCGATCCGTTGACCTTCCGCCCGGATTCGATGCTGGGCGTGCCGGGATTGTTCGGCGCCTATCGCGCCGGCGGGGTGACTTTATGTTCGGCCCCCGGCGCGGGGATCGCCGACGACAAGGCGATCTACCTGTTCGTGCCGGAGATGATCCGTTTCTATCTCTCCGAAACGCCGATCCTCGAAAATGTCCCGACCTGGCGTTGCGCGCTGCCCGACGAATGCGCGCATGTGCTGGAAAATCTCGATCAATTGGTCGCGAAGGAGGTGCATGGCTCGGGCGGCTACGGGATGCTGATCGGGCCGAGGGCGACGCGCGCCGAGGTCGCGGCCTATGCCGATCGCATCCGTGCCGACCCGGCCGATTTCATCGCCCAGCCGACGCTCGATCTGTCGACCGCGCCGGTGCTGGGGCACAAGGAAATCGTCGGGCGGCATGTCGATTTCCGGCCCTATTGCCTCGTTGGCAAGCGGATGCGGCTGGTCCCGGGCGGGCTGACGCGGGTGGCGCTGACCGAAGGCTCGCTGGTGGTCAATTCGTCACAGGGCGGCGGCGTCAAAGACACCTGGGTGCTGGACGACTGATATGCTGAGCCGCACCGCCGAGAATATCTTCTGGATGGCGCGCTATATCGAGCGCGCCGAAAGCACCGCGCGGCTGATCCAGATGGGGCAGCGCATGACGATCCTGCCCGGCCCGATCCACCGCGAGGAATGGCGCTCGGTGTTGCGCGTCACCGGCTGCGACGGGCTGATCGACGGCGATCGCGCGGTGGCCGAGGCCGATATCGTCCATCTGCTGCTGCTCGACGAGACCAACCCCTCGTCGATCCGCTCGTGCATGCTGCGCGCGCGCGCCAATGGCCGCGCGGTGCGCACCGCGCTGACCCAGGACATGTGGGAGGCACTCAACGACGACTGGCGTCGGTTGGAGCAATATGATGTCGCGAGCGCGCGGCGAAACCTTGCCGAATTGATCGACTGGGTGAAGACGCGCGCCTCGACCTTCCGCGGCGCGGTCGAGACCGGCCAGCTACGCAACGAAGGGCATGATTTCCTGCGCATCGGCGGCGCGCTCGAACGCGCGGAGATGACGCTGCGGCTGCTCGACGTGAAATATTATGTGCTGCTGCCGGAGACCGCGGTGGTTGGCGGCGGGCGCGATCACTATCAATGGACCTCGGTGCTCCACGCTCTGGCGGCGGCGCGCGCTTATCATCACGTTTATGGCGGCGGCGATTATTCGCCGTGGCGGATCGCCGACCTGCTGGTGCTCAACCAGCAATTCCCGCGCTCTTTGTCCTTCTGCTTCGGGCAGATCGGCTGGCATCTCGATCGGCTGGCGCAGGCGCATGGCCGGCGCGGCGCCGCGCATGACACCGCGACGCTGATGCTGGCCGAGCTGCGCGATCGCGAGAGCGGCGAGATTTTCGAAGAGGGGCTCCACGAGTTCGTGCAGAACGCGCTTGTCATCACCAACCGCCTGTCGCGCGAAATCGCGCAGGCCTATCATTTCAACTGATGCTGCTGGTCGTCCGCCATCTGACGCACATGCGTTACCCTGCCGGCGCCGCCAGCGTCGCGCTGCGGCTCAAGCTGTTCCCGCAGAGTTTCGAGGGGCAGCGCGTGATCGACTGGCATGTCGAGGTCGATGGCGAGGAAGTCACACGGTCGATCGGCGACGGTTATGGCGAACGGTTCGCGCAATGGCTGAGCCACGGCCAGCGCGAGGAACTGGCGATCGTCGCACACGGCCGGGTGGAAACCGAGGATCGTGCCGGGGTGGTCAAAGGGCTGCGCCGGGCCTGTCCGCCGGCGGTCTATCTGCGCGAGACGCCGTTGACCGAAGCGGATGACATGATCTTTGCGCTCGGCGACGGACTTGAGCCCGGCGCGAATGCGCTCGCGGGGTTGCACGCGCTGAGCGCGCGGGTGCTCGATGCCCTGCCATATCGCGGCGGCGTGACCACCAGCGCGACTGCGGCGGCGGTGGCGCTGGCCGGCGACGGCGGCGTCTGTCAGGATCATGCCCATATCTTCATCGCCGCCGCCCGCGCGCGCAACGTGCCGGCGCGCTACGTCGCGGGCTATCTGCTCGCTGGCGAGGAGGCCGATCAGCAGTTCGAATCCCACGCCTGGGTTGAGGCTTATGTCGATGGCCTCGGCTGGGTCGGGTTCGATATCGCCAATGGCGTGAGCCCGACCGATCATTATGTGCGGCTCGGCAGCGGGCTTGACGCCAATGACGCCGCGCCGGTACGCGGCGTGGTAACCGGCGGGGGGCCGGGGATCGTCTCGGCCGACGTGCGGATCGCTCGCGGCGAGGGCGACATCGAGGCGATCCAGCAGCAGCAACAGCAGCAATGACCCGGAACCACGATCTCACATGACCTATTGCGTCGCGGTGCGCGTGGCCGATGGGCTGGTGCTGTTATCCGATACCCGGACGAACGCGGGCATCGATAATATTTCGCGCTTTACCAAGATGTTCACCTGGGAAGTTCCAGGCAACCGCGCGATCGGCATGATGTGTTCGGGCAATCTCTCGATCACCCAGGGGGTGATGACGCGGCTCGCCAAGGCGATCGAGCGCTCGGTCGACGATCCCGGGATCGAGACGATCCTCAATGCCGACAGCATCTTTCGCATTGCCGAACTGGTCGGCGAAGCGATGCAGGCGCAGCAGGACCGGTATCGCGAGTCGATCCAGGCGGGCGGGGTCGGCGCGGACGCGATGATCCTCGTCGCGGGCCAGCGCAAGGGCGGGCGGCACCGGCTGTTCATGGTCTATTCGGCGGGGAATTTCGTCGAGGCGACCAGCGACACACCCTATTTCCAGATCGGCGAGCACAAATATGGCAAGCCAATCCTCGATCGGGTGGTGACGATCGATACGCCGCTCGAACAGGTGGTGAAGGCGGTGTGCGTGTCGATGGATTCGACGCTCCATTCGAACCTCTCCGTCGGCATGCCGCTGGATCTGGCAATATTGCGGCGCGACAGCTTCGCCTTTCAGGTGCGTGAGCGGATCGAGGCCGATGACCCGCGTTTCCAGACCATCTCGCGCGAATGGGGCGACAGGCTGCGCGAGGCATTTCTCGCCATGCCCGAGGTGATTTCCCTCGGTTGAGCCGGACGGTTTCGCCCCAGATATTGCGATTCAGTGCATTCGAGGCCATGCCCGACAGCGAACAGTCGATGAAGAATAGTGAGTTCGAACCGATCGGAGAGATATTTGGCAAGCAGGTTCGTGTGGGCAAGTCGCCCTCCAAACATACTTGCGCGTGTCCTGAGTGCCATCTGGTTGATAGCATTCCTGCTCGCGATAGCGAATTTCGCGAGCGGTTGGCGCCTGATCCACCCCTATGACCAGCAGGCGGTGCCAGTTCTTTCTGTTTTTGGCCTGCTACTTCTTGCTGCTCTGCCCAAGGTCAAGCGGCTGGACGATTGACGGCAATCGCGGCAATCGTCCCAGTTCTTGTCATCCCGAGCCGAAAATTCGCTCCCTGATTGCGGACGCTGATTCAAGTG
>APMI01023569.1_pt1 | contig 13565 bp, 8 predicted proteins | sample 667938 | NCBI WGS metagenome assembly APMI01 (sample SAMN01084076, study PRJNA167559) | wastewater metagenome | biome: Wastewater | place: Denmark: Ejby Moelle, Odense | collected 2011-11-28 | reverse complement strand
GAACACGCGGTGATGAATGTGGGCGTGGATCGCACGGCTGAGGACCGAGCTTTCCACATCGCGGCCCAGCGAGACATAGTCATCGGCCGATTGGGCGTGGGTGATGCGCACGATGTCCTGTTCGATGATCGGGCCTTCGTCCAGATCGGCGGTGACGTAATGGCTGGTCGCGCCGATCAGCTTTACCCCCCGCTCATAGGCCTGCTTGTAGGGATTGGCACCCTTGAACGAGGGCAGGAAGGAATGGTGGATGTTGATGATCCGCCCAGACATCTTTTCGCAGAACGCATCCGACAGCACCTGCATATAGCGCGCCAGCACCACCAGCTCGGCCCCGGATTCATCAACCAGATTCAGCAGGCGCTTTTCGGCCTCGGGCTTGTTTTCCTTGGTCACCTTGATGTGGTGGAAGGGCAGGTCGTGGTTCACCACCACCTTCTGATAGGTCAGGTGGTTCGACACCACGCCGACGATATCAACCGGCAGCGCGCCGATCTTCCAGCGGTAAAGCAGGTCGTTCAGGCAGTGGCCAAAGTTCGACACCATCAGCAGCACCTTCATGCGGTGCGCGCCGTCATGGATGGCCCATGCCATCTCGAACGGCTTGGCGACGGCTTCGAACCCGTCGCGCAGGGCGGCCAGCGTTACCCCGGTTTCCGACCGAAAGGTGATGCGGGTAAAGAACTGGCCGGTCAGCTCGTCATCGAACTGCGAGGCGTCGGTGATGTTGCAGCCCTGGTCGGCCAGATAGCCGGTGATGGCCGCGACGATCCCTCGGCGCGAGGTGCATTGCACGGTCAGGACATAGGCGGTCATGCCAGTTTTCCTTTCAGATTCCTGTTACAAGTCGGCAGGTTGCCTGCCGGAACTTGCGGGCGAGGCTTGGGTGGCGCATGGGCCTATGTCAATCCATGGGCTGCAAAACAAAGGGCGAAAAGCGACGCAAATTTGCCGCCTTTCGCCAACTGCCGATTGTTTGCGCACATCCCGCCGCGGATCGGAAACTTATGTCTGCCGCGTGACCGTTTTCACCAGCACATAAAGCGCAGGCACCATGAACAATGCGATCACGGTTGAGGCAACCATACCCCCCAGCACCCCGATGCCGATGGCGTGCTGCGCCGCCGCGCCGGCGCCATTGGCAAGGGCCAGCGGCAGCACCCCCAGCGCAAAGGCGAAAGAGGTCATCAGGATCGGCCGCAGACGAATCTCGGCCGCCTCTCGCGTTGCCTCCAGCAGCCCCTTGCCCTGTTTGCGCAAGGATTCGGCGAATTCGACGATCAGAATGGCGTTTCGCGCGGCAAGGCCGATGGTCGTCAGCAGGCCCACCTTGAAATAGACGTCATTCGACTGGCCAAAGGCCCAGGCCGCGACCAGCGCGCCCAAGATTCCAACCGGAACCGCCAGCATCACGGCAAAGGGCACCGTCCAGCTTTCGTACAGGGCGGCAAGACACAGGAACACCACCAGACCCGACATGGCGAAGAGAAGCGGCGCCTGATTGCCCGCAAGCTGTTCCTGATACGAAAGCCCGGTCCAGGCGATGCCGTAGCCGCCGGGCACCTCTTTCACCAGTTCGGCGATCTTGGCCATCGCCTCGCCCGTGGAAACCCCGTCCGCCGGGTTGGCTGAAATGGAAATCGCCCGTGTGCCGCCGTAACTGTCCAGCGAGGGCGAGCTTTCGGTCCAGACCTTGTTCATGAAGGCGGCGAATGGCACCATTTCGCCCGCGCTGTTGCGCGCGCTCCAACTGTCGATCTGTTCGGGCTGCATCCGCCATTCGGGCGCACCTTGCACGATCACGGGGCGCAATTCGGTTCCCAACTGGAAGTCGTTCACCTGAGAGCCGGAGAAGATGACCGACAGCATGGAATTCACGCTGCTGACCGTCAGGCCCATGGCGCGGGCCTTTTCCTGATCAATGTCCAGCTTCAGCGAGGGGCGGCGGTTCGGTTCCTGCCCACGGAAACCGCTGGCAACCCCCGCCGCCTCGGCCCGCGCCACCAGATCCTGGGCGGCATCCTCCAGCGCGGTCTGCCCGCTGCCTGCCTGGTCGATCAGGTAGAACGAAATCCCGGCGTTCTGGCCAAGGCCCTGAATCTGCGGCGGCTGCATGAAGGTGATGTTGCCCGCCCGGTGGCCGCGGAACCGTTGGGTGCCCGCCTGTTGCAGCATCGCGGCCGTCTGGCCCGGCCGGTCGGCAAAGGCTTTCAGCTTTACAAACAGCATTGCGGTATTCTGACCTCCGCCGCCAAAAGAAAAGCCAAGTGCCGTCATCACGGTGTCCACGCTGTCTTTCTGTTTGGTCAGCAGCCAGTCCTGCACCTCGGTCGCCACCGCGGCTGTCTGGGCTGTGGTCGATCCTTCGGCCAGCCGCAGCATGACCATCAGCACTCCCTGATCCTCTTGTGGCACGAAAGACGAGGGCAGGCGCTGGAACAGCCAGCCCGCGCCACCACCGATGCCCAACAGCAGGACCAGCATCAGCAGGGGCTTTTTCATCGCCGACCAGGCAATGCTGCCATAGCTGCGCGTCGCGGCATCAAGCCCCCGGTTGAAGCCGCGTGCCAGTGCATTGCCGCCGCCATGCGCCCGCCGTTTCAACAGGGCCGCGCACATCGCCGGCGTCAGGATCAGCGCGACCGCCAGCGACAGGATCATGGCCGAGATGATGGTGACCGAGAATTGCCGGTAAATCACCCCGGTCGATCCCGACATGAAGGCCATGGGCAGGAACACCGCCGACAGGACCAGCACGATGCCGACAAGGGCCGAGGTGATCTGCTTCATCGACCGGCGCGTGGCCTCCAGCGGGTCAAGATGGTCCTCCTCCATCACTCGTTCCACGTTTTCCACCACGACGATGGCGTCATCGACCAAAAGGCCGATGGCCAGAACAAGGGCGAACATGGTCAGCGTGTTGATGGAAAAGCCGAACACCGCCAGCACGCCAAAGGTGCCCAGCAGAACGACCGGCACGGCAATGGTGGGGATCACCGTCGCCCGCCAGCTTTGCAGGAAGACGAGGATGACAAGGAACACCAGCCCCACCGCCTCGAACAGGGTGTGATAGACCTTTTCGATGGATTGCTCGATGAAGGGCGAGGTGTCATAGGGATAGGCGATGTCCACGCCTTCGGGCAGGGCGGGCTTGATGCTGTCCAGCACCGCGCGCACCCGGTTGGCGGTTTCAACCGCATTGGCGCCAGAGGCCAGCGTGACCGAGAAACCGGCGGCATTCGCACCATTCAGCAGCGCCGAAGAGCCATAGCTTTCGGTGCCGATTTCGATCCGCGCCACATCGCCCAACAGCACGCGGCTGCCGTTTTCTTCCGCCTTGAGCTGGATGCGGGCGAACTGATCGACGGTCGAAAGCTGGGTCTGCGCCGACAGGGCAACAGTCAATTGCTGGCCCGGCACCACCGGCTGCGCGCCAAGGGAACCCACCGAGACCGTGGAGTTCTGGTCGGCAATCGCCGACGACACATCCGCCGTGGTGATCTGGTATTCCGCCATCTTGATCGGGTCGAGCCAGACCCGCATCGCATAGCCCGAGGAAAAGCTGTCAATCGAGCCCACGCCATCGGTGCGCAGCACCGCATCTTCGATCAACTGCCCGGTCAGATCGCCCAGTTCAACGGTGGAATAGCGCCCGTCCTTCGACACCAGCGCCCCCACCATCAGCGAGGATTCGCCGCTGCGCGCCACCGAGATGCCGCGCTGCACGACCGTATCCGGCAAACTGTTCTGCACGCGTTGCAGCTTGTTCTGCACCAGCATCTGCGCCGTGTCGGGGTCGGTCGTGTCCGAAAATGTCATCGCCACTTGCGAGCGGCCCGTGGCGCTGGAGGTCGCGGTCATGAACAGCAGGCCATCAAGCCCGGTCATCCCGTCCTGAATGACCGAAGTCACCGAGTTCTCGGTCACCTCGGCCGAGGCGCCGGGATAGGTGGCGGTGATGGTCACGCGGGTGGGTGCGATGTCGGGGTATTGTTCAATCGGCAGGGTCATCAGGCCCCAGGTGCCGAACAGCATGGTGACAATGGCGATGACCCAGGCAAAGACGGGGCGGGTAATGAAAAACTGCGCCACGGGTCAGTTCCCCGCCGTGGAAGGGGCCGCGGCGGTGGCATCCTGCACCACGCCGTTCGCGTCGATGGTGGCGGGCACCGGGTCAATCGCCTGCCCGTCGCGCAGGTTGGTTGTGCCGTCGATCAGGATGCGGTCGCCTGCCGTCAGGCCGGACTGCACCACCCAGGCATTGCCATAGGTGCCGCTTTCGACCACGGCCTGCTTTTTGGCCTTGCCGTCAACAACCAGCCAGACCGTCAGGCTGCCGTCGCGCTGGCGCTGGGCTGCCCGTTGGGGCACCAGAAAGGCGGTGGTCTGGCCGACCTGCAACTCACCATGCAGGAACATGCCGGGTGCGATCAGCCCGCCCGCGTTGGCAACCTCGAACCGCAGGGTGCGGGTGCCTGTGGTGGTGGAAACCGTGGCGCCGGTGGAGATCAGCCGCGCCGTGCCTTCCACGCGGCGTCCGTCGTCCAGGATCAGCGTCAGTTGCGGGTCGGTCAGCGTCACCTCGCCCGCTGCCGCCCGCGCCTCGATACGCAGGCGGGTCGGGTAGGGTTCGGTCAGATCGACATGGATCGGATCGACCTGCACGATCTCGGCCAGCGCCTCGGACTGGTTCTGCGTCACCAGATCGCCGACCGAAACCTGCGGTACCCCGACGATGCCGGCAATCGGCGCGCGGATTGTTGCCCAGTCCAACTGCGCCTTGGCCAGTTTCAGGCTGGATTCCGCAGCCCCCAGTGTGGCTTGCGCCTTGAGCAGCGCCGCCTGGGCATCCTCGAAGGTTGACCGGCTGGTGGCCGATCCCTGCAACCGCTCGGCCCGGTCAAAGGCCAGCTTGGCGCTGCGATAATCGGCATCGGCGCGGGTGCGCTCTGCCTCTGCGGCCGACAGGGCGACTTCGTAGGTCAGCGGGTCGATGGAAAACAGCGGCGTTCCCGCCGCAACCTCGGTTCCCGGCGCGTAAAGTATGGCCGTCAGCGCCCCGCCCACCCTTGGCCGGACCTGTGTGGCATTCTGCGCCAGCGCCCGGCCCGTCAGGGTGATGGTCACCGGCACCTGCGTGGATGCGGCCTCCATATAACCGGCCTTGCCGGCGGGTTGCGGGGCGGGCGCCTGCTGGGCAAGAAGCGGTGGCGTGGCAAGCAGCGGCGTCATCAGGATCAGGGCGACGAGGCGACGAAGGAGCGGCAGGTTTCGGGGCATGATCTTCCTTCGTCAAAAACTGCGGCATCAGATTGCCGGTCAGGGCAATCTGATGGTCTGTGGCTGTGATACGCGGATGACAAGGTGATCCGTCGCAGGCCGGATCACAAGCTGTTCATCGCTGGGGACATGCGCAGGATGGCCATTTCGCTGGCCGATCGCAGGAAGGGGCAGGATGGGCAAGCGCATCCGCCCTTGGGTTCGCCACAAATTGGTCGAAACTGGTTTCTAGCGTTGCCGCAGAAATGGGTGAGTTACGGGATAGCGGGCGGCACCGATGGATTGGAAGACGGTCGATCCCCAGAAGCAGCCAAAGCGGTTCAGCGCCTTGGTCCTGTGCGGTGTTCTCATGGGCGCCGTGATGGTAAAGCCGTTGTTTCAGTTGATTTATTATCTCCTCGGCATTCGCTGGCCGGGGTAGGGCGCGTGGCGGCACGCGCCCCGTGAAGCCGGGCTATTCGGCAGCGACCTTGATCACCGGTTCCATCCGCGCCAGGATTTCCGCCGACAGATGGCATTTGATCTGATGGCCGCCGCCGACATCGCGCATGGGCGGCATCTCGCGGTCGCACAATCCATCCGGCACCTGCGATTTCCAGCGGCAGCGTGTCTGGAACGGGCAGCCGGGCGGCGGGTTCAGCGCCGACGGAATGTCGCCCTCCAGCACGATCCGCTGGCGTGTGACATGGGTGTCGGCGATGGGAACGGCCGACAGCAGCGCCTCGGTATAGGGGTGGTAGGGCGGGGCAAAGACCTGATCGGTCGTGCCGGTTTCCACCACATGGCCCAGATACATCACCAGCACGCGGTCGCTGAGATAGCGCACGATGGAAAGGTCGTGCGAAATGAACAGCAGCGTCGTCTTGTTCTCGCGCTGGATGTCCATCAGCAGGTCGGTCACGGCGGCCTGCACGCTGACGTCCAGCGCCGATACCGGCTCATCCGCCACCACGACCTTTGCCCCCCCGGCAAAGGCCCGTGCGATGCCGACGCGCTGCTTTTGCCCGCCGGAAAGCTGGCGCGGCATCCGGTCGGCAAAGGCGCGCGGCAATTTCACCAGATCCAGCAGTTCCAGCATCCGGTTATGCCGTTCCTGGTCCGAATTGCCGTATTTGAAGATTTCCAGCGCGCGGATGATCTGGCGGCCGACGTTCATCGACGGGTTCAGCGTGTCGAACGGGTTCTGGAACACCATCTGCACCCGGCTGACGGTATCGGTATTGCGCTTTTGAATCGGCGTCGATTGCACGTTTTCGTCAAACAGCATGATCGAGCCGGAGGTGGCGGTTTCCAGCCCCATCAGCACCTTGGCGAAGGTTGATTTGCCGCAGCCGGATTCACCGACGATGGCCAGCGTCTCGCCCTCATGCGCCTCGAAACTCAGCGTTTCATTGGCCTTGACCACCTTCTTGTTGCCGCCGCCAAAGGCGCCGGAGCTGACCGAGTAGTATTTCTTCAGATCGTCCATCTTCAGAACGACCTTGCCGATCGGCGTCTTTTCTTTTGCCACACGGGCTGCGGGCGGGGCGGTCCAGTCGATTTCGCGCCATTTCAGGCAGCGTGTGCCGTGGCGGTCGCCGCCCGGCACCTCGTCCATCGCCACATCGGCGGCATCGCAGCGCCCCTTTTCGAAATAATCGCAGCGCGGGCCGAAGTTGCAGCCCGGCGGGCGCTCATGCGGCAGGGGGAAGTTGCCGGGAATCGAGATCAGCGGTCGCGAATTCTTGTCTGCCCCCGGCAGCGGGATCGAGCGGAACAGCGCCTGGGTATAGGGGTGGCGCATCTCGTCGAAGACTTCGGTGACATTGCCGGTCTCGACCGCTTCGCCCGAATACATCACGCAGATCCGGTCGCAGACATCCATCACAAGGCCAAGGTTGTGGCTGATGAACAGCATCGAGGTGCCGTATTTCTCGCCCAGATCCTTGACCAGATCGACGATCCCGGCCTCGACCGTCACATCAAGCGCGGTGGTGGGTTCGTCCAAAATCAGCAACGCGGGCTTCGACATCAGCGCCATGGCGATGACGATGCGCTGCTGCTGGCCGCCCGAAAGCTGGTGCGGGTAGGAGTTGATGATGCGGTCGGGGTCGGGCAGGCGCACATCGGCCACGATCTGGCGCGCCAGCGCCCAGGCGTCAGCCTTGGCCATGCCCTCATGGATCATCGGAACCTCGGCCAGTTGCGCGCCGATCTTCATGGCCGGATTCAGGCTGGCCATCGGTTCCTGATAGATCATGGCGATTTCACTGCCACGGATGTGGCGCAGTTCCTCATCGCTCATCGTGGTCAGGTCGCGGCTCTTGAAAAGGATGCGGCCCCCGGTGATGCGGCCGTTCTTGCCCAGGTCGCGCATGACCGCCAGCGCCACCGTGGATTTGCCACAGCCGCTTTCGCCGACAAGGCCCATCGCCTCGCCAGCCCGCACGGTGCAGGAGAAATCCATCACCGCCGGAATCTCTCGCATCCGGGTGAAGAAGCTGATCGAGAGGTTCTCGATCTGAAGGATCGGGGTCGAAGGGTCCCAGTCGGTGATCTTGTCAGACATGGCGTGCCTCGTTCTGGCTGGCGTCGGGACCGGGGGTTTCACACCCCCGGACCCCCGTGGGATATTTGAAGAAGGGGAAGGCGCGGGGGCGGCTCAATCCTTCAGGCTTTCTTCGCGAAGTCCGTCGGCCAGAAGGTTCAGGCCAAGAACCAGCAGCATCAGCGCAAACGCGGGCACCAGCGCGGGATGGGGAAACAGGTTCAACAGCTTGCGCCCCGCGTTGATGGTCGAGCCCCAGTTCGGGCTTTCGGGGCTGACGCCAAGACCGAAAAAGCCCAGCGTGCCCAGAAGGATGGTGGTATAGCCGATGCGCAGGCAGAAATCGACGATCAGCGGCCCGCGCGCATTGGGCAGAATTTCCCACAGCATGATGTACCAGGGGCCTTCGCCGCGGGTCTGGCCTGCGGCCACATAGTCGCGCGCCTTGATGTCCATCACCATGCCGCGCACGATGCGGAACACACCCGGAGAGTTGACGAACACGACCGAGACGAACACGTTCAGCAGGTTCGGGTCCATGTGCCACAGGCCGGTCGGGTCGGCGTCAAAGGCCAGGCCGGCATAGGCCCAGAACCCGATGACCAGCACGATGCCGACATAAAGGTTTCGCCTTGCAGGCACCATGAAGTAGCGGCTGTTGAACAACACCACCACGAACAGGATGGGAAACAGGAACAGCACCGCCGCCATATAGGTGGGAATGCCGATCTGCACGATTTCCGGCGTGACCAGCAGGTAGAACAGCAAGATCACCGGGAAGGCCAGCACAAGGTTGGCGATGAAGGACAGCACCGTATCCAGCCGCCCACCGAAATAGCCCGCCGGCAGGCCCAGGGTGATGCCGACCATAAAGGCAAACAGGGTGGCTGCGGGCGCGATGATCAGCACCTCGCGCGCGCCCATCACCATGCGGCTGAACACATCGCGCGCACCGTTGTCACCGCCCAGCAGGTAGTATTGATAGGCGTCTTCGGCGACGCCCTTGGCCGGGCTGCCGGGCAGGGCGTTCTTCATGCCGGACAAGACCTTGAGCGGATCTTGCGTGATGATCAGATCGGCAAAGATCGCGGTGCAGATCCAGAACAGCACGATGCCAAAGCCGACCATGCCGACCGGGCTGTCATAAAGCTTGCCGTAAAGGCCAAGGCGGCGCTTGTAGCGGACCGACAGGGCGAAGGTCACGGCCATCGCGATCCAGACCGGCAGGAACCGGGCGACGGAATGGGCAAGGATCGAGCCCCAGGAAAGTGCGTCCATGATCTTGTCCTTACGCCAGGCGGATGCGGGGGTTCAGGAAGACATAGCCGACATCGGAGATGAGCTGTGTGACCAGAACCACGAAGACCGCCACGACCGAACAGGCCAGCAGCAGGTTGATGTCATTGTTGCCTGCAGCCTGAACCAGCGTCCAGCCGAAGCCTTTGTAATTGAAAAGGGTTTCGACAATCACCACGCCATTCAACAGCCAGGGGAATTGCAGCATGATCACGGTGAAGGGGGCGATCAGGGCGTTTCTCAGCGCGTGTTTCATCACCACCTGACGGAAGCTGACGCCTTTCAGGCGCGCGGTGCGGATGTACTGCTGTGTCATCACCTCGGTCATCGAGGCGCGGGTCATCCGGGCGATATAGCCGATGCCGTAAAGGGCGATGGTCATCACCGGCAGGGTAAAGTTGCGCCATGTGATGTCGTCCATGGCCGATGTGGCGGTGCCCTGAAACAGGGTCTTGTCACTGATCCAGCCCCATTCGTTCAGATGCGGCGAGACACCGACGGTTGCCGAGGCAAGCAGCGCCACGAAAATCACGCCCGAAACATATTCCGGCGTTGCGGTTGTCACGATGGCAAGGGTTGAAAGAACACGGTCGGTGCGCGACCCCTCTCTCATCCCCGAAAGCACGCCAAGAAACAGCGACGTCGGCACCATCACCAGCATCACGGCCAGCATCAGCCAGCCGGTATGGCCAAGCGAGCGGCCCAGAACCGTGGTGACCGGCACCTTGGCAAAGGTGGAAAAGCCCCAGTTGCCCTGAAGGATCCCGCAATAGGTTGCCGCCTGCGCCGGGTCGGACCCGTCGGCGATGCAGCGACCGCGGGTGACACCCTTGTCATCGGTGCGCACCCAGCCCGGCACGACGCCCAGCCATTCACCATAGCGATTCAGCATCGACCCGCCATGGCCGTTGTTCACGATCCAGCTTGCGATGGCATCGTCGGACATGCGGACCGAGCCTTCGCTGCGCGCCAGCTTTTCAAGGTTGGGTTGCAGGTTGGTCAGGCAGAAGACCGCGAAAGTCAGCACAAAGGCTGTCAGCAGCATCAGACCCAGCCTGCGCAGGACAAAGGGAAACATGGCGGACCTACTTTCGTAGAATGGCTAAAAAGCGCGGTCGGAAAAAGCCGATCACGGTGCGCAGCTATAAGATCGGGGCGCCCGCGAGGGGGCGCCCCTTTGTCGGGTCAGATCAGCCGATCGACCATTTGTAGTGGTGGTGTTCGAAGGACGGGTGCATTTCCACCTTCACGCCTTCCTTGGCGTGACGGAACAGCGACCGCCAGTAAGGCTGGATGATATAGCCTTCGTCTTGCAGGATCGTCTCCAGCGTCACCATCACCTCGCGGCGGGCATCGGCGTTGTCCAGCGCCAGGGCCTTGGTCATCGCCGCGTCGAAATCGGCGTTAGCCATGCCGGTCTCGTTCCACGAACCCGTCGAGGTATAGGCCAGCGACATGTTCTGCACCGCCAGCGGACGGTGGTTCCAGGTGGTGGAGGAGAACGGATACTTCTGCCAGTCGTTCCAGAACGTCGAGCCGGGCATCACGGTGCGCTTCACCTTGGCACCCGCGTCGCGCAGTTGGGCGGCGACGGCATCGGTGGTGGCGGCTTCGAAGCCGTCGTCCAGCGAGATGATCTCCAGCTCGGCATCGCCCAGACCCGCAGCTTCCAGCGCAGGCTTCAGCGCGGCGGGATCGATGACCTGCGCCGGAATCTTGGCGTATTCCGGGTGGATCGGGCAGGCATGGTGATTTTCCGCAGTGGTGCCCAGGCCGTTATAGCCCAGTTCCAGGACGACCTTGGGATCGACCGCCTTCTGAATGGCCGAACGGACCGACTTTTCCTTGTAAAGATCGCTGCTGGCCGAGTTCATGCGGACCACGATCGTCGAGGCCGTCACCGCCTCAAGCTTTTGCCAGCCAAGCGCGTCCATCTGGTCGATGAAATCGCCGGTGGTTTCATAGTTCGCATCGATTTCGTCCGAAGCGGCCAGGTTGACCATGGTCGAAGGATCGGTGCCGAAGTCGATATAGTGAATCTCGTCCAGCGGCGAGGTGCCGCCCCACCAGGTGTGGTTCGGCGCGCGCACCAGAATGGCGCGTTGCCCGGCGATGACCTCTTTGGGCACATAGGGGCCGGTGCCGATGGCGTTGACCGAGGGGTCAGAGCCGTCAACATAGGATTTGTGGACCACGGCGGCCGGATAGTCGGCCAGGTTCGGCACAACGGCGATGTCGGACTGGTTCATCTTCAGCACAACGGTGTAATCGTCGGTCTTGACCACGGCGCCTTCGCGAAGCTGCTTTTTGTCGGCATCGACCAGACCGGCAAAGCGCGAGGCCATGGCATTGCCTTCGACCGAGCCGTCGCACCAGCGGGTGAACATGCGCACCACGTCATCGGCGTTGAAATCGTCGCCGTTCTGCCATTTGACGCCCTGACGCACCTTCAGCGTGTATTCGGTGGCGTCGGCATTCGCTTCCCAGCTTTCCAGCAGGCGGCCTTCAAAGGTGGCGTCGGCGTTATACTGGATCAGGTACTCCAGCCAGCCGCGATAGATGTTGGCAATCTGCGGCCAGTCGGCGGTGCGCGGGTCTTTCTGCGCCTTCACTTCCATGGCGCAGCGCACCACGCCGCCCACCTTGGCCTCTTGCGCCTTGACCGGAGCCGACAGCCCCAGAAGGCCATAAGCCGCCGCCGCCGAGACGCCAAGCGCAGTGGTGCGGGTCAGGAATTCACGGCGGCTCAGTTTTCCGGCGCGAACCTCTTCCGCATACATCTGAGCGGCCGGATGCAGCACATCATCCGTGATCATGTCCTTCATTGTCGTCTCCCTGTCGGGGCATTGCCCGGTTGTCATTTTTTGTACGTTAGCGTCTTACAGCGCGACAGACCGCCCCCACGGCAGTTTCCGGTCGAACAGTTTGGCAAGGCACTTCGTGTGCGATATTCGGCACCGTTTTCGGCCATGCGTCAACGCCGGGATTCGGTTGTTCATGCGCTGTTTGCGACATAAATGCGGCGAAAAGTCACAAATGCCGTATCGGTAGCCGACATTGCCGTGGCCAAGGTTGCGACGCGGATTATTTCGGGGTTTCCGTCAGTTCGGTCGATTCGTTGCAGGGCCGTCTTGTGTACGACGGAATGCCGAAGGCGACAGGCCGGTCAGATGCTGAAAGGCTCGCGCGAAATAGGCGGGCGAGGCAAAGCCAAGGCTGGCCCCGATATGCCCGACCGGCGTATCGGTTTCGGCCAACAGGCGGCGCGCCTCGAAAATCCTGCGGTCCTGCAACAGGTCGATGGCTGACCGCCCACAGGCGGCCCGGCAGCAGCGCGTCAGATGGGTCGCCGTGACGCCCAGTTGCGCCGCGATCTCTCCGACACCCTTGCCCTTGCGGAACTCGGTCTCCATCAGCGCGGTATAGCGCGCGACAAGGCGGCGCGCGGCATCGGGCTGCACGGTCTCGGCAGCGCCCTTGGCGGCCTGCCGCTCCAGCCAGACGCCCAAAAGGCCCAGATGATGCTGCGCGGCGCGTTCATGGCCGGGGGTGTCGCTGTCCAGCTCTCGCTGGATCATGTCCAGCGTCACGTTCACCTCTTGCTGGGCGTGCACCTCGCGGATGCGCAGATGCAAGGGCCGCTCTGGCAGGTCTATGGTGCAGCCGCGCCCAAAAAAAACTGCCGTGCCAAAGACTTGCGGCCCAACTTCGAACCCGTGCATCACGCCGGGGGGAATATAGATCGCATTATGCGCGGTATAGCCGCGGGTCTGGCCCGCCACCGTTACGCGGCCCTGGCCCTTGGTGAACCACAACAGGCAGCCCTCGGACAGGCTGCGCATCGCCTCGACCCGCCAGCGCCCGCCAGAGGCCAGCCGCGAGATGGCCATCAGGCGCATCTGCGTCGGGTCTTGCGGTGGCATCGGCGTCGGCGATTGGGGCGAGGGCATTGCGGGGGCCTGCATTCTTGTTCTTGGACCCCAGATAACCCGGTGGGCGCGGCCAACCCAAGCGAAAATTTCTCCGCCGGATGATCTTGTCCACAGTTGTGGATCAAATCTGTGGATAACCCTGTGGGCGGTTTACGGCAGCGCAATTTCGCGCCAGTCGCGCATCCGGGTTCGAAACCAGGTGCGCTGGCGCTTGGCATATTGGCGGCTGGCAAGAATCGAGGCGAGGATCGCCTCGGAAAGTATTGTTTCTTCTTTCAGATACGAAATCAGCTCTGCCGCGCCGATGGCTTTGGCCGAAGGGGCGGCGGGGTTCCAGAACGGCAGTTCTGCCTGCGCTTCCTCTAGTGCGCCGGCCTCGATCATCTCATGGAACCGGCGCGCGATCCGAGCATCCAGCCATTCCACCTGCGGGCGAATAACCCAGGCGTCACATTGGCCGGGCGCCAGCACGGGCGGGGGCGTGTCCTCCTGCCAGTCGGCCAGGCCCCGCCCGGTGGCGTGCAGCACTT
>APMI01036044.1_pt1 | contig 13574 bp, 13 predicted proteins | sample 667938 | NCBI WGS metagenome assembly APMI01 (sample SAMN01084076, study PRJNA167559) | wastewater metagenome | biome: Wastewater | place: Denmark: Ejby Moelle, Odense | collected 2011-11-28 | reverse complement strand
GGAGCCGGCCGGGGGGGTGGGGCCCGCCGTCGAGCCATACGGCGCGGTTGCCGGCCAGCGCGGTAAGCGGGCCAGCGCCCAGCCGTTGCAGCCGGGCGGGCCAGCGCGCGGCAGGGATGCCCCGCGCCATCGCTTCGGGCGAGACAGCAACGACCTGCTGATGGCGCAGCATGGCCACGGCGAGCGCGGCGTTGTCCGCCTGGTGGCTGCCGGGCAAGGCAGGCAGCGGCAGGGTGAGCGAGCCGCGACCATCGCTATAGGCGATTGCATCGCCGATCTCGGCGTTCCAGTCGCGCCCGCGCATCATCACCGGCGCGCCGATCGCTTCCGCCGTATCCAGCACCGATTGCGCCACGGCAGCGGGATAGGCTTGCGTCACCAGCGGAACGCCGGGCTTGGCGATGCTCGCCTTCTCGAAAGCGATGCGCGCCAGCGGATCGGTGGGCACGCCGGCTTCGGGCGTCAGCAGGAAGCCTTCGTGGTCCAGCCCCAGCGTTGCGATGCCGCACGCCGCCGCGGTCGGCAGCACGTTGGTGGCATCGAGCCGCCCGCCCAGCCCGGTTTCGATCACGCAGACGTCGGCCGGGATGCGGTGGAAGGCCAGGAACGTCGCCACCGTGGTCACTTCGAAGAAGCTGGGGGCAAGGTCTTCCGCCGCGTCCAGCACTTCCTGGAGCAGCGCGGCCAGCAGATCGTCGCCGATCAATTTGCCGGCGATGCGGATGCGTTCGTTGTAGCGCACCAGATGCGGCTTGGTGGCGGAATGGACCGTCAGCCCCTGCGCCTCCAGCATGAAGCGCAGATACGTGCAGGTCGATCCCTTGCCGTTGGTGCCGGCCACATGGAATACCGGTGGCAGCGCGAGATGCGGGTTGCCGACGCGGGCGAGCAGTTCGCGCGCGGTATCCAGCCCGAACCGGCCCTGCGGCAGCGACAGCGCGCCCAGTCGGTCAAGCTGCGCCTGCACCGCCGCGTTTTCGGAAATGGCGAAGTCGCGCGTCAGAAGTCCCTCCCGCTGGCGCGGAGTGTCACGCGGCTTTTGCGGCCGTGAGGTAGTCGATCACTTGCGCCAGAGTTGCCTTCATGTCGCGGCGGTGGACCACCATGTCGAGCATCCCGTGCGCGTGAAGGTATTCCGCGCGCTGGAAGCCTTCGGGCAGCTTTTCGCGAATGGTATCCTGAATCACGCGCTGGCCGGCAAACCCGATCAGCGCGCCGGGTTCGGCGATCTGCACATCGCCCAGCATGGCATAGCTGGCGGTGACGCCGCCGGTGGTGGGATCGGTCAGCAGCACGATATAGGGCAGGCCCGCCGCGTGAAGTTTCGCGATGGCCACGGTGCTGCGCGGCATCTGCATCAGGCTGAGAATGCCCTCCTGCATCCGCGCGCCGCCAGCGGCGGTCACCGCGATATAGGGACACTTCTCCGCGATCGCGCGCTCGATCCCGGCGATGAAGGCGTTGCCCACGGCCATGCCCATCGATCCGCCCATGAACGCGAATTCCTGCACCCCGACCACGGCCTTGTGCCCGTCGATCGTGCCGGCGGCGTTGGTCAGCGCGTCCGGGTGCGGGTTGGCGGCCTTGGCCGCCTTGATGCGATCGGTATACTTCTTGCTGTCGCGGAACTTCAGCGGGTCTTCCTTCACCTTTGGGGCGGGAAGAAGCTCGAAGCCCGGATCGAGCAGTTGCGCGAACCGCGCGTCGGCGCCGATGCGGCCGTGATGATCGCAATGCGGGCAGACGGAAAGGTTGTCCTCATAGTCCTTGGTGAACAGCATCTCGCTGCACAAAGGACACTTGATCCAGAGGTTGTCGGGCGTGTCCCGCTTCGGTGTGAAGGGCAGGGCGTTGCGAACGCGGTTGAGCCAGCTCATGCGATTTCCTTGCGGGCAGAGTGGACGGCGGCGGCGAGCGCGGCGGTGAGTTCCTTCACCGGCCCCGCCGCGTCCGCGCCATGTTTGGCGACGAGATCGACCAGCGCCGATCCCACGACGACACCATCGGCCACCCTGGCGATGGCCGCGGCCTGTTCGGGCGTGCGCACCCCGAAGCCGACGGCAACCGGGATCGTGGCCGAAGCCTTGATCCGGGCGACGGCTTCGTCGATCGAGGCCTGCGCCGCCTGCTGCATCCCGGTGATGCCGGCGACCGAGACATAATAGAGAAAGCCCGAAGACCCTTCCAGCACGGCAGGCAGGCGCGCAGCGTCGGTGGTTGGCGTGGCCAGGCGGATCAGCGAAACGCCGGCATTGCGCAGCGCCGGCCCCAGTTCGGGATCTTCCTCTGGCGGAATGTCCACGCAGATCACGCCATCGATGCCCGCGTTCACGCATTCGGCGGCGAACCAGTCGGCCCCGCGCACGGTCATCGGGTTGGCATAGCCCATCAGCACCAGCGGCACCTCGGGATGGCGAGCGCGGAACGCGGCGGCGATGCTGAGGATGTCGGCAGTCTTCGTGCCAGCGCCGAGCGCGCGCAGGTTGGCCAGCTGGATCGCCGGGCCATCCGCCATCGGATCGGTGAACGGCATGCCCAGCTCGATCACGTCGGCACCACCCTCGACGAGGGCGTCGAGGATGGATGCGGTGGCGTCCGGCGTCGGATCGCCGCCGGTGACGAAAGTGACGAGGGCAGGGCGGCCCTTTGCGAATGCGTTGGCGAGGCGGGTCACAGCGACACCCCCAGATGCTCGGCAACCGAGAAGATGTCCTTGTCCCCCCGCCCACACAGGTTGGCGAGGATGATCTGGTCCTTGCCCATGGTCGGCGCGACCTTCTTCACCGCCGCGATGGCGTGGGCGGGTTCGAGCGCGGGGATGATGCCTTCGGTGCGGCAGAGCAGCTGGAAGCCGTCGAGCGCTTCCGTATCCGTCACCGAGGTATAGTCCACGCGGCCGATCTCCTTGAGCCACGCATGTTCCGGCCCGATGCCGGGATAATCGAGGCCCGCCGAAATCGAATGGCCTTCGGTGATCTGGCCGTCTTCGTCCTGCAGCAGGTAGGTCTTGTTGCCGTGGAGAATGCCGGGGCGCCCGCCCGCGAGCGAGGCTGCATGTTCTTTGTCCAGCCCATGGCCTGCCGCTTCCACGCCCAGCATCCTGACGCTGGTATCATCGAGGAACGGGTGGAACAGGCCGATCGCGTTCGATCCGCCACCGATGGCGGCGACCAGCAGATCGGGCAGGCGGCCGATCCGGGACAGCATCTGCGCGCGGGCTTCCTTGCCGATCACGCTCTGGAAATCGCGGACGAGTTCTGGATAGGGGTGCGGCCCGGCGGCGGTGCCGATGATGTAGAACGTGTTGTGCACGTTCGCGACCCAGTCGCGCAGCGCTTCGTTCATGGCATCCTTGAGCGTACCCGCGCCGGCCGTGACCGGCACGACTTCCGCGCCCAGCAGCTTCATGCGGAACACGTTCGGCTTCTGCCGCTCCACGTCCGTCGCGCCCATGAAGATCACGCAGGGCAGGCCGAAGCGCGCGCAGACCGTCGCGGTCGCGACGCCGTGCTGGCCTGCGCCGGTCTCGGCGATGATCCGCGTCTTGCCCATGCGCATGGCCAGCAGGATCTGGCCGATGCAGTTGTTGATCTTGTGCGCGCCGGTGTGGTTCAGCTCGTCGCGCTTGAACCAGACTTGCGCGCCGCCCAGTTCTTCGGTCAGCCGGGGCGCGAAATAGAGCGGGCTCGGGCGGCCGACATAGTGTTCGAGCAGGTCGTCGAACTCGGCTTGGAATGCGGGGTCGGCCTTGGCCCTGCGGTATTCCTGTTCGAGATCGAGGATCAGCGGCATCAGCGTTTCGGCAACATAGCGCCCGCCGAACTGGCCGAAATGGCCGCGATCGTCGGGCTGGCTGCGAAAGCTGTTGGGGGTGGCCCCTGTCGGTTCTGCGCTCATGCGCCGCGATTGGCAGAGGCCGCGCGGCTTGTCCAGATTCGCGTCCCTCGCGCGTGCGCGTTTCACCACGGGGCAAGGACAGCTCCTGGCCGTTTGCGGATTTGGACGGCGTGCGCGTCGGATTGCACGATTTTGTGCTGACGTTCATCTTGCGGAAAGATGCAGTCGCTAGAGAGGCGTTGCAACGTCGTGAAGGCGGTCTCGAAAGAGGCCGCCTTTTTATTTTTATATTCGGAAACGATGCTGAAAATATTCGTTACACGCATATCGGTAAATGTGTGGCAATGATGTCACTTATATGAATGTTTTGGCTGAATGAATGTTTTCAGTATTGTGACATATATGATTGAAAATTAACTGACCGTCGCCCCCATAAAGCAAAGAAGGGGCGTTCAAGTCAGGAGTTTACTATGCGTATTGTTCTTCTTTCGCTCGCCGCCTCGCTGGTCGCGGCGACGCCGGCCCTTGCCAACGAAGTCCGCGTCGAAACGCGCGCGGGCGTCTACTGGACGGACGGCGCGACGAAGGGCACGGCCGGTGTCGCTGCCGGCTACGATTTCGATCTGGGGCCGGCCGCCTTTTCCGGCCTTGAAGTCTCGGGTGACAAGATTCTCACTTCGGGCACCAAGGTTGCGTGGGGCTTCACCGGCCGCCTGGGCGCCAAGCTCGCCGGCTCGAAGCTTTACGGCACTGGCGGTTACACCACCGAACCGTGCAGCCTGTGCGAAGGATCGTGGCATCTCGGCGCTGGCTATGAGCGCGGCTTCATGGGGAACCTCTATGGCAAGGTGGAATATCGCCACTACTTCGGCCGCAACGGCTTCAACGATGCCAACGCGGTCGTGGCCGGCGTGGGCGTGAAGTTCTGATCGCGTCAGCCACGCGATCCGGCCACGCCTGAAGGCGTGGCATGGCTTCGGGGCGGTTTTCTTCGGGAAGCCGCCCTTTTTCTGTTTCGGTGGAGCGATCAGCCCGCGCGGGCGGCGTAACAGAACGAGGCGATGCGCTGTTCGTCCTTCACCCCGGGCGCGCTTTCCACGCCGGACGAGACATCGACCATCGGCGCCCCGGTCATGCGGATCGCCTCGGCCACGTTGTCCGGCGACAGCCCGCCGGCAAGGCCCCACGGCAGCGCCCCGCGATAGCCGGCCAGCAGCGTCCAGTCGAACGCCAGCCCCAGTCCGCCGGGCAGGGCCGCGCCTTTGGGCGTCTTGGCATCGAACAGGATGAAGTCGGCCGTGCCGGCATAGGCACCGGCGCGCGCCACATCGTCCGCCGTGGCGACGGACAGGACTTTCCACACCGGCAGGCCGAACCGCGCGCGGACCTGCGCCGCGCGATCGGGCGCTTCGTGGCCATGAAGCTGGATGGCATCGAGCCGTGCCGCCGCGACGGCTTCTGCAAGGAAGGCATCGTCGGCATCGACGAACACGCCAACGCGCGTGACCCTGCCCTGGGCCTGCTCCGCCAGCGCGGGGGCTTGCGCGAAGGCCAGGAAACGCGGCGATGGCGGATAGAAGTTGAACCCGACGTATTCGGCGCGGGCCTTGATCGTGGCGGAGAGCGCTTGCGGCGTCGTGATTCCGCAGATCTTGATGGAAGGGCCGGGCATGGCCGTGCGTTAGGCCATGCCCGGCCGCTTCGTCAAACTGCCGATCAGGGGGCGAGTTCGTAGGTGACGGTAACGCTGGCGCCCACGTCCAGTTCACCGGCGGCAACCGGGCTGGGCGCGGCCATGGCCATCATCTTGTCGGCGCGGGCATAGAGGACCGGCGCGGGCGGCGACCAGCCGCCGCTTTCGCTGATCGTCAGCACGCGCACCACGCGCAGGCCGGCGGCGCGGGCATAGAGGTCGGCGCGGGCGCGGGCCTTCTTCATCGCGTCGACACGGGCTTCGTCCGTTGCAGCATCGGCGTTGTCGAGCTGGAACGACGGGCCGTTGACCTGGTTGGCGCCAGCCGCCACCAGTGTATCGATCACCTTGCCGTACTGGTCGATCTTGCGCTGGCGCACGGAAACCTGGTTGGTCGCCTGATAGCCGATGATCACCGGTTCCTGCTGCTCGATCGAACCGTCGGGGAGGCGCTTGGGCTGGCCATAGACCGGGTTCACCGAAAGATTGCTGGTCTGGATGTCACGGTCGGCAATGCCGGTGCGCTTCAGCGCGGCGATCACCGCGTTCATCTTGGCGGCGTTTTCGCTCAGCGCTTCGCCGGCAGTCTTGCCCTGCGTGGTGACGCCGGCGTTGAACACCGCGAGATCGGGCGTGCGCGTCGTCTTCCCTTCGGCCGAGATGGTCAGCACGCTGTTGCCCGGCGCGACGACCGGCGCGGTGGAAAGCGCGGCCTGCGCCGCCACCGGAGTGGCCATCATCGCCAGCGGCGCGAAAGCGGCCGCCGCAGCGACGGAAAGAAGGGCACGTTTCATGGGGGCGGTCTCCTGTTGCACTCTGTTGCGCGATCTGGACGAAGCGACGTTACGGCGTGATGAACCGTTGCAACGGAAACCGTTCAGATTGGTGAATCGTTCCGGGACCCGATCCCACCCCCGTTCTCCAAGCCCGCTATGGCCGGGATAGCCGCCGCCGTTGCCCGCGCCGCACTCGACTGCGCAACCTAGAGCGTGGCCTCGATCGCGCGTGCGGCCATCACCGGGTCTTCGGCGCGGCTGATCGGGCGTCCGATCACCAGCACGCTGGCGCCCGCATCGCGCGCCTGGCGCGGGGTAACGGCGCGCTTCTGGTCGCCCAGGTGGCCATCGGCGGGGCGCAGGCCGGGCACCACGAAGAAGCCGTTCTTCCAGCGCTTGTGCACGGCGGCGACCTCGTGCCCGGAACAGACGATGCCGTCGATGCCCGCTTCCTGCGCCAGATCGGCCAGGCGCAGCACTTGATCGTGCGCCGATCCGCCCACGCCCACGCGGGCCAGATCGCTGTCGTCAAGGCTGGTGAGCACGGTGACGGCCACGACCTTGCAGTTTTCGCCGGCGGCGGCCTTGGCGTCTTCCATCATCGCCCGCCCGCCCGAGGCATGGACCGTGACGATCGCGGGTTCGAGAACGTGGATGGACTGCATCGCGCCGGCCACGGTGTTGGGAATATCGTGCAGCTTGAGATCGAGGAAGAGCGGCAGGCCGATCCGGGCCACTTCATGCACCCCGTGATGCCCGTGCGCGCAGAAGAATTCGAGGCCCAGCTTCAGCCCGCCGACATGGCCCCGCACCTTTTGCGCAAGGGCGATCGCGGCATCGAGGCGGGGCAGGTCGAGGGCGAGGTAGATCGGATTGCTCACGGGGGTCACGCTCTTGAACTATCGGGGGTGGACGCGGCTTCGAGCTGCGTGGAGGTCGCCAGAGGCGGCGAGGGATTTTGCGCGGCAAGCAGGGATTCGAGGTTGGTGATGCGCCGACCCAACCGCCAGCGCGTGGCACGGTACAAGGCCCACATCGGCACCAGACCCAGCAGGAAGGCGGAGATCACCAGCGCGGGCAGGCGTGTTTCCAGCACCAGCCCTTCCCAGATGCGCACTTCCACCGGTTGCCAGTTGGCTACGGAAAACAGACCTAGCACCACGACGACCGCGGTCCAGAAGATCGTGCGAACAATCCGCATTGCCTTTGTTCCCCCGGACATCCGGCCGTCTGGCCGCGTTGCTCAACAGGCCGTAACCCGCTTTTCCCTTTCGCGCGAGTCTCCGCTTATTCGCCGAACACCCGTGCGAAGATCGTGTCGATCGCCTTGAAGTGGTAATCGAGGTTGAACTTCTCTTCCAGTTCCCGCGCCGGGAGGGCAGCGGTCACTTCCGCATCGGCCTTCAGCAGTTCCAGCAGCGAAAGCTGTCCGTCCGATTCCCACACCTTCATCGCGTTGCGCTGGACCAGGCGATAGGCGTTGTCGCGGGTGACCCCCGCCTGCGTCAGGGCCAGCAGCACCCGCTGGGAATGGACCAGCCCGCCCATCCGGTCGAGGTTCTTCTGCATCCGCTCAGGATAGACCACCAGCTTGTCGACCACGCTGGTCAGCCGCGCCAGCGCGAAATCGAGCGTGATCGTGGCGTCCGGGCCGATGAAGCGTTCGACCGAGGAGTGCGAAATGTCGCGTTCGTGCCACAGCGCCACATTCTCCAGCGCGGGCGTGACGGCTGAACGGACCATGCGGGCAAGGCCGGTCAGGTTCTCGGTCAGCACCGGGTTGCGCTTGTGCGGCATGGCCGACGAGCCCTTCTGGCCCGGCGAGAAATATTCCTCCGCTTCCAGCACTTCGGTCCTCTGCAGGTGGCGGACCTCCACGGCGAGCCGCTCGATCGACGAGGCGATCACGCCCAGCGTGGCGAAGAACATCGCGTGGCGATCACGCGGGATCACCTGCGTCGAAACCGGTTCGACTGCAAGGCCCAGCTGGTCGGCGACGTATTCCTCCACCGAGGGATCGATGTTGGCGAACGTGCCAACCGCTCCGGAAATGGCGCAGGTGGCCACTTCGGCGCGTGCGTTGACCAGGCGCGTGCGGCAACGGCTGAATTCGGCGTAGGCTTCGGCCAGCTTCTTGCCGAAGGTGGTCGGTTCGGCGTGGATGCCGTGGCTGCGGCCGATGGTGGGCGTGTACTTGTGCTCATAGGCGCGGCGCTTGATCGCGGCGAGCAGCGCGTCGATGTCTTCCAGCAGGATGTCGGCCGCGCGGGCGAGCTGGACGGCTAGTGTGGTATCAAGCACGTCCGAGCTGGTCATGCCCTGGTGCATGAAACGGGCCTCGGGGCCGACCTGCTGGGCCACCCAGTCGAGGAAGGCGATCACGTCATGCTTGGTCACGGCCTCGATCGCGTCGATCGCGGCCACGTCGATGGCGGGGCTGGTCGCCCACCAGTCCCACAGCGCCTTCGCGCCGCTGGCCGGAACCACGCCCAGTTCGCCCAGCTTCTCGGTGGCGTGAGCCTCGATCTCGAACCAGATGCGGTAGCGGGCTTCGGGTTCCCAGATCGCGGTCATCGCGGGGCGGGCGTAGCGGGGTACCATGTTCGACTCCGTCAGATACGTTTGGCCACGCCGCTAGGAGGAGGGGGCGCGGATGGCAAGGGGCGGGCGCGATTGTTGGGATCAGACGGCATTTTCCCTGGCATAGAGACGGCGAAGCGTGGTGCGAGAGAGGTGGCACCGGAGCGGGTGAGAATGCGCGAAAGCTAACATGAGTGAGCCGATTTTGCGGAAAAAGCGCCCGCACCATGCAATTCATCGCATAAAACGCCCGGTACATGCCCATGCCCAAGGTTCCGGCCGGAACCTTGCACAACAGGAAATGTTCACATCGGCGCTTTAGCAGTTTTCATGTTGGCAGGTTTCAGGTTTGAAGGAGTTGCTTGATGCGTGTTGTTTCCAAGAAGACCGGCGCGTTCGCGCTGTTGGCCGTGGCGGCCTTGCCGGTGCCCGGCGTCGTATCCGCGCAGCCGCAGGAGACGCCCGATTCCGGGATCACGGGCAGCGTAACCGATACCACTCCGGCTGCACCGGCGACCAAGGGGCCGGATATCGAAGGCATCATTTCGGCGCGCAAGGGTGACAGGATGCAGGTCACGTCCGCCGATGGCACCAAGTCCGTTGTCGCCATCAACGACGCCACGCGCATTCGCGCTAGCGGCGGCTTCCTCAGCATGAACCGCAGCACCCTGGCCGCAACCTCGCTGCTCAACGGCCTGCCTGTTTCGGTGAAGACGCTGCAATCGGGCGGCGAACTCGTGGCCAGCCAGATCGACCTGAAGAGCAAGGATCTCAAGGTCGCGTCGATGATCCACAACGGCACCGACCAGCGCTTTACCGAACAGGCCGCCGCAACCGAGGCGCTGCGCAGCCGCATGGCGGACATCGACCAGTACAACGTGAAGAGCACGACGAACGTGAACTTCGATACCGGAAAGGCGGTCCTGTCAGATCAGGCCAAGGCCGATCTGTGCTCGGCGGCGTCCTCGGCCGAAGGCATGGACAACGCGCTGCTGCTGGTGGTGGGCTACACGGACTCGACGGGCAGCCAGGAACTGAACCAGCGCCTCAGCGAAAAGCGGGCCGGCAACGTGGTGAACTATCTTCAGCAGGTCTGCCACTGGAAGCCCTATCGGATGCTGACCCCCACCGGCATGGCGGAAGCCGATCCGGCCGCCAGCAACGATACCATCGAGGGCAAGGCGCAGAACCGCCGCGTGGCGGTGAACGTTCTGGTCAGCAAGGGCCTCGACGGCATGTAAGCAGGCATCGGGCCGGGGGGCGCGCGTCGTCGTTCATCCCGGCCCTGGCCGTGGCATCATGATCTTCGCATTGGAGCGGGCAATCTACGCCTGCAACAGGCGCTTTCGGAAAAGCCGCTTGACCAGCCGGTCTTCCAGGATGCGGCCGCCGACATAGAGCGCGGCGAAAATGCCGGCAAAGACATAGGCCGGGGTCGGGGTAGGCTTTCTATTGCGCTTGCCGCCCTCCGCTCCATTCTTGCCGGGCTTTTCCGGTTCGGGGGCGCCAAGCGCCTTGTCGATCGGATGCATTGGCGGAGCGTCCGCCTTCTTGGCATCGGGCTTCTTGGCCGCCGCTTCCGCCGCCGGCTTCTGGTACGCGTTGACGAGGATGGTCAACTGCGCAAAGCCGAGAAACAGCAGCGGCGCCAGGAAGCAGGCCAGCAGGGCGCGGCTGACCAGATGATAGCGCAGTCTGCCTTCTGGCGCGGTCCCTTCAACGCGCAGAACGCCGCGTTCGAATACGGACAGCGGGTCTTGCGATGCAGGATTCTTCTTGGTGAAGCTGAGCGCTGCGTCGGAGCGGACGTGCGCCGTGCCCACTTCGTCGAACACGGGTTCGATCCGGTCCAGCGCCTCGCCGGCAGTCTGGCCTTCGGGCAGCGGCACGCTGCCGCGCACGTGCCAAATCCAGTCGATATAGCGCAGATTCACGCGTGGGCCTTCGGGGATGACGGTTTCGTGCCAGATCGGATGGGCGGACATTCCGGTCATTCGGCTGGCACCGCGCTTTCGGGCGTGTCGAACCGGCCGCGCCCGAACTTCGCCTTCAGCGTCTTCCAGGCTTCCGTGAACGGATAGTGCATCTGTTCGACGATCGACATCCGGCGGCCGCCCTCCATGCCCAGCAGTTCCGCTTCACCGTCGACGCAGGTGCCGAAGATGCGATCGATGAATATCCAGGTGCCCGAATAGTTGCTGCGGCTCGCTTCGTAGTCGCGCGAGTGGTGCAGGCTGTGGTGCTCGGTGGTGTTGAAGATGAAGCGCCACCAGGCGGGCGTGTTGAAGCGCACGTTGATGTGCTGGTAGGTGCTGACCGCCATGCCGAACGTGCCGGCGAGAAGGAAGGCGCGCGGCAGGAAATCGAAGAACCCGCCCACGCCCAGGCCGATCAGGAACAGCTCCACCGGGTTGCCGACCGCGCCCTTGTTGATGTTCAGCTGCGTAATGTAGTGATGCGGGGCGTGGGTCAGCCACAGCGGATACCAGTTATGCATCCCGCGATGCATCCAGTATTGCCCGAAATCGAACAGAAACGAGATCAGGAACGCCTGCACCAGCAGGGGCAGCCCGACGAACCACGTGAACTTGTCCCAGTGGAACGCGTGCTGGATGCCCTTGGCCATCACGTCGCTGCCGATGTAGCTGTCGACGATGCGGAGGATGGTGTAGCCCAGCCCGACGTAGAACAAGTCGGTGGTGAGTTCCTTCCAGGTGAGCTGCCAGCTGCGGTAGCGCGGGTTCACCCATTCCAGCCCCAGCAGCAGCACCTTGAAGCCGATTCCGATGCCGATGGCGGTTGATGCCTTGGCGATGGAATTGGGCGCGTAGTACCAGAACGCCAGCAGCGCGAGCAGCATGGCAGGCTGAAACCAGGTGAAGATGAACTGCTTTGCCGGACCTCCGTCCACGCGGGGGATGTTTTCCCAGCCGATGGTTACCGGAGAGTCCGCTCCGATGATCCTTTTGCCTACCCGAATTCCGTTCATCTTGTCCCCGCGATACAAAGTATCCGGTTCAAAATGACCGAATTTGCTCCGAAGCGTTATACGCCATCAGGCGTACATGGCCGGCGGCAGTCGATGCGGGCGTTCAGATCAACCCTTTTGCCTTCAGCGAAACATGCCCTTCGCGCCCCACGATCACGTGATCGTGGACCACGATGCCCAGCAGCCGCGAAGCCTCGATCACGCGCTGGGTGATCTGGATGTCGGCCCGGCTCGGCTGCGGCGAGCCGGAGGGGTGGTTGTGGACGAGGATCAGTGCGGCCGCGCCGATGTCCAGCGCCTTGTGGATGATCTCGCGCGGGTGGATCGCGGCCTCGTCGATGGTGCCTTCGCTGACAAGGTCATCGAGGATCAGGCGGTTGCGCGTATCCAGATAGAGCGCGCGGACCCGTTCGCGCCGTAGATGCGCCATGTCGATATGCAGATAGTCCAGCAGGGCCTGCCAGCTTCCCAGCACGGGCTGCTCCTGCACCTGCTTCCGCGCCATGCGCCGCGCCGCGATGCCGGCTATGCGGAGCGCGGCGGCGGCGGTTTCCCCGACGCCGGGCGTAGCCTGCAAGGCGCGGGGATCGGCGTTGAACACGGCGGCGAACGAACCGAACCGCTTGAGCAGCATCCTTGCGAGGGGCTTGACGTCACGCCGGGGGATCGCCGCCATCAGCAGGTATTCGACCAGTTCGTGATCGGCGAGCGCATCATCGCCACCCTCCAGCAAACGCTCGCGCAGCCGGGCGCGGTGGCCGCTGGGATCATGCGCCGCTTCGCGCACGCGGTCTTCCGAAGTGTGATCATCGCCGCTCCGGACCATCTTTCGGGTCCGTTCCGGCACCTGTTCACCAAAGAGACCGGGTTCGTCGTTCATGAAGGGTCCGCGCGGGCACCTTTCGCTGTTCGCGGCGTTGTGGCCGGAACAGTGCATTGCCTAAGCCGCGGCAGTGCGCAAGAAGGGGCGGAATGGCGGATAGGACCGATTTGGCGGACGGCGTTGCGGCCGATGGCTCCGGGATGGGGAGCGAGGCCGGGAACGGCGGCTATGCGCCGTCGCCGGTGCGCCGTCGGCGGTTGCGCCGCGCGGCGCTGGCGACGCTTGGCGTCATCGGTGTGGCCGGAGGCGGCCTTTGGCTGGCGCGCGAACCCCTTGCCGACCGCTTGATCGCCAGCCAGCTTGCCCAGACCGGCCTGCCCGCGACATACGAGATCGAAACCATCGGCGGCCGCACGCAAGTCCTGCGCAACATCGTGATCGGCGATCCGCGCAAGCCGGACCTGACCGTCGAGCGGATGGAAGTGCGCATGGCCTATGGCCTGCGCGGCGCGCGCATCGGCGGGATCACGCTGATCCGCCCCCGGCTCTATGGCCGGCATCATGCCAACAAGCTGAGTTTCGGGGCGCTCGACAAGCTGTTGTTCGGTCCGTCCAGCGGCGAACCGTTCCGGCTGCCCGATTATGACCTTCAGGTGGTGGACGCCCGCGGGCTGATCGACAGCGATTATGGCCGGCTGGCGTTCAAAGCCGACGGCGCCGGCGCGCTGCGCGACGGGTTTGCCGGAACGATCGCGGCGCTTGTGCCCGATGCGCATGTCGGCGGCTGCGCGCTGGGCCGCACGAGCCTTTACGGGCGGGTGGTAATCGAAGGCGAGCGTCCGCGGTTTTCGGGTCCGTTGCGGCTTTCGGGGGGGC
>APMI01035564.1_pt1 | contig 13582 bp, 14 predicted proteins | sample 667938 | NCBI WGS metagenome assembly APMI01 (sample SAMN01084076, study PRJNA167559) | wastewater metagenome | biome: Wastewater | place: Denmark: Ejby Moelle, Odense | collected 2011-11-28 | reverse complement strand
TCATCGGCTCGCGAAGGGCATACTCGCGGCACATCATACTTATGATAAAATGCATGCCTCTTGAACCCCAACGGGGTTCAACCTGAATAGCCCCGGATGAAATCCGGGGTTTAGAAAGCCACTTAGAGTGCCAACCCCAAAGGGGTTGAACAATTCTCGCAATGGGCACGCCCAATGATAACTAACACAAAAGGCTCCATCCGGAGCCTTAAAACTTATCAAACTGTCACCTCCCTTCAGGGAGGCGGGGAGAGGGTTTACCCTTTCTTTATCTGCTCCCAGGTAGCATACAGCGTCTCCTGCTTCGGCCGGTCCGCAGGCATCTCGTACAGGGGCACACAGGCCACCAGGCTGTCAAAACAATCTTTAGGCAGGCTTTGGTATAGCTTCGTCCCTTTGGTTTTCCAGGCCAGCATTTCATCACTCACTTCCTTTATCATCTTGCCTGGATTTCCTGCATATACCGTACGCGGAGGTATGATGGTATTGGCATTAATAAAGGTCAGCGCCCCTATTATGCTCTCATCGCCTATGTCCACTTCATCCATCACTACCGAGTTCATCCCCACCAGCACATTGCGGCCCACTGTGGCCCCGTGTATGATGGCGCCATGGCCTATATGTGCCCCTTCCTTCAGCCTTACCGTCATTCCCGGGAACATATGTATCGTACAATTTTCCTGCACGTTACAGCCATCTTCTATCACAATAGCGCCCCAGTCACCACGCAGTGCGGCACCGGGACCAATATACACGTCCTTACCTATCACCACGTTCCCCGTCACAATGGCCTGCGGGTGCACGAACGATGATGGATCTACTACCGGTACAAAACCTTTAAATGAGTAAAACATAATTCAAAAATTCAAAACAAATTAATACTCTATTCCCGCTCCTACCTTCAACTCCCTCTCCTTTGGAGAGGGTTGGGGTGAGGCATCTCTCCTTCCGCTCCCGCTCTTACTTTAAGGTACCGGGTCATACCCGCTTCCGCCCCAGGGGTGGCAGCTTGCTATCCGCTTCAGCGCCATCCAGCCGCCTTTAAAAGGCCCGTGCTTTTTTATTGCTTCCAGTCCATAGGTACTGCAGGTAGGCGTGTAACGGCATTTCGACCCGAACAGCGGCGATATGAATGCCCTGTAGAAGTTGATGATTCCTATGAATATTACCGAGAAGATTTTACGCATCTTTTGCTGCCCCCTGCATTTTTATAAACTTGTCTATACCCATACCCACTGCTTTTTCCACCACATTATATTCGGGTATCGTCCCATCTGCAAAGATAAGGAACAACTGCAACTGCTTTTCTTTGGGTATGGCCTCGTATAGGGGCTGTTTCTGTAGCCGCCAGGCCTCCACCAGTAGCCTGCGTATCCTGTGCCGGTGTACCGACAGCCGGAATCGCTTTTTGGGCACGGAAAAGCCCACCCGTACAGGCGATAGCTCATCGCCCCGGGGAACTATAGTATAGATGAATCTTATGGGAAAAACAGAAAACGCTTTCCCGGATTGGAAAAGCGTATCAATATGCTGCTCGCGCTTGAGCCGCTCGTATGCTTTGAAAGTATTACGAATGGCAGTTGAGTTTTAAATTTTATTTAAGGCGGCGTTCGTCCGACACAGTCAGTTTCTTACGTCCTTTCTTGCGGCGCGATGCCAGTACTTTACGGCCATTTGCCGTTTCCATACGCTGGCGGAAACCATGTACTGACTTACGACGGCGACGGTGTGGTTGGTATGTACGTTTCATAATCTTATGCTTTTAGCCCTTCTCACAGGACAATAATTCAATAAAGGAGTGCAAAGGTAAGAGATAGATTTTAGTTAAACAAATAATTCCACACCCACTTTTAAGAGTTCGTACAGCTACATTTATTTATTCATCACGCGTTATCGCGCGGAGCCATAGCCTTGCAGCATAGCTTGCTACCGGGCAACCAAAGATGACCATCTGCACGAAGCTTAAGATTAGACCGGCAAATTCCCCCTTGCGCGCGGCAGTCCCGCATTTTCGGCGGGAGGTCCGGGGGATGTCCGTTCCCGCTGATTTGTACTGCACACTGTGTCTTCACTACACACTTTCCACTATATACTAAATACCGCTATGGCTTGATTTTTCTGTTATTTAGCCCATGGCCACAGCAAACGATGTATTAGCAAAAATTAAAGAGATAAGCCTCCTCTATACAGATAAGCGCCCCGTTCTTCATATTGACAGTCTTATCGGCCAACTTCATATTCCCAAAGCAAATCTCAACCCCTTGCTCGAAGAGCTCGCAGCCCAAAAGCTGATTAAATTCCATCCATCCACTCCCGATCTTTTTATGCTCACCGATGAGGGTAAGAAATATAACATGTAGAAACGCCGCCAGCCATAATTGTTGTTAATTCCAACCAATTCTATAATTATTATAAGGTTCGCATAGGCAATTATGACCTGTTCCTCCCGATGTTCCCTTGCGGCATCCGGTGGTACCGATAAAACTCCATTTGCAATGGCATTCATTGGGATGCGGTTGAAGGGTTATTGACATCGCCTTTTCCCCCCTTTTTCATTCCGTTATAACACTTCCTCATTCTCAACATCTTAACTTCAAAAATAGCAGTATCATACCCTCCGCGAGGGGGTATGATACCCTTCAAAAAGGGTATCATAAAACTTCAATTTGCCCATCTCAAAACTGCTTCGGAACTTTACGGGTTGCCTAACCATTGCCCTCAAAAACCGGACGCTCAGGCACATATTATTAAACAATAAACCGCTATTATGAACCGGCGAAATTCTTCAATTGCACAACTATCCAAATGCCCGACAACAGGCATCGGTCGGGCACAAAATGCCCGATTCGGGCCTGCCCGGCCGCATGGTCGGGCACAAATCGGGCACGCTACTTTTATCATCATATGATAAGCTGCATAAGCTTTTCATCGACCTTACACCGTTAAGAAATGCCCGATTTTTATTTTCACGCCCGATTCGGGCATTCCCGAAAAACAACTCTGCCTTCCGGCAGAGTTGGCGACCCAAAGACCGGCATTTGGAAAGAAAGCGTTAAGAACTCTTCTCATTGAGGCCGGTTAAGAGAAATCAGAATTCGAAATAAAATGGGAGTGTAGGCCGGTTAAAAAAGAGCTCCGTCTACTGAAGAAGATGGATAGTTGAAGCACAAAAGTCCTCCTCCCATCCGGATTTGCTTTCCGCTCGAACTTATAGCTCTTTTCAGGCCGTAACGAGCATTTTTAGCTTTCTTTCCAGGAGCCTTGACCTTTTCTTTGGTTACTTTCTTTTGTGTCAAGACAAAAGAAAGTAACAAGCAGAGGAGGGATTCATAAGATGAGATTTTAAACAAGAGCCGATAAGTGTCGATAAAAGGCAAAACCGGAAAAAACAGAACTTCTCTCCTGGTCCCAATTGAAAAAGACAAACCAGAAACGACCAGAAATTTTACTAAAACGTCATATGACAATACCAGAAGGCATTTCCCAACATTACCCATCCAAAAACCGGAAATTACTTTATGAGCGGAAAAGCAGAAATGATTGCTCAGGCTAATATATTCGAACGGTCCTTGCTTCAGAGAGGTCTCCCTTGTAGCGACAGCAAACTGCCACTCAACAAAACCACCGCTCACCGCTACTACTAATGAGAACTTAAACTAAATTTGACCTATACAGCATATTAACATTTCCCTTATGAAGAGATTCCTTATTCTCACAGCTATGCTCATAGTCTCTGTTGCCCATTCTTTTGCAGGGGGCTTCCAGCTCAATCTGCAGGGGCTCAGGCAGTTGGCCATGGGCGGCGGCGGCACCGGCTGGACCTGGGACGCATCCACCATATTTTACAATCCCGGTGGTATCTCCCATATGGATGGGATGCAGGCATATGCGGGTGTCGTATTTCTAAGCCCGCACACGCGTTATGTACAATCTCCTACAGGTACCTACACTGCTGATGCACAGTCGCATCTTTACACCCCCTTTAATCTATACCTGGGCGGCCCATTGAAGAAAAATAATAAAGTAGGCCTTGGCCTTGCGGTATATACACCATTTGGCAGCGGTATCAAATGGGATGATGATTGGGCAGGCCGTTACGTGATACAGGAGATCCAACTGCAAAGCATTTTTGTGCAGCCCACATTCAGTTATAAGATCACCGATAAGATATCGGCAGGTGCAGGTTTGGTATACGGCTTCGGCAGCATACTCCTTCGCCAGGCATTACCTGTTACCAGTATGGATGGTACAGAAGGACAAGCACAATTGAAAGGTGGTGCAGGAGGTTTTGGTTTTAACGCAGGCGTTCATTTTAAATTATCCGACAATTTGCAGGCGGGTATTTCATACCGCTCCGGCGTCAATATGAAAGTGAATAATGGCAAGGCTACTTTTACTGTACCCACTTCTCTTAGCGACCAGTTCCCTAATACCTCATTCAAGTCAGGTGTAAAGCTGCCCAAAGTAATATCCCTCGGTGTAGGCTACAAACCCACAAAAGCATTAACACTGCAGTTTGATGTAAACTATGTAGGCTGGAAAAGCTACGATTCGCTTGGTTTTGATTTCGCGCAGGAGACAGGTAATCTTAAAGACAGCAAACAGGCCCGCCTGTATAAAAATGTTGCGGCATTCAGGCTGGGCGGTAATTACAATTTTGGCAAGATAGCTGTAATGCTTGGTGCTGCTTACGATCCTACACCCGCCCATGCCGGTTACATTTCACCCGATCTGCCCGATGCAAATCGTATTGTATTGAACGGCGGCCTCTCTTACAATCCGGTGAAGAAGCTGAACATAATACTGGCTATGGAATACCAGCTAATTAGCGCGCACGATGGTAGTTACGATCCCGCAAATTTCAGCGGGAGGTACCAGGCAAAGGCTGCCATACCGGGCATCGGGATAACATATAATTTTTAAACCCCGGAAAAAAGAAAATAATGAAGAAGCTCTATATAATAACTGCAATAGTTTGTGGCCTTGCGGCTTGCAAGCCCAACATTTCGCCCAAAGCGCCCACTGCAGGCAATGCCGACTTTTCCCGCTACATGGCTTTCGGTGATTCTTATACAGCCGGCTTTGCAGATGGCAGCCAATATAGGTCCGCACAGGAAAATTCTCTTGCCGCTATATTGGCGGCCCGGTTCAAGCTCGTTGGAGGCGGTGATTTTAAACAGCCTTTGCTTCCCGCCGAATCAGGATTCCCGCACCCTAAAAATGTGCTTGCTATTGCTGCGGGTTGCGATGGTATACCATCATTGGGCCCGGTGAAAGAAAGCAACTGGAACATAGACGGCGACAGCACCAGGATAGTGACGCAAGAGCCCTTTAATAACATCGCTACTCCCGGCATGCGGTCGGCAGATTTTATCGTGCAGGACTATATTGCCACACTCGATTTTGTAAAGCCCGGCGAGCTGCCCTTTGCACGCCGCTTTTATCACGATCTCAGTTTTAGTCCTTTGCAGCAATTGCAATACACACGTGATGCAATTAAGCCAACTTTCTTTACAATTTGGCTAGGCTTTTTTGATGTATTCCTCTACGCACAGAGTGGAGGAATAGGCAATCCCAGTCCTCCCGGTGACCCTTCCACCAATGATATAACTCCTGAGGCCATGTTTGATACGAACTACCACGCAGCAGTAATGAATATGGTGCAGAATGGTGCAAAAGGTGTTTTGATAAATGTGCCCGATATACTTGATATGCCCTATTTCAATACCATACCCCTAAATGATAATAACGGTAATCGCTTTTACATGACGGATGGTGCTACGGTAAGGCAGATCAAAGATGGCGAAATGCTCTTGCTCGAGATGCCTGTAGATTCGTTAAAGTGTGCGCACTGGGGCACACAGGCGGTACCTATTCCCGGCCGCTGGGTCCTCTCGCTCGATGAGATAGGGTATGTGCGTACGGCTATCGCTCAGTTCAATAGTTTCATTGAGGCAGAAGCCAAAGCAAATGGTCTCGCTTTCGTTGATATTAACGCGTACCTGAAATCTATAGAGCCGGGCGTAATGGTGAATGGCGTAAGCTATAGCCCTAAATTTGTGGAAGGCGGTGCTTACTCGCTCGATGGTTTACATTTTACACCGCGTGGTTATGCACTGATCGCTAACCAGGTGATCAACGCAATAAACAGTAAGTACGGTGGCACGCTGCCGCAGGCCGATGTAAATAAATACAGGGGAGTATTGTTCCCTTAATATTGGGGATATTATTGAGAGCTGCGGTAAGGATAGGTTCCTCCATCCACCACTTTTATAGTTTGCCGGTAAGCAAATCTTGGGTTTGGGTAGAAAGCAATAGTACGGTCATCCACATACACAAGCTCCAGCCTTTGTATATCCGCCAGCGACTGCGGCAATCTCATCACACCGCAATATACCAGGTCCAGCTCCTGCAGTTTTTTACAATCTCCCAGCGACTCAGGTATATCGTCCAGCTGGTTACGTGCCATATACAGGAACTGTAAGTTCTGCAGTTTGCCTATGTTGCGCGGTAGCAGGTCCAGCTTGTTTTCGCTCAGGTCAAGTAACGTCAGTTTGTTCAGTAAGGTGATGCTTGCAGGTAGTGTATCCAGTTGGTTAGAAGCGCTACGCAGCACATCAAGGTTGTGCAAGTTGCCTATCACGGCTGGCAGGCGTCGTAGTTGGTTGCCTGTCACCTCCAGGGTGGTAAGCCTGGTCAGGTAGCAGATCGAGTCAGGCAGTTTTGTGAGACGGTTGTAGCTCACTTCAAGGTCTTCCAGGTGTGTCAGCTTACCTATAGCCTCCGGTAGCTCTGTTAACCTGTTATGGAATATTATCAGCTTACGCAGCTTCCTGCACCTGAAGAGCGATTGGGGTAATGTACGTATCCGGTTATTGTTGACCTTTAGTACTTCCAGGTTGGGGAATTGGTCCAGTATGTCCGGGATGGTATCCAGGTTGTCCCAGGCCATTCTTATTTCGGTAACGCGGAACCTGTTCTCAAGCGCCTGGTCCCAGTCGGTATAAGTATCGGCTCTGCCCAAAACAGGCAGCAGCATGATAGCTAGTAACAGGAATTTTAGCCGTAATACCATACCTAAATTTACGAAAAAAATCAGGCATATGAGAGAAATTTTACTTGCTTAATTGTTGGTATTCCGCATTGCTGATGATTTTACAATCCTTTGACAATCTGAAGACGCCGCTCTCCACCACATTTGATTCTACCTTTTCTGCATGGAAATGTATTAGCGCACCGTTCTCTACCTTGTATGTAAAGTCAAGCGGCAAGCCATTAATAGAAGGGAAATGCTCGAACAAATATTCATCAGCGGGTTTCCACTCTTTCGTATAAAGTATATCCACCGATGCCCCGTCTCTGTAAGTGACCTTTGCTTTCTGCGCAGCTAGCCCTGCAACTGTAGTATTGCCTCCCTGGTCTTCCAGCCTGAAATTCCGGTAGCTGCTGGTACGGTTCACAAGCTCTTGTGCATCCAGTTGTATCGCATACTTTTTGCCCTGCGTTACTTTAAGTGAATAGGCAGTATTGGCATCGCCGTTATACAATATGGCGTTGTCAAAATCGTTGTCGAGCTTAAACTCTTTTTTTAGTTGTTTGCCTTTTACAGTGATAATATAAGTACCGTTATGCACGGTCTGGTCACTGCTGCCATCTGCCTGCTGCAGCTTTATGCTGTAAAGGATGGTACCCTCCACAAAGGGTTTTTGTGCCTGTACTGCTATGGGCAGCAGCAGTAAGAATGTAATTATGTATCTGAATAGGCCTTGCATTAGCGGGGGTCCTGTTTTTACCAATTTACAATAATAAATGTACTCTGCAGGTATATTAATCAAAAGGGATGCCATAAAAGAAAGATCCCCCCGGGTAACCGGGGGGATCTGGAACTATAATAAGAGGTAATATTATTGGTGTGTGAACTTGCGCGTAGCTACTACCTGGCCCTGCCCGTTTATGAGGCGGATAAAATATATACCTGTAGGCATGTCCTCAATATTCAGTTTAGCACTTGTATTGCTGGTAAGTTTGTAAACAGTAACCGCTTTGCCTATCAGGTTGTAAACCGAAATTATTTTTATGTCTGCATCAGGGTTGAAGAGTACATTCAATTCATTCCTGGCAGGATTTGGATACAAGGTTACATCATCATTCCCCTTGGCAACTTTATTCACGCTGGTAGGGAATTTATTGATCATGAACGTGATGTTCTTCGAGGTACCGGTTGTGTTGGTTATATCCCTTATATTAATGGTTAGAAAACCTGAACCATTAACTGCAGTGTCCATTCCCGGGCTTGTTAACTGGATATCAAAAAGAGTAGGGCCACCTACAGGATAAGGAGTATTCATAGTGGTATAAACGGTTTCGAAAAGAGTATGCGTACCGACAGGATTATTGCGGCACAGCATATTATCACATATGCCGAAATTGTCCTGCCATGATTGCGGCAAGCTATAACCGGGAAGCACATTCCACCTGATGTTTATGGGCTGCGAGCTTATATTGGTAATGTCATCATGATATTGGCCACCTGCGCCGGTAGTGGTAACCCAAACAGTGTCAGCAGCCACAGTGAATGTTTGCGCAGCTACCATAAAAGAGGATAGCAAACTGAACACTCCAACTGTAATAAGTAAAATCTTCTTCATCTTTTTCTTTTTCGCGTTACGTTAATTACTATGCAAAGTACATAAATTTTTCATGCCGTCAATGCCTTATTGCCTATAGCTTGTTAAATTTTTCTTATAGAAGCCCGGCATTTCATATTTTCGTACATTGCTCAGTAATTTTAAGTAAAACAAGGATTGTGCCAGTATGAAAGCACTTATTAGAAAAATTAAGAATGCACGCGGTTTTATAGCAGGAGTGGGCCTCACAAGTATATTGTTTTTGTCTATACAGGCGGCCAATACAGATTCATATTTCGAGATATCGAAGAACCTGGACATATTCGCAACCTTGTTCAAGCAATTGAATACCTATTATGTGGACCCGATAGAGCCAGGGAAAATGGTAAAAACGGGTATTGATGCCATGCTGGACGACCTGGACCCGTATACAAATTTTATATCCGAGGCCGATATTGAGGATTATGAGTTCCAGGTATCGGGCAAATATGGAGGCATTGGCGCTACCATGCACCGCAAGGCTGATGATATATATGTAGGTGATGTGTACGAGAACAGTCCTTCGCAAAAAGCAGGTCTTCATCCCGGTGACCTCATTATATCTATCGACAACCAGCCATTGAAAGGTAAAAGTATCGATGACATTAGTGTATTACTTAAAGGATCGCCCGGTACGCAGGTAACCTTAACTATTAAGGACGTTTACTCGGGTGTTATTTCACCAAAGATCATAACAAGGGGCGAGATTGAATTATCCAGCGTGCCTTTTGCCGGGCTTACCGGTCCGCAGAACAATATTGCCTATGCACGTTTAACCCAGTTTACCCCCGCATGCGGCAAGCACCTGCGCAATGCGCTGGATAGCCTGAAGAAAGTGCAGCCCAACCTGAAAGGTGTGGTGCTGGATCTGAGGAACAATCCCGGTGGCTTGCTGGATGAAGCGGTGGCCGTATGCAATATCTTTCTGGAGAAGGGTGTGCCCGTGGTGAATACCAAAGGCAGGATGCAGGATATGGACCACACCTACAGCACACGCGAAGCAGCATGGGACACAAAAATACCCCTGACTGTGTTGGTGAATCATTCATCAGCATCTGCATCCGAGATCGTAGCAGGTACTATGCAGGACCTGGACCGTGGTGTTATAATAGGAGAGCGCTCCTATGGCAAGGGCCTGGTGCAAAATACCGTAAGCCTTGGCTACAACTCAAAACTGAAACTGACAATAGCAAAATATTATACACCCAGCGGCCGCTGTATACAGGCCATAGACTACAGCCACAGGAATGCCGATGGCAGTGTGGGCTACGTACCCGATTCACTGAAGAAGACATTTAAAACCAAGAACGGCCGTACCGTTTTAAGCGGTGGTGGTGTAGAACCCGAGGTGACCATAAAAGATGAGCTGCCCAGCCGCCTTGCGGTTACCTTGTACACGAAGAACTACCTCTTCGACTACGCCACCGAGTATAAAGGCAAGCACGCAACTATACCTGATGCATTTGCTTTTGCGTTGACCGAGGCCGATTTTGAGGACTTCAGCAAATGGCTGGCGAATAAAGACTACTCCTACAAAACAGAGACCGAAGAAACTTTTGACTCGTTGCAGGCATCGGCAGTAAGGGAAAAATATTACGATGCTGCAAAAAGCGAATTCGCTGCGCTGCAGGCCAAAATATCGCACGATAAAAAGCAAGACCTTGCCAAGCATAAAGACGAAGTAAAGAGTCTGCTGGAAAATGAAATAGTATCGCGCTATTATTACCTCCGCGGCCGCATACAGCAGAGCCTGAAAGATGATAAGGAATTTGCAAAAGCGCTGGACCTCATAAATCAGCCCACGCAATACCAGACATTACTGACGAAGAAATAAATACCCCCGCTCCCTAAAGGACGGGTGATGTGATATAATTTAATGACAGTCTCGTGAGGGGCTGTCATTTTTTTGAGCCAATTTTGGGAAATTATTATTCGCGCTATTATACGTTGTAATGTCTCATTTCTTCAATTTCGTACTTAATAAAAACAGCACAACCTTGTTTAACGTCTGAAAATTCAAGAGGCGAGGTTTTTTGTAGTGGTCGCCTGACAACATAGCGCATGTTCTTTTCTTGATAAAAACACCATCCACCACTTGTTCGTTTATCTTCTGACCAGTGCAACCATTGTTCTACATATTCGGGATGTTTAACAAGCACCGCATAAATATCTGCCTCATTTATCATATCGTGTTTTTCGAAGTACCCTGATTTTTCTAATAGGAAATTGGCACTGACGTTACGTAATTCATGAAATTGCTCCGGTATTTTTACAATATCAATAACTATATTCGTTATCGTTTGTTCGTGTGAAATACTCATACTCTATCTCAGTTTTCTAATTAATATAGTATAGTCAGCAACGGCAGCTGGTAAAGAACTGGGGTAAAACTAATTATCTTTTACTTCATGATCGCCAAACAATTGTGGATAGAATGCAAATGTGTCGTTGCCGCGAATTAATAGAAATCGCATGGTGCCCGCTTTTTTAATTATAGTATCACCGATCCTACATTTATTCCAGGCATCATTATTAGCAAAATAATGCGCATCGTATTCTTCTAGCAATATCTTAGATTCGAATTTATCAGTTGAGTCGATGAACTTCTTAATTATATATCCCTGATAGGATTCAGCCTCATAGATCAACCGCGCATCCCATACAGAAACAGGATAGACTCCCAGGCAGAAAACAATTACAACAATTAAAATGCCTCTTCCTAGTTCTACAGATGTGAAGAGCTCCTTTAATTCCTTCTTTGTGGTGGATCTTGTATTAATGGGCATCATGTGCACATTCTTTTCCTTATTGATTAATAGGTTGTGCCTAACATTGCACCCAGGGCTGCAGCGCATCCGCAATAACACGGTCATTACCCAGGCGAGGCACTTTATTCTGGCCGCCCAGCTTGCCTACCGATTTCATATACTCGATAAAGGTGTGTGGTTTCATTACGTTCACCTTTAGCTCCTGCAATATATTACCTGTTATCAGGTCGTTGTAATAGATATTTTTCTCGCGCAGGTGCTCGTTCACACTGTGGGCAAATGCTGCAATATTATCGGGTGTGTGCTCAAACTCTACAAACCATTCATGGTAAGGTAGCTCACCATCGGTAATTATTTTGGGTGCTACGGTAAATTCTATGATATTGGCATTGTGTTCTTTGGCAGCCTGCATCAGTGCGCTTTCCACTTCCTCGCCTATGACATGTTCCCCAAATGCCGAGATGTAATGTTTTATGCGGCCTGTTACCACGAGGCGGTAAGGATCAGTACTCACGAAGCGGACGGTATCGCCCAGGTTATATGCCCAGAGGCCCGCATTGCTGTTTACGATAAGCGCATAGTTCTCACCCACCTTTACATCGGCCAATGATAAGCGCGTAGGGTGCTCGTCAAATATCTCACCCGCGGGAATGAACTCGTAATAGATACCTGAATTGGTATTTAGCAGTAAGCCTTCTTCCGTCAATGTATCCTGGAACGCAAAAAATCCTTCGGAGGCCGGAAATGTTTCTATAAAATCGACAGTGCCGCCCAGGCTCTCGATCAATTTGGGTTTGTATGGTTCAAAGTTCACCCCGCCATGCACTATTACCTGCAGGTTGGGGAACAGCTCTTTTATCTTTTTCTCCTCGTTACGCTCCTGCAGCCAGTCGAAATACATTTGTATCCATGGGGGTATGCCGCTAATCAGGGTCATATCCTGCTTCATGGTCTCGTTCACTATCCGGTCCAGTTTTGTTTCCCAGTCCTCTATACAATTCGTTTCGTACGATGGCATCTGGTTATTGCGCAGGTACCGCGGCACAAAGTGGTTCACTATCCCGCTCAGCCTTCCGGTGGGTATGCCGCCCACGCGTTCCAGTTCGGGTGAGCCGCTGAGGAAGATCATCTTGCCGTCGGCAAAAGCAGCATTGCCGCTTTGCGCCATGTAATTTAACAGGGCGTCGCGGGCAGTGTCTATATGATTGGATATCGAGTCGGAAGTGATGGGAATATATTTTACTCCGCTGGTAGTGCCCGATGTTTTGGCAAAATAAATAGGCTTGCCTTTCCACAATACATTTTGCTGCCCGTCTTTTATTTCGTCTATATATTTCCGGTAGGCTTCGTAATCGCGCAGGGGCACTGCCTGTTTATAATCGTCGTAGGTCTTTACCTCGCGCATTTGGTGTTCTTTGCCAAAGACAGTGCGGCTGCCTGCCTTAAGCAGTTGCTGCAGGATAGCCTGCTGATCGGCAACTGCGGTACTCATCCCTTTGCGTATACGGTTATATACTATAGACGCATATGGTTTGGCAAGAAAAGATTTTATCTTCATTACACCTTATGTGGGAAGGCAAATGTACAATTATGCCACACAGAATACTATATATTGCTTGTATAAAAGGCTTTATATTTCTCTTTTATGACATTAAACAAGGGAAATTTTAAAATTTATTTGTCAAAAAAGAAAAAAGTGTATTATCTTTGCGCAAATTATTTTTAGGATTCATGTTTGCGATTGTTAATATAGCTGGTCAACAGTTCAAAGTGTCTAAGGACCAGGAATTGTTTGTGCATAGACTCAAGGGTAATGCAGGCGACAAAGTAGAGTTTTCAGATGTGTTGTTAAGCAACAACAACGGTAATATTTCATTTACCGGTTCAACAAAAGTACAGGCTGAAATTATAGATCACCTGAAAGGTGACAAAGTGATCATCTTCAAAAAGAAACGCCGTAAGGGGTATCAGAAGATGAATGGTCACCGTCAGAGCCTGACGAAAATAAAAATTAATGGAATAATTTAATTTTCTTTATTAAATTTGTAATAAGAATAAAAAGTAATGGCACATAAAAAAGGTGAAGGTAGTGTAAAGAACGGACGCGATTCACAAAGTAAACGCTTAGCAGTAAAGATATATGGTGGT
>APMI01007355.1_pt1 | contig 13585 bp, 7 predicted proteins | sample 667938 | NCBI WGS metagenome assembly APMI01 (sample SAMN01084076, study PRJNA167559) | wastewater metagenome | biome: Wastewater | place: Denmark: Ejby Moelle, Odense | collected 2011-11-28 | reverse complement strand
AGCTGCGGCGACCTATCAACGCCAGCTCTCTGCGGGGTTGACCGCGACCCGGACCCCCGCAGACCAGGAATGGTCCTCGACGCTGGCCAGGATCGCCCCCCAGGTAGGCCGGGACCCGTTCATCGCCGTCCTTGCCGAGAGGCTGGCCACCATCTCCCGCGCCGGCGTCAACGCCGCAGCCCTGGTTCAGGCTGCGGCCGCCCGGGGCGACCTGCCCGATGACCACGCTGCGGCGGCGTTGTGGTGGCGGATCAGCGGCCACCTGACCCCGGCCGTCGCCGGGTACGCCCACAGCGAGGACCTGGCCAGCGATTGGACACCGCGTCTCGACGAGATCGTCGGAGCAGGGCGGGCGGACACGATCCGGCACAGCCCCTGGTGGCCCACCCTGGTCACCACGGTCGACCACGCCCTAGCGCGCGGGAACGCTCTTGAGCAGATGCTCACCGCTGTTGACCTGTCCGGGCAGGACGTCGACGAGTGCCAAGCCCTGGTATGGCGGATCAGCCTGCTCTGCGACGACCCCGAGGCTCACGACCCCTCCCCCACCTGGGACGAGTACGACCCACCACCAGCGGACCTGTGGGACGACGTGGAAGTCCCCGCCGACGCCGCCACGTACGACCCCGCCGCGCCCTGGTGGCCGGAAGAGGACATCGACCTCGAGTACCACCACGGTCCATCACCTGACGACGAGCTCGAGCTCACGCCGTGGAGCGACGACGCCTACCTGAGCCTGGCAGCCGCGCCCCGTCCGATCAGCCCGCTGTACCCGACCGAGGCCCAGATAGCCTGTCAATCCGACCGCGCCTACGAGCAGGACACCGCGGCCATCTCTCCCGAACGCATCGCCGTCCTCAACGCCACGGCATCAGCCTTCTTCCAAACCCGGCTGCCCGGGTCATGGGCGCAGAACTACCTGCAGCAACGCCTCGGCGAACAGGGCACCACCGACCCTGCGATCGGCGCAGGGTACGCCCCCGCCGGCTGGACCAACCTGGTGTCGCACCTGCGCCGCCACGGCGTCAGCGACGAGGAAATGCTGGCCGCCGGCCTGGCCACCACCGCCTCCACTGGGCGGTTGATCGACCGGTTCCGGGACCGTGCCGTCTTCCCGATCACCCACGCCGGCCAGGTCCTCGGCTTCGTGGGGCGGCGCCCCCCCTATCTCACCGATGAGGACCACGCCGGACCGAAGTACCTCAACACCGCCCAGACCACTCTTTTCCGCAAGGGCGACCAGCTGTTCGGGCTGCGCCCGGACGTGATCGACGCCGGCGCCACCCCGGTCATCGTCGAGGGCCCGATGGACGCCATCGCCGTCACCCTCGCCGGGCACGGCCGCTACGTCGGCGTGGCCCCGCTCGGGACCGCACTGACCGAGGAACAAGCCGACCAGCTCGCCCAGCTCGGCCGGCACCCGATCGTGGCCACCGACAGCGACCTCGCCGGGCAGCTGGCCGCACACCGCGACTTCTGGCTGCTGGCCCAGCACGGTATGGACCCAGCGGTCGCCAGCTTCCCCGACGGGGCGGACCCCGCCGACCTTCTCACCAACCAAGGCCCGCACGCCCTCCTCGAAGCACTGGAGGCGGCTACGGCGCTCAGCCAGGCGCTCCTGGCTGAGCGCCTGACCAACCTGACCGACGATGAAGCGATCAATGCGGCGGCCGCCGTGCTGGCCGCTGGCTCTCCTAACCGATGGGGCGACGGGTGCCAGCAGGTCGCTGCAAACCGTGCGATCGGGCCCGGGCAAGTCCGTTCGGCCCTGGCTCGCGCGGCCCGCGCCTGGTCTGCCGACCCCCGGGCGGTGGTCAGCGAGCAGCTCTCACAGATGACGCAGGTCCGAGCCCGCATCGCTCAAGCAGCGGCCACGGCAACGACACCGCCAGAGCAGCGATGGATACCCCTAGCGGATCAGATCGACTCACGCCTTAGCCGACAAGGCGACTGGCCATCCCTCGCAGCCATACTCCAGCAAGCCCACGACGCCGGCTTGGACGTACCCCGCCTGACCGGCGAGCTCACAGCCGGACGTCCCCTGAACGAGCTACCCGCTCAGGACCTGCGCTACCGACTGGTGGTGCACCTGCCCCTGGATAGCCTCTCCGGCGATGCGCCCACCCCGGCAAGTCCGCTGACAGGAGCCGAGCACCAACGCCGCTCCACCGAGGCCCGCTCGCACCGGCCCGACGGGCCGCGTCGCTGACACGGGTGCCTGTGGATGACAACCGCAGGCCCTGGTCCCGGCGCTAGCGTCGAAGGGCACAACGGAAGATCTGGCGTGAGGGGGTGGAGTAGCGCGTGGGCTTGTTGGTCGTCACCGGCGTCCTCGGGCTGCTCATAGGAGCCCTGCAGCTGACGAATCTGCGCCGGTTGGATTATCGCCGCCCGAACGAGCGGCATCTGCCGGCGCCGACGGACCCTTGGTGGGTCGTCCCGTCCACCCTCATAACGATGACGCTAACCACGGCGCGCGGTGACCCCGGCAAGCCCTACGCGGCGTTGGTCGTGCTGCCCCTGGCCGTGACCGGCGCGTGGCTGTCCGCGGTCGACCTCGACGTGCGCCGGCTGCCCGACCGCATCCTGATGCCGACGGCCGTCGCCACGGTGCTGGCCATCGCGGTTCTCACCCGTGTTGAAGGTGGGCACGTTTTGCTGTACACCGCTGTTGGCGTAGGTCTTGCCGGAGGTTGCCTGTGGGGCCTGCATGCCATCAGCCGAGGAGGCCTTGGGTTCGGTGACGTCAAGCTGGGCGCTGTCGTGGCCGCGGCGACGTCGGCGATCTCGTTGAGCGTGTTGTGGTGGGCGCTGATGAGCGCCTTCACGCTGGCCGCAGCATGGGCGCTGGCGACCCGACGCCGTGACCTTGCGATGGGTCCATGGTTGGTCGCCGGCGCACTCCTCGCGTCGGTGGGGCTTCCCTCGTAGGCACCCAAATCCAAGGACCGCCAGACGTTCTGCGGCAGGATCGCACCATGGCGACGTCGATTCACGAAGTTCTTGATGAGTTGAGCAGGCAGGCGTCGTCCAAGGCGGACAAGGGCAGCAAGCTGGAGCGCTTGATCGCTCAGTACCTGCGCACGGACCCGGTCTACGCCGACCAGTTCAGCGACGTCTGGCTCTGGCAGGACTGGCCAGGCCGGGGCGGCAAGCACGACACCGGCATCGACCTGGTGGCGGTGGACCGGCTAACCGGTGGTCATGTCGCGATCCAGTGCAAGTTCTTCGACCAACACTCGACGATCTCCAAGCCGGACATCGACACCTTCCTGTCCGCCTCGGGAAAGGAGGGCTTCACGGGGCGGATCATCGTTTCGACCACGGATCGGTGGAACCCCCATGCCGAGGACGCGATCCAAGGTCAGCAGATCCCGGTCCGACGGATCGGGTTGAAGGACCTGCAAGCCTCGACGATCGACTGGGACGCCTTCGACTGGGCCACCCCGCAGGTCCTACCCACCATGGGGAGAAAGGCACTGCGCGCCCACCAAATCGCCGCAATCGACGATGTGCGCCAGGGACTGGCCGTCGCGGACCGCGGCAAGCTCATCATGGCGTGCGGCACCGGCAAGACCTTCACGTCGCTGCGCTTGGCCGAACAGCTCGTCGGGCCGGGCGGGAACGTGCTGTTCCTGATGCCCTCGATCAGCCTGCTCTCCCAGACCCTACGGGAGTGGGCAGCCGAGGCCGAAGTCCCACTGACCCCCCTCGCGGTGTGCTCCGATCGGAAGGCAACCGCACGCTCGAAGGCCACCAGCGAGGACATCTCGGCGGTGGATCTGGCGTTGCCGTCGACCACGAACGTCTCCGTACTGCAATCACGATGGACGAAAGCCGCTGCTGACGCTTCAACGATGACGGTGGTCTTCGCGACCTACCAGTCGATCGACGTCGTGGCCCAGGCCCAACGTCAAGGTGGGCTGGCGCAGTTCGACCTGATCATCTGCGACGAAGCGCACCGCACTACAGGCACGACGTTGGCGGGCGAAGACGAGTCGGCGTTCGTCAAGGTCCACGACGCGGCGTACCTCAAGGGCGCGAAGCGCCTGTACATGACGGCGACTCCACGCATCTACGACGACTCCTCCAAAGCCAAGGCAGGACAAGCCAACGCGGTGCTAGCGAGCATGGACGACCCCGCGATCTTCGGTGAGGAGCTGCACCGGCTCGGGTTCGGCGAAGCCGTCGAGAAGGAACTGCTGACCGACTACAAGGTCCTCGTGCTTGCTGTCGACGAGACCTCGGTCTCGCGCACCTTCCAGGTGCAACTGGCCGATGAGGGCAACGAGCTGAAGCTGGACGACGCCGCAAAGATCGTCGGCTGCTGGAACGGCCTGGCCAAACGCGGGGACGCTGAGCACCCCTTCACCGCCGACCCGGCTCCGATGCGCCGCGCCGTCGCGTTCGCCGGCACCATCAAAGACTCCCAGCGCGTGGAGACTCTCTTCGCGCAGACCGTCGCGCAGTACACCGCCGCGCACGACCTGGACGACGAATCCGGTGAGCCCGTCCTGGGCTGCGAGATTCGGCACGTGGACGGCACCTACAACGCACTCGAACGCAACGCGCGTCTGGACTGGCTGCGCGCCGACGTCCCGGACGGAACCTGCCGCATCCTGACCAACGCCCGGTGCCTATCCGAGGGCGTCGACGTGCCCGCCCTGGACGCGGTCATGTTCCTGTCCCCCCGCAAGTCCGTGGTCGACATCGTCCAGTCGGTGGGTCGAGTCATGCGCAGAGCTCCTGGCAAGATATACGGCTACATCATCCTGCCCGTCGGAATCCCCGCCGGGATGACCCCGGAACAGGCGCTGAAGGACAACAAGCGGTACGCCGCAGTGTGGGAAGTCCTGCAGGCGCTGCGGGCCCACGACGAGCGCTTCAACGCGATGGTCAACCGCATCTCGCTGGAGAAGGCACGCGACGAGAAAATCAACATCATCGGCGTGCCCGCCCCCGAAGGCGACCCTCAGGAGAGAGGTAGTAGCCGCGGAACCCAAGCAGCGTTGGAGCTGGCGTGGCTGGACGAGTGGCGGGACGCGATCTACGCCAAAGTCGTCGCAAAGGTCGGGTCCCGCACCTACTGGGAGGACTGGGCCAAAGACGTCGCGGACATCGCCGCACGTCACGTCACCCGGATCACCGCGTTGCTCGACGGCGGGAACGCGGCGGTCACCGCCGAGTTCGCCACCTTCCTCGACGGGTTGCGCGGCAATCTCAACGACGGCATCACCCGCGCCGACGCGATCGAGATGCTCGCCCAACACCTGATCACCCGCCCGGTGTTCGATGCCTTGTTCGCCGGCTACGACTTCGCCGGGCACAACCCCGTCGCCCAAACCATGGACCGGATGCTGACCGCCCTGGACGAACACGCCCTGGACGACGAGAACCAGTCGCTTGAGCGCTTCTACGACTCCGTACGCCGACGCATCGACGGGGTCAGCAGCGCCGAGGGCAAGCAGGCGCTGGTGGTGCGACTCTACGACACGTTCTTCGCCACCGCGTTCAAGAAGACCGTCGACAAACTCGGCATCGTCTATACCCCCGTGGAGATCGTCGACTTCATCCTGCGCTCGGCCGATGAGGTGCTGCGAGAGCACTTCGGCCAGGGCCTGACCGATGCGGGCGTGCACATCCTGGACGGCTTCGTCGGCACCGGCACCTTCATTACCCGCCTGTTGCAGCTGGGACTGATCGAACCTCAAGACCTGATCCGCAAATACCGTGAAGAGCTGCACGCCAACGAGATCCTGCTGCTCGCGTACTACATCGCCGCCGTCAACATCGAAACCACCTTCCAAGACGCCGTGCGGGAACACCTCGACCCGGCCGCCGGATACGAACCGTTCCCCGGGCTGATCCTGACCGACACCTTCCAATCCTGGGAAGACGGCGACACCCTGGACACCACCGTCTTCGTGGCCAACAACGAACGCCTGGAAAAACTCAAAGCCCTGCCGATCCAGGTGATCCTCGGCAACCCGCCCTACTCCTCCGGGCAGGACTCCGCCAACGACAACAACGCCAACGAGTCCTACCCCACCCTGGACGCCGCGATCCGCGACACCTACGCCGCGAGGTCTACCTCGACCTCGGTGAGGGCCCTGTACGACTCCTACATCCGTGCCATCAAATGGGCGGCCCTGAGGATAGACGACCGAGGGGTCATCGCGTTCGTCACCAACGGCGGCTGGTTGGACTCCAACAGCGCCGACGGCATGCGCCTGACCTTGGCCGAAGAGTTCAGCGACATCCACGTGCTCAACCTGCGAGGCAACCAACGCACCGCCGGGGAACTGTCCCGCAAAGAAGGCGGCAAGGTTTTCGGCGGCGGCTCCCGCGCCACGGTCGCCATCACCATCCTAGTCAAAGACCTTTCGCGGCCAGGTCCGGCGCGGGTCCACTACGTCGACATCGGCGACTACCTGCCCCGCGAGGCCAAACTGGCCAAGGTTGCCACGGTCGGATCCATGGCGGGCGTAGAAGCTCAGTCTCTGGTCTCGAACGAATATGGAGACTGGCTCCACCGCCGGCATGGCGAGTTCGCTGGCTGGCTACCGATAGGAGGGAAAGAACCCTCGCGACTGTTCGATGTGGCGAGCTTCGGATTAACAACCAACCGAGATGCATGGTGTTACAACCAATCGGAGGGCCAGCTTCTTAAATCTATCGCAAAGCTTATTGCGACATATAACAATCTGCCGCAAGGCTCCTTCGTCGATGACCCCACAAGGATTAGCTGGTCCCGCTCGCTCAAGGCGCGCCACTCCCGTGGGCTTCCGCTCGAAAATGCCAACGCTGCTCGACTTCGGATGTGCATCTATCGACCATTCACTAAGTCGCTAGGGTACTTCTATACGCCCTTGAACGAAGTGCAGGCGAAGACCGGCGACCTTTATCCGACGCGAGAGCACGCCAACGTCGGCTTCTACCAAGTTGGAGCCGGATCAGCAGTGCCTTTCTCCGTCCTGATGCTGGACGCGATACCCGACCTTCACGTCACCGGCGCTGGCTCGGGCGGGCAGTTCTTCGCGCGGTGGCGGTACGAGAAGATCGCACCCGACGACGCGATGCTCGACTTCGACGACGCTGGCGCGGCCGACGACGACCCCGACGTCATAGCCGGCTACCGGCGCATCGACAACGTCACCAACCACGCCCTGGCCACGTTCCAGGCCGCCTACGGCCAGGCCATCACCAAGGACGACATCTTCGCCTACTGCTACGGGCTGCTACATTCCCCCGACTACCGCGACACCTACGCCGCTGACCTGAAGAAGATGCTGCCCCGCATCCCCCTGGTGACCGACCCGGCGCCGTACATCGACGCCGGGCGACGGCTCTCCTCGTTGCATCTCGGATACGAGACTGTCGATCCCTACCCCCTAGCGGGACTGGACGATCCGGCACCGACCGGAGAAGCGGCGTACGACCACTTCCGTGTCGAGAAGATGTCCTTCGCAAAGGTTCGAGACCCCGAGACGAAGAAGCTTGTAGCCGACCGCTCGACCGTGATCTACAACTCGCGGATCACGCTGAGCGGCATCCGCGAGGACGCCTACCGCTATCTGCTAGGCAGCCGGTCTGCGGTCGAGTGGATCATCGACCGGTATCAGGTGAAGACCGACAAGGCTTCCGGGATCGTCAACGACCCGAACGACTGGTCACGCGAGGTCCGCGACCCGCGCTACATCATCGACCTGCTCGCCCGCGTCATTACGGCCAGCCTGGAAACCATGGCCATCGTCGACGCTCTCCCTCCTCTCGAGATCCGACCTGGGCCTGACGTCAATCGATGATCTCGCCAGTCCGGGTCTCGACGCGTTGGCCGTCGATGACGTGCAGGCGCGGGCCTGAGCCTGGCTGCGACGGAAGTGCAGCGTCGGCGGTGTCGGCTCGGTAGATGTCGTGCCGTTCGTCGACGGCGGCCGTCGCGGTGTGCCGGGTGTATCGGCCCTTGGCTGGCCAGGCTTGGTGGCCTTCCTCGCAATGGGCCTTCAGCCGTTGCCGCATCCGCTCGGTGAAGGCAGGCAAGGCGTACCGGTGCCAATCTTCCAGGGCGTCACTGGACAGTGCGGTGCCGGCACGGCGTCGTTGGTCGGCCAGGACGGCGATCTCGTGGACCAGGTGAGGGTGTTGCGGCCAGCAGCTGGGGATCATGCCAGCGACGTCCCACACATATTGGCTGTTAAGCCAAGTCACCACGGTCTCTAGCCATTGCCACAGTTCGAGCCGTAGATCGGGGTTGGTGCAGCTGCCCGGCTCCCACGGCCTAGGCAGAGCATTGATGTCGCCTAGAGCTTTGAGCTGTTCTTTGGTTCCGGTCGCTGCGATCTGAAGTTCGCGGTAGGCATGGGTGACGAGCCGTCCTGGGCCTGGGAAGGCTGCGACCATGATAGGCCGCACCGTCGAGGGCGCCTGGCTGGTCACCGTGTCTCCTCCTCCGTGGCGAGTCCGCGGCGGCGGGCCTCCACCAGCGCTGCGGTGTTACGGGCTTCGGGGGTGACGACCATGACGCGATCGTTGTCGAGTCGGGTCCGCAGCTCGCGTTGTTGGGCCAGCAACTGTTTGCCGGTCTTGCCATCGATGCAGCGGTGGAGTTTGGCGATCATGGGTCGCCCGTTCTCGCAGACCACGAGGGCGTGGCGTTCCTTGAGTTGCCGGACCTCGGCGCCGGTCATGATCGGGATGTCTTCGGCCGCGGTGGTGCGTCCCCCCATCTGCCCGGTCTGCCAACTGGTGCGGGTGACCCGCACCGGGCCCAGTAGGTCGGAGATCTCCTGGTTGAACGCCACATCCTTAGATCCACCGAACAGGATCAAGTTGTTCGTCAACCCCAGCAGGGTGCGAGCCTCGTGTTCACCGAAGATCGAGGTGAGCTGGGGCCGGGTCTGGGCAGCCCACATGAACGACAGCCCCAAGGCGCGTTCATTGGCCATGCGGGTTCGCAGCGTAGGCAGCGGCGCCGTGGACGGCAACTCATCCAGGAAGGCGTGAAAGGGCGGACACAAACGGCCGTGCGGGGACGCGTTCGCCGCCGCCAACGCGGTGTCCAGGATGTCTTCGGCGACCGCGGTCATCAGAGGCGAGGCACTGGCGTACGGATCTTCGCGCCCCAGCAGATAGATCGTCCCCCCGCGCCGGATGACGTCGCGCAGGTCGGTGGCAGGCCGCCCAGGCCCAGGCACACAACGACGTCGGATCGGTTCCTGGAAGAACAGGCTCATCGCCTGCTGCACGGTCGTCACCGTGTTCCCGGCCGTGCGGTCATCACCGTGGAGGGCGCCGTGGAGCAGCCCGTGCCAGAACGGCGCGGCATGTGGGTGTTCGCGCAGGATCTCGATGGGTTCGCTGGCCGACAGCGGGTTAGCGACCCAGCGCAGCACATCCTCCAGGCTGCGCCCGGTCAGCGCCGCGGCGTGGAAGTACGCCTGGAGCACCTTGGCGGCCTCGGCGGCATAGAAGCGTGCCGCATCGTCCCCATGACCGCCGGCGACTGCACCCTTCACCGTCCCAGCGCAGAACGCCTTCGCGCGTCGCTCAGCGGTCATCGGGTCCACGCAGCCGGCGATCGGGTCCCACACCAGCTCAGGCAGACCCGCAGCGATCCCGAACGGATCCAAGACGACGCACGGCCGGCCCCCACTGGATCGAGAAGTGAAGGACAGCAGAAGATCGTCCCGCTTGGTCAGCGTCACCAGCGCCGCACCTGGAGCGTCCAACAAAGCGGGGATCAACAAGTCCAGAGTCTTACCGCTGCCCTGAGGCCCGATCACGCCAGCGCTGCGATCCCAGGGCACCCACAGGTGCCCACCACGTGGTTCGTGTGCCCGTCCTAAGGGCCACCCGATCTGCGTGGGGGTGATCCGCCCGATCATCGCCGTCCTGCCCGTCGCGTGCCGCCGTAGAGGTCCGGTCGCACGACGGGCGCCACCTTGCGCAGTCGTGCGACACCGAGCAGCTGCTCAGCCTCTGTTTTGGACGCCATCCCCTGGATGCGACCTGGTCCCCACCGGTCCAGCCCATATTTCACGGCGACCCCCATCACGATCACCGCGAGGAGTTCCACGACCGTCATCCACACGTGCAGGGCAAGCGGCCCGGCGGGATGTGCCAACTGCGTCAGCCCTGCTGACGCATCTCCGGCCAGCAACCCAGGAAGAGCGGTGAACAGTTCATCTCCAGGAGTGAACCGCCAACCGTTGCCCGTGACCAGGTTCGCCAACGCCCTGGCCAGGTGGAGCCCCAGGATCAACGTCATCACCACCCCGACGACTACGGCTAGGGGGATCTCCCAGGTCATCGGGTAGGGGTTCGCTCGTCGAGCTCGCTGCATCGGGTCCCACTCCTCTCCTCGCACTCCTAAAGCAGGTATGCGGAGCTGGGTGGCCACATGCGCGTCTTCGAACGACGCCGAAACTGCGAGGCTCGATCGGATCGGAGCAGTCGGCTCCGCTATATCAGTCCCAAAGCGGGCCGCTTAGACCTGTACGTCTGCCAGTGCTGCTGCGGCGGCGGCTATCTTGGCGGCGACCTCCGCAAGCGACGTCTCGGCCGTGTCCAGTCCCGAACGCGACGCGAGCATGGGACTGACTTCCCGGAGAGCTTCGAACGTTGTGCCGTGAGCAACAGGGATGACACGATCGGTCGCGAGCAGCGTGGACAGCTCCTTGTCGGCGATTCCTTGACCTTTGAGCGTGTCGAGCATGGCCGGGGTGACAAGGACGATTCCTATCCGGGACGAAGCCAGCCCCCTATCGATCTCCCGCAAGAGCGGCTTACCGAGACCGACATCTCTCTCGCTGAACCACACCGTCGCCTCGTGTGATCGAAGCAATCCGTCCAGCTCTGCCGCACATCCCTGACGATCATCCCAGGCGTGGCAGAGGAAGAGGTCGCGGCGATCCGGATAGGCGCGAGCCTGCGACGCTGCGTTGCGGGCTAGAGGCTCGATCGTGCGCCACTCGGAAGGCGTGTAGGAGACAGCGGTCCCGCTGCGGGTCCTTCGACTGGCTCCGCCGGATGCACCCCCTCCGACGCTGGGCGAGTTGACGTTGGCGGATGGTCCCGAAGACCGCTGAGGTTGACCGGTATAGACGGAATAGGGGGACCGCGAAAAGGAGCGTCCGCCCCGGCATGCGGGGCAGTTCGCTCGGCCACTCGCCGTACGGTGTCCCTCGACCGGTGCTGTGCATTGAGGGCTCTTCGCAAAGCAGGGTGTAGCGCCTGGCCGGTGGGGGTCGGCGCGTCGTTGACGGGGTGAGGGTCGAGGTCTTCGCAGGATGAAGGTTCCTACACACTTCGTCCGGAAGACCTCGACGTGCCCGACGCTACCTTCACCGCGCCCGACTTGAACAGCTTCACCGGCCTTGACCGCCTCGGCCTGCGCGTCGTGGGGCAACAGTTGCGCCCGGACAAGGCGGTCCTGGCCTGTCGGGTGATCGAGGCGGACAACTGGTGCCGGCGGTGCGGCTGCGAAGGGATCCCGCGCGGGACGCTCACGCGGCGCCTGGCGCACGAGCCGTTCGGGTGGCGACCCACGTTGCTGCTGATCCGGGTGCGCCGCTACCGCTGCACCGGATGCGGCCATGTGTGGCGCCAGGACACCAGCGCCGCAGCCGAACCCCGCGCCAAGGTGTCCCGGGCCGGGTTGACCTGGGCACTGACCGCGCTGGTCGTGCATCATCTGACCATCGCCCGCATCGCCGAAACCCTGGCCGTGGCCTGGCACACCGCCAACACCGCAGTCCTGGACGAAGGTCGACGTCTCCTGATCAACGACCCCTCCCGCTTCGCCGGGGTTACCGTCATCGGGGTCGATGAGCACGTCTGGCGGCATACCCGCACAGGGGACAAGTACGTCACCGTCATCATCGACCTGACCCCCATCCGGGACGGCACCGGCCCCGCCCGGCTGCTGGACATGGTGCAAGGCCGCTCCACCGCAGTGTTCACGACCTGGCTCGCCGCACGCGACCCGGCCTGGCGGGCCGCCGTCGAGGTCGTCGCGATGGACGGCTTCACCGGGTTCAAGACCGCCACCACCAACCAGTTGCCCACCGCTACCGCGGTGCTGGACCCCTTCCACGTGGTCCGCCTGGCCGGGGATGCCCTGGACCGGTGCCGCCGCCGGGTCCAGATCGACCTCCACGGCCGCCGCGGCCGCAAGGACGACCCGCTGTACCGGGCGCGGCGGACTCTGCACACCGGGGCCGACCTGCTCACCGACAAGCAGAAGCAGCGCCTGGAGGCGCTGTTCGCGGTCGCTGAGCACGCCGAGGTCGAAGCCACCTGGGGCATCTACCAGAGGATGATCGCCGCGTACCGCGACCCTGACCGCGCCGCCGGAAAGACCGCCATGCAGGCGCTGATCACCGCCGTCAGCAGCGGCGTCCCACGCGAGCTCACCGAGGTCATCACCCTGGGCCGGACCCTGAAGAAGCGCACCGGCGACATCCTGGCGTTCTTCGACCGACCCGGCACCAGCAACGGCCCGACAGAGGCCATCAACGGCCGGCTGGAACACCTACGAGGCTCCGCCCTCGGGTTCCGCAACCTCACCAACTACATCGCCAGATCCCTCCTGGAGACCGGCGGATTCAGACCCCGACTACACCCTCAAATGCGATGAGCCGCATTGAGCCATGTGGACATGCTAAGAGCGACAACCGCCGCGGCACGCGACTAAGCACCTCAGCCGAGCAATCTCGGTTGACTACATGGGTTGGCTGGTGGGGATATCGCTGAGGTTGCCGATGCGCCAGATTTCGAAGATGTGGTGGGCGGGTCCGCTGGCGTAGGAGAACTGACCGACGCCAGTGTTTGTGCCTTGGGCTTCGATCGTGGTCTTGGTGGCGGGGTCCCAAACGATCATGACGTGGCCGATCTGGTTGGGGCCCAGGTAGGAGTCCCAGAAGATCAGGTCTCCCGGGCGTTCTTGGCCGGCAGCGACGCGGTAGCCGTTGCCGGCGGCGAGCCAATCACGTTGGGCGCCGGCGGTTCTGGGGATGGTGATGCCGATCTGGGCGAAGGCGGCGCGGGTGAATCCTGAGCAGTCGTAGGCGTCGGGTCCGCCTGCGCCGAACACGTAGGGTTTGCCGATCTGGGCTTTGGCCCACGTCAACATCGTGGCGACGCGTTCGCTGGTCAGGGGCGGCAGGTTGGGGTTGCCGTTGCCGCCGGGGCCGCAGTCGCTGGGGTCGCCCAGGATGGTCCCGCCGCCGTAGGCCTGGGCGTAGTACAGGACGTCGTTGACGTACCAGGTGGCGTGGTTGTAGCCGAAGATCGCGGTGCGGACGCCGGCTTCACCGCCGGTGGAGACCCCCAGTTTGGTGAGGTAGTTCGCGGCGGTGTAGATCGAGTCGGCGTCGTTGGTGATGATGGCGCGGCCGTCGCCGTCGCCGTCGACGCCATACGTGGACCAGGTCGCGGGCATGAACTGCATCAGGCCTTGGGCGCCGGCGCTGGACACAGCTTTGGTGCGGCCGTGTCCGGTCTCTTCCATCCCGATCCCGGCAAGCAGCGTCCATGGCAGCTTGTACCGGGCGGCCGCGGCCACGTACAGGGTCTTGATGTTCTC
>APMI01004034.1_pt1 | contig 13586 bp, 17 predicted proteins | sample 667938 | NCBI WGS metagenome assembly APMI01 (sample SAMN01084076, study PRJNA167559) | wastewater metagenome | biome: Wastewater | place: Denmark: Ejby Moelle, Odense | collected 2011-11-28 | reverse complement strand
TTCCGGCCGGACCGGCGAGGCAGCGAAGCTCGCCGCGGCGGCGTCGAGGTCGGCGACGTTGAGCACGCCGTTTTGTCCGGCTGCAACGCAACCGGCCAGGCCAAGGCTGAGCACGACGGGAGCTAGGGATCGCAACGTCAGCAGTTTCTTGCTCCGCAATTCTGGGCGCGTCCGATTGAAGCAACTTTCTGGCAGGATTGAGACAGGATGGGCCGCCTGCGTCCAACTTGCACGAAACGGGTGTCGCCGCCGCGACCGATGTTGCAGGGTGGCCGAAAGCAACGGACGCTGTGTTCTTCAAATGTTCCGCAACTTATGATACAAAGAGTGCTGGAGGATCGGACATGAGCAACCTGCGCTATCACCTGTTTGAAACCGCGCTCGGCGTCATCGCCATCGCCTGGCGCGGGACGGCGATCGTCCGGCTCTTGCTGCCGCAGTCCGACACCGCCGCGATGGCCCGCAAGATGGAGGCGCTCGGCGCAATACCGGGGGAGCCGGCGGGCCGCATCGCCGGGACCGTCGACATGGTGCGCCGCTATGCCGATGGCCAGAACGTCGACTTTTCAGGCGTCGAGGTCGCCGCCGGTGAGGTCGGACCGATGCGTGATGCGATCTATGCGGCGCTGCGCCAGGTGGCGCATGGCGAAACGCTGACCTATGGCGAACTGGCCGAGAGGGCCGGCTACAAGGGCATGGCGCGCGAGATCGGCGAGGCGATGGGCCGGAATCCGGTTCCGCTGATCGTTCCGTGCCATCGCATCGTGGCGGCCGGCGGCAGGATCGGCGGATTTTCAGCCCCCGGCGGCTCGGCCACCAAGCAAAAGATGCTGCGACTTGAAGGCGCGCTGACGCCACCCGCGCAGGCGGCATTCAGCTTTTAGCTCTGGATGGCGGTCGAGCCGGCGGGTCAGTCGAAAATATGCACCCGCGGCATGCATTTCAGCACCCGGCAGCGATTGGTATCGGACGCCGGCACCACCTCGATCTTGGCGTATTCGTCGATGTCGCAATAGCCGCCATGCGCGACATAGCGGTCGTAGAGCGTCATGTTGGTGCGCTTGGATTTGTAGCGCAGGATCGCGGCGCCTTCGCTGCGCACCTTGTACTGCACCTCGTCGCACTGCATGCTGGTCGTATTGTATCGGGAGATCGCGTGCGCCGGCAGCATGGTCGCTGCAAGCACGAGAGCACAAAGAACCGTTTTCATTGTCGCCTCCACCGTCGCGGCAGGGTCAAGCCGCCTGGCGACACTATAATAGTCCGTAGCGTGGCTAAAGCGAGGCGTCGCCGCCACGCCGTACCTTGCATTTTCGCCGCTTGGGTCGTATGAGAACCGCATTGAAATTTCGGCCGAACGATCTTTAGGCCCGCTCATCCGCGAATGCCGACGACTTTCACCAAAATCTCGATGACTAACCCGTCCGCATTCCGCGGGCGCGATGACGTGTGACTAGGATAGGATACGCGAATGGCGACTGGTACTGTTAAGTGGTTCAACACGACCAAGGGCTTCGGCTTCATTCAGCCGGACGCCGGCGGCCCGGATGTGTTCGTTCATATCTCGGCTGTCCAGCGGTCGGGCATGACCACGCTGAACGAAGGCCAGAAGATCAACTACGAGATCACCCAGGACCGCCGCACCGGCAAGTCCTCGGCTGACCAGCTCAGCGCGGCCTGATCGGCGGCGCGGCCGGCGATCGCCGGCTGACATGCCTAAATGAGAAAGGCGGGGCAAAACCCCGCCTTTCTTCTTGGCTACCAGCGGGCCGCCATGCGGCCGGCAAGCGCGCCCGCCACCCCGAGCACGGCGATCGCCAGCGAATACCAGACGATGACGAACAGCGGCGAGTCGTCGGTGCAGTGCGCCGCGTAAAAGCTCGCCGCCACGCCGCCCGCGAGAATGCCCGCAACCAGTCCCGCGAGTTGCGGCCTGTCGGGTGCGCCATGGCGCAGCGCCGCGAAGAAGATGGCGAGCGGCAGCAATCCGATCGCGGGAATGGCGACCAGGCAGATCGCCGCATTCTTGCCGACCAGCCGCATGCCGATCTGGTCCGGCGGGATCACCGACAGTTCGATCAGCACGGCCGCGATCAACATCGCCGGCGCCACCAATAGCGGCAGCAAAGCGCGCTCGCCGCCGCCCGGCGTCGACAGCCGCTTCACCGTCAGCCAGGCGGTGGCGGCGAGCGCGCCGGTGACGAAGAATTTGAAGACAAACCGCGAGGTTTCCGCCGCCGCGCCGAAGTCCGGCCGCGGCCCCATCGTGGCGAAGAAGACAGCCCCCGCCGCGACGATGGCGAGCGCCAGCGCCAGCGTCCAGGCGCGGCCCATCGCCATGCCGGTCGCCCGGTCGCTCGAAAGTCCCCTGATCAGATCGTCGGTTTTCATGTCTCGCCGAACCTCGCTGCGATCGCCTTCAGTCCCCGGTGCAACGCCACCCGCACCGCGCCTTCGTTCATACCCAGCCGCGCCGCCGTCTCGGTGATCGACCGTCCGTCGACGGAAATCGATTCCACCACATTGCGCTGGCCCTCGGGCAGCGCGCCGAGCACCCTGTCGACATCCCGCGGCGTCAGCGTCTCGTCCTGCGGCTCGGCCGCGAGGACGTCGGCGAGATCGTCGATGTCGACCTCGACCCGTCTGCCCTTGCGGCGAAACCCGTCGACGAGCTTGTAGCGGGCGATCGCAAACAGCCACGGCTCGACGGCGGCGTCGCTGCGCCAGGTGTGCCGCTTGAGATGAACCGCCAGCAATGTCTCCTGCACGATGTCCTCCGGATCGATCAGGTCGCCACACCTGCGTCTGGCAAACCCGCGCACGACGACGGCCGCCCGCGTCAGAAAACGCCGGTACGCGGCTTCATCACCATTGATCGCGGCGAGCAGAAGCACCCGAAGGTCGGTTTCGCCGGCAGTCGCCACGCAGTGCATCTCCTTCATTCGCCGCCGGGTCATGTTTGTTACACCGCCATGTGCAGGGAGCGGCGCGCTCGTCACCTCACGAAGACGTTACGCCAGCTCGCGTAACGCCGCCACGCCTGCGGCCGAAATCCGAATGCGAGCCCGCCACGGGTCGCCCAACCGTTCCACAGGAGAACACCATGAACCGCTCCACTCTGTCACTGTCCCTCGCGGCCTCGTTTCTGACCGCCCTCACCGCCGCCCAGGCCGCCCCGCTTGCGCCGGAAAAGATGGCCGGCATGGAGAAATGCTACGGCGTCGCGCTGAAGGGTCAGAACGACTGCGCCGCGGGCGCCGGGACCACCTGCGCCGGCACCTCGACCATGGACTACCAAGGCAATGCATGGAAGGCGGTTCCCGCCGGCACCTGCGCGACGATGGACGTCGATGGCCACAAGGGCATGCTCGAACCGAAGAAGATGTAGTCGACTCGAATTTCCGCCGCCCGTCACGTCGCGACGGGCGGCGCACATCCCGATGGAGCGCCCCGCCATGACCTCACTGCCCGCCCACGCCGGACTCGGCCTCAAGCCCGAACATTACGGCGACATCATCGCCGGCCTGCCGTCGCTCGGCTTCTTCGAGATCCATGCCGAGAACTATATGGGATCGGGCGGCCCGCCGCATCACTATCTCGAGACGATCGCCGAACGCTATCCGATCTCGCTGCATGGCGTCGGACTGTCGATCGGCTCCGCCGGTCCGCTCGACAAGGCGCATCTGGCGCGGCTGAAATCGCTCAACGTCCGCTATCGCCCTGCTTCCTTCTCCGAGCACCTCGCCTGGTCGACGCATGAAGGCGCGTTCTTCAGCGACCTGCTGCCGCTGCCCTACACGGCCGAAACGCTTGCCCGCGTTGCCGAACATGTCGACGAGGTGCAGCAGGCGCTCGGCCGTAACATGCTGCTGGAGAACCCGTCGACCTATGTGCTGTTCGAGGAAAGCACGATCGGCGAGATCGACTTTCTCGCCGAAGTCGCCCGCCTGACCGGATGCGGCCTGCTGCTCGACGTCAACAATGTCATGGTGTCGGCGGTCAATCACCGCCTCGACCCTTACGCCTATGTCGACCGCTTTCCGCTCGATCTGGTCGGCGAGATCCACCTCGCCGGCTATGACGAAGCCTGGGACAGCGCCGGCGACCGGGTGCTGATCGACGCGCACGGTTCGAAGATCCTGGAAGACGTCATCGCGCTCTATCGCCACACGCTGGCGCTCTCGGGTCCGCTGCCCACCCTGGTCGAGTGGGACAACAACATTCCCGACTGGGCGACGCTCTACGGCGAGGCCGAGCGCGTCGAGCGCCTGCTCGCCGCGGCGGCGTCCAGCAAGGCAGCTTGAGCAATGCCAGCTGCCCGCATGCAGACAGAATTCTCGGCGGCGCTGTTTGACCCGCGCGGTATGCCCGCGGGGCTGACGACGGCGCGGGGCGAAGCCGACCCGGCGCGCTTCGCCATCTATCGCAACAATGTCACGGTCGCGCTGATCAAGCCGCTGGAGGCGCGCTTTCCGGTCCTGCGCCGGCTGGTGGGCGACGCCTTCTTCCGGGCGATGGCGCGCGATTTCATCGCCGTCTCCCGGCCCGCCTCGCCGCTGATCATGGACTTTGGCGACGACCTGCCGGACTTTCTGCGTAGCTACCGTCCCGCCGCCAGCGTCGCTTATCTCGACGACGTCGCCGCTCTCGAAGCGGCATGGACACGCGCCTACCACGCTCGCGACGCTGAACCGCTGGCCCTGGCCGAACTTGCAAAAATCCCTGTCGAGGACCTGCTGGCGAGGCCGCTGACGCCGCATCCGTCGGCCGCTCTGGTCGCCTCCGGTTTTCCGGTCGGCTCGATCTGGGCGGCGCACCAGCACGACGACGTGCGATCCGTCGCCGGATGGACGGCCGAGACCGTTCTGGTCGTGCGGCCGCAATATGAGGTGCGCGTGCACATCGTGCCGCCGGCCGACGCGGCGTTTGCAGCCGGCCTGCTGCGCGGCAACCCCATCGGCGACGCGGCGCAGGCGAGCGCCTCCCCCGGTTTCGACGCCGGTGCGGCCCTCGCCGGACTTGTATCGCTCGGCGCGTTTGAAACCATCGGCAAGCAGGGAGCTGCGCCATGACCGCGATCCATCAAACGTCGACCGCCCGCCACGGCCCGCTTGCCCGCGCGGGCTGGCTGCTGGCGGCCATTCCGCCGTCCATCCCGCTGCTGGCCTTGCGCGTGGCGCTCGCCGTGCCCTTCTTCAAATCCGGCCTGACCAAATGGGACGGTTTCCTGCAGCTCTCCGGCGGCGCGCAGTTTCTGTTCACGCAGGAGTTCAGGCTGCACATTCTCGGCCAGCAATTCGCCTATCCGTTCCCGATCGCCATGGCCTATGCCGCCGGCATTGCCGAGATCGTGTTGCCCGCGCTGCTGGTGCTGGGGCTCGGCACGCGCCTTGCGGCGCTCGGCCTGCTCGCGATGACGGCGATCATCCAGCTGACCGTGCCCGAAGGCTGGGCGAACTTTCACCTGCCCTGGGCGGCGATGGCGCTGACGCTGGCTGTTTTCGGCGGCGGCGCGCTGTCCGCCGGCCGGTTGTTCGACAGGCGGTGAGGCGTGAGCCTCAGCCGTCGATCCGCTTGCCGGCGCCGTCGAACCAGTGCAGCTTCTGCGCCACCGCGCCGACAGTCAGCCTGTCGCCCGTCTGGTGCGGCGAGCGTCCGTTGACGCGCACAACGACGCGCTGGCCGCCGGCCGCGCAATAGAGAAAACTCTCCGCCCCGACCGGCTCGACGCCGTCGACGGTCGCTTCAAGGTTCAGCGCTTCCGGCCGGTCCAGCACGACGTCCTCCGGCCTGAAGCCCAGCGTCGCCGCCCCGGCGGGAGCGCCGTGCGGAATGGCTGAACCGTCGCTCAGCCTGCCGTTCGCCACCGTCAACAGGTTCATCGGCGGCGCGCCGATGAACGACGCGACGAAGGTCGACGCCGGCTTCTCGTAGACGTCGAGCGGCTGGCCGGTCTGCTCGACCAGGCCATTGTTCAGCACCACCAGCACATCCGCCAGGGTCATCGCCTCAAGCTGGTCGTGGGTCACATAGACCGAGGTGACGCCAAGCGACCGCTGCAGGCTCTTGATCTCGACCCGCATCTGTCCCCGCAGCTTGGCGTCGAGGTTCGACAGCGGTTCGTCGAACAGGAAGACCTGCGGCTTACGCACGATCGCCCGGCCCATCGCCACGCGCTGCCGCTGGCCGCCGGACAATTGCCTCGGCCTGCGATCGAGGAAACCCTCGATCGCCAGGATGCGCGCGGCGTCCCTGACGCGGGCGTCGATCTCGTCCTTCGGCGTGCCGTGATTGCGCAGGCCATAGGCCATGTTGTCGTAGACGCTCATATGCGGGTAGAGCGCATAGTTCTGGAACACCATCGCGATGTCGCGCTCGGCCGGCCCGACTTCGTTGACGACCCTGCCGTCGAAGGAACACGTCCCCGACGAGATCGTCTCCAGCCCGGCGATCATGCGCAGCAGCGTGGACTTGCCACAGCCCGACGGCCCGACAAGCACGCACAGCGCCTTGTCGGGAATGGCGATCGACACGCCCTTCACCGCTTCCACGCCGCCGGGATAGACTTTCCGGACGTCATTCAGATCGACAGTCGCCATTCACGTTCCTCATTGTTCGTCTGTCGTCGGTCATGAAAGGATCGCTTTCGACCGACGACCCACGACTGACTCATTTTTCCGAATCGACCAGGCCGCGCACGAACCAGCGCTGCATCGCCACCACCACCAGCACCGGCGGCAGGATCGCCAGCACGGACGTCACCATCACCAGATGCCACTCGGTGTCGGCGTCGGCGAACGACATCATCTTCCTCACCGCGATGACGATCGTGTTCATCTGGTTGTCATTGGTCACCAGCAGCGGCCACAGATACTGCGTCCAGCCGTAGATGAAGAGGATGACGAACAGCGCCGCGATATTAGTGCGGCTGAGCGGCAGCAGGATGTCCTTGAAAAACCGCCACGGGCCGGCCCCGTCGACCCGCGCCGCCTCGACCAGTTCGCCGGGGATGGTCATGAAGAACTGCCGGAACAGAAGCGTCGCCGTGGCCGACGCGATCAGCGGCACGATCAGCCCGAAATAGGTGTCGATCAGGCCGAGATCCACCATCACCTTGTAGGTCGGCAGGATGCGCACCTCGACCGGCAGCATCAGTGTGATGAAGATCAGCCAGAAAAACGCCATGCGCAGCGGAAAGCGGAAGAACACGATCGCATAGGCCGACAGGATCGAGATGAAGATCTTGCCGATGGCGACGCCGAGCGCCACTACGGTGGTGTTGAGCAGCAGGGTCGACACCGGCACGCCGCCGATGCGCCCGACGCCGCCGAACAGCGCCTCACCATAATTTTTGAAGAAGTCCGGACCCGGCAGCAGCGGCAGCGGCGGCCGCAGGATTGTCTGCAGCGAATGGGTCGAGGCGACGAAGGTGTAGTAGATCGGGAACGCCACCACCAGGATGCCGAGGATCAGCACCGCATGGGCAATGTAGGTGCGGATGCGAGACGAACCGATCATGGCAGAGCCTTGTCACCTCTCCCTCCGAGGGAGCAGGTCGCGCCGAAGGCGCGGGTGAGGGTGAAGGCGGGACCGGCGGCGCGAGGCTCTAGGATGTGCGCATCAGCCATAATGCACCTTCTTCTCGACATAGCGGAACTGTACGGCGGTGAGCGCGATGACGATGACCATCAGGATCACCGACTGCGCCGCCGACTCGCCGAGGATCAGATTGACGAAACCGTCATTGTAGACCTTGTAAACCAGGGTCTCGGTCGACTTGCCCGGCCCGCCGCCGGTCACCGCATGGATGATGCCGAACGTGTCGAAGAAGGCGTAGACCGTGTTGACGACGAGCAGGAAGAACGTCGTCGGCGCAAGCAGCGGGAAGACGATCGTCCAGAAGCGTTTGGTCTCCCCCGCGCCGTCGATCGCGGCCGCCTCGATCAGCGTTTTCGGGACCGCCTGCAAGCCGGCGACGAAGAACAGGAAATTGTAGCTGATCTGCTTCCACGCCGCCGCCATCACCACCAGCACCATCGCCTGGTCGCCCTTCAGCAGCGGGTCCCATGCGACGCCCAGCTTGCGCAGTCCGATCGCAAGCGTGCCGATCGACGGGTTGAACATGAATAGCCACAGCATGCCGGCGATCGCCGGCGCCACCGCGTAGGGCCAGATCATCAGCGTGCGGTAGAAGCCGCGGCCGCGCACCACCCTGTCGGCCATCACCGCCAGCAGCAGCGCCACGCTCATCGCCAGCGCCGCGGTCGCGATCGAGAAGACCAGCGTCACCTGCAGCGAGTTGATGTAATTGGGGTCCGCCAGCACCTTGGAGAAATTCGCCATGCCGACGAACTGGGTTCGCAGCCCGAACGGGTCTTCCTTCAGCATCGACTGGTAGAGCGCCTGCGCCGCCGGCCAGTAGAAGAACACCAGCACGATGGCGAGCTGCGGCGCGACCAGCAGATAGGGCAGCACCTTGTTGGGAAAGACGACGCGTGGGGTCATATGTGAGACCTTTACCCTCCCCCTTGCGGGGAGGGTCGACGAGCAGTTGAAGCGAAGCGAAAATTGCGAGGCGGGGTGGGGGCAATATCTTCACCCCGCCCCGGCGCGAACGCGCCAGCCCTCCCGTCAACCGGGAGGGCTGGCCTCGCGCTAGTTCACCGCCGCCTTGATCGCCGCATTGCCGCGCGACACGACGTTGTCCATCGTCTGCTGGGCGTTCTGCGATCCCGCCAGCAGCTTCTCATACTCCTCGTTCATGATGTCGCGGACCTGCGGCAGGTTCGGCAGGCGCACGCCCTTCGAATTCTCCGTCGGGGCCTTGCCCATCATCTGCTTGATCGGGATTTCGCGCGCCGGGTTCTTGTCGTAGAAGCCGTCGGCCTTGGTCTTCTCATAGGCCGCCAGCGTCACCGGCAGATAGCCCGACACCTGGTGCAGGCGCGCCTGGATGTCGGTTTGCGACAGGAAATTAAAGAACGCCGCAACGCCTTTGTATTCCTCGTCCGACTTGCCGCCGAATACCCACAGCGACGCACCGCCGGGGATCGTGTTCTGCGAGGCCGTGTCATAGGGTAGCATGCCGGTGCCGTAGTTCATGCCCGACTTGACGATGTCGCCAAGCCCGCCCGACGACTCGGTCAGGATGCCGCATTCGCCCGCCAGGAAGATCTGCTTGGCTTCCGATGTGCGGCCGCCATATTTGAACGTGCCGTCCTTGGCCAGATCCGCCAGTTCCTGGAAATGCTTGACGAAGGGTTCCGAGTTGACCTTCAGCTCGACATTCGGGCCGGCGATGCCGTTTTCCTGCGTGCCCCATTGGTAGTTGTTCCAAGCGGCGAAGTTTTCGGTGTGGATCCAGGTCAGCCAAGTCGAGGTGTAGCCGCAGGGCGCCGCGCCCGACGTCTTGATCTTCCTGGCTGCGTCCCACACCTCGGCCCAGGTCTTGGGCGGGTTGTCGACGTCGAGACCGGCCTTCTGGAACACGTCCTTGTTGTAATAGAGGATCGGCGAGGACGAGTTGTAGGGGAAGGACAGCATCGTGCCGTCCGGCTTCGAGTAATAGGCGACGATGCCCGGCAGGTACTGGCTCTTGTCGAACGGCTTGCCGCCCATCGACAGGATTTCCGCCACCGGCTTGATCGCGCCTTCGGCGGCCATCATCGTGCCGGTGCCGGCGTCGAACACCTGCATGATGTGCGGCGGCTGCTTGGCGCGGAACGCGGCGATGCCGGCGTTCAGCGTTTCCGGATAGGTGCCCTTGAACACCGGCGCGACCTTGTAGTCGCTCTGGCTGGCGTTGAATTCCTTGGCCAGCGTCTCGACGACTTCGTTGTTGGCGCCGGTCATGGCGTGCCACCAGGAGATTTCGGTGACGGCCAGCGCCGCGCCCGACGTGAGCGAAAGCGTCGTCAGTGCGGTGGCGAAAGCGAGGATATTTCGGGTGTGCATTTTGATTGTTCTCCCGTAGGTGCCGGTTGTTTGCCGGTCGTATGTGGTCACGCCGTGTAACGTGCGGATGACAGCATCGCCTTCGCCGGCTCACGCCGGCGAAGGCGGCTGTCTCTCCAGGAGGACAACTTAGAATACTAATTTGTCGGCTGCCAGTCCATTCCTCGGAAGCCGTCGAGCAACCGCACCCGGTCGAGCCAGCCGGCGACATGCGGGAACGCGTTGAGGTCGTAACCGGCGAGACCGGCGTCCTGCGTGTAGGCAAAAAGCGCAACATCGGCGACGGACGGCGCGGCGCCCGCCAGCCACGGCGTCTTCGCCAGTTGCGTCTCCATCACGGCCAACGCCTTGTTGCCGGCTTCGAGCAGGCCGGCCATCCGCTCCGGCGTCGCCAGATGAGCGCGCTCCGGATAGACGATCAGCGAGCGGCGCACCGCGATGTTCGGCTCGTGGCTGTATTGCTCGAAGAACAGCCATTGGTGCACGACGGCGCGGTCGTGGGGGTCCGCCGGCACATAGCGCGTGCCTTCGCCCAGATAGAGCAGGATCGCGTTCGATTCGGCGATGAAGCGGCCGTCGTCGAGTTCGAGCAGCGGCACCTTGCCGATCGGGTTCTTGGCGAGATAGCCGGGCGTACGGGTGGTTCCGTCGCGCGAACTGGTTTCGACATGCTCGAACGGCCGGCCGAGCAAGGCCATCAGCAGGCGCGGCTTGTAGCAATTGCCGCTGTCGAGCATTCCGTAGATCCGCATTGAAGTCCTCCCGCCTTGTCTTTGCGATGATGCGCAAAGTCGGGGCGACGGACCACCGATTTTTGTTGAAAGGTCGATCAGCGCGACGAATGGATCGATGCGGTCAGAGGCTGCGGCGGCCGAAGGTTTTCGTCGGCATTGCATGGGGGTGGCCGATGCCGTCCGGCTGGCGCGGCTGGTGATGCGGCATCTGCGTCGCCTCGACCCGCCAGTCCCTGGCGAAACGCGTCGGCGCAAGCTGCGGGCGCTCGAGCGCAAACCCCTGGATCAGATCGACGCCGGCCTTTTCGGCCAGTCCGAGTTGCGCGCCGTCCTCGATGCCTTCGAACACGGTGACGATGCCCATCTGCTTGAATTTCGAGACCATCGTCGTCAGCAGCCCGACGCCCGAACCGGTCCGCATCAGCTGCAGCGTCCAGCCGGCGTCGAACTTGACGATGTCGGGTCGCAACTCGTCGATCCGCCTGATGTCGGAATCGTCAGACCCGTAATCGTCGACGGCGATCCTGAAGCCGCGATCGCGCAGTTCGGCGACGAACTCGAACAGCGCCGTCTCCGAAGAGGCCGGGTGCTCGATCATCTCGCAGACGATGCGGCTATGGTCGATGCCGGCCTCGTGCAGCACCAGCCGCAGGTCGCGCAACGCCATCTGGGTCAACTGCCGGTCGACGAACACCGATGGATCGAAATTGATGAAGATCATCGCCGCCGGGTCGAGAAAGCGCCCCGCGTTCAGAAGATGCAATGTGCGCGCCAGCGTCTCGACATGCATCCGCTGGTCGGCTGGGATCCTGGCGAAGAACTCGGCCGGCGCCACCGCCTGTCTGTCGCGGCTCGGGCGCAGCAGGCCCTCGAAGGCGACCATTTTCAGCTTGCCGTCGGCAAAGCCGAAGATCGGCTGGAATGCGCTGCGCAGCATGAACAGGCTCCACACCCCGACAAATGTCCTGTCGGGCTGCTGGGAAATGTGGGCGAACAGGTCGCCACGCATATTCGCTGCACCGGTTTCCATCATCGCCGAAACGATGCCGCAGAAGCTTTTAGACTTCGTTAAGACCTTGACGACTTGCGCCGGGGCCCCTGATGCGTCATTGGAGCCGCGCGCAATGCGTGCGCATGCCCCAATCAGGAGTCTTCCGTCATGGCTTTTTTGGCCGACGCCCTTTCCCGAGTTAAGCCCTCCGCCACGATCGCGGTCACTCAGAAGGCGCGCGAACTGAAAGCGAAAGGCCGCGACGTCATTTCGCTGGGCGCCGGCGAGCCGGACTTCGACACGCCCGACAACGTCAAGAACGCCGCCATAGACGCTATCCGCCGCGGCGAGACCAAATACACGCCGGTGTCGGGCATCGTGCCCCTGCGCGAGGCGATCGCGGCAAAATTCAAGCGCGAGAACAATCTCGACTACAAGATGGAGCAGACGATCGTCGCCACCGGCGGCAAGCAGGTCCTGTTCAACGCGCTGATGGCGACGCTCAACCCCGGCGACGAGGTCGTCATCCCGACGCCGTACTGGGTCAGCTACCCCGAGATGGTTGCGATCTGCGGCGGCACGAACGTGTTTGCGCCGACGACCATCGCCAACGGTTTCAAGCTCACCGCCGAGGCGCTCGAAAAGGCCATCACCCCGAAGACGAAATGGCTGATCCTCAACTCGCCGTCCAACCCGTCCGGCGCCGCCTACACCAGGGACGAGCTTCGCGCCATCGCCGACGTGCTGCTCAAGCACCCGCAGGTGTGGACGCTCACCGACGACATGTACGAGCATCTGACCTATGGCGACTTCCAGTTCCGCACCATCGCGGAAGTCGAGCCGGCGCTCTACGAGCGCACGCTGACCATGAACGGCGTCTCCAAAGCCTATGCCATGACCGGCTGGCGCATCGGCTACGCCGCCGGCCCGATCCAGCTGATCAAGGCGATGGACATGATCCAGGGCCAGCAGACATCCGGCGCCTGCTCGATCGCGCAGTGGGCGTCGGTCGAGGCGCTGAACGGGCCGCAGGACTTCATCCGGAAAAACAAGGCGATCTTCCAGGGCCGCCGCGATCTGGTCGTCTCGATGCTCAACCAGGCGCGAGGCATCGACTGCCCGACACCGGAAGGTGCGTTCTATGTCTATCCGTCCTGCCAGGACGTGATGGGCAAGACCGCCCCGTCCGGCAAAGTGCTGAAGACCGACGAGGATTTTGTCTCCGAACTGCTGGAGGCGGAAGGCGTCGCGGTGGTGCACGGCTCGGCCTTCGGGCTCGGCCCGAACTTCCGCATTTCCTACGCGGCGTCGGAACAGTCGCTCGAGGAAGCCTGCATCCGCATCCAGCGCTTCACCAACTCGCTGAAGTAGATTTCAGCGTCCGCGAATGCGCGAGGGGCGGCGCTTGCGCCGCCCCTTTCAATATGCGCCGCGCCGGCCGCAGGGCAGTCCCTGAAATGGCGGCCGCTGGCCTTGCCCGACAGCGTTGACAGCCAGGCCGCGCGGCACTATCGCCGCGCAGCGTTTCCGGAGCTTCGCGCATGAATTTCAACATCGAACTGATCGGCGCGGCGGCGGCCGTCATCACCTCGCTGTGCTGGGTGCCGCAGATGGTGAAGATGTTCCGCGAACGCCAGGCCGCCGGCGTATCGCTGATCGCCAACCTCGCCTTTGCCTCCGGCGTCGCGCTGTGGCTGGTCTACGGCGTCCTGATCGGCTCCTGGCCGCTGATCGGCGCCAATGTGGTGACGCTCGCCTGCGCCCTGTCGATCATCGCGCTCAAACTGCGTTACGGCTGAGCGCCGCGACGCAGCTACCGCAGCGCCGACCGCGCCGTCGGCGCCAGCCTGAGAACCTGGATCGGCTCCCCCGCCCCCCGGCGGAGCGCCCGGGCGCGCGCCGCGGCG
>APMI01024201.1_pt1 | contig 13590 bp, 12 predicted proteins | sample 667938 | NCBI WGS metagenome assembly APMI01 (sample SAMN01084076, study PRJNA167559) | wastewater metagenome | biome: Wastewater | place: Denmark: Ejby Moelle, Odense | collected 2011-11-28 | reverse complement strand
GGGCGATCAGCGGTTGGCCATCGACCTCTTCCAGCAGCTTGTCGCGCGGACCCATGCGCGACGATGCCCCTGCGGCCAGGATCAGGATATGCGGTGGCATGACGTCTCCTTTGCCTGTGACGCTAGCCGATCCGGGCGCGGCAATCACGCTTTGCGACAAAATAGTCATTAATGTTGACCTATCTGGGGTTCGTGGCAGTCTGAACCTCACGGAGGTGATCCATGCAGAATGCGTTAAAACAGGCTTTTCTGGTGCAGGCACGGGCCTGCGATGATCTGGGATCGCCCTTTATGGGCCATCTGATGCGGGCCTTGCCCGAGATCCTGCCCGCCGATACCCAATTGTTCCGACGCCTTGACGAGTGGCCGGGCGACATCGGCCCATCGGGTGCGTCGCTGCCCCTGCGCCTTGCCGGAGGGTTGCACTACCTCGTGCTGACCGGGCAAGACCCGGGCCTTGCCGCCTGCTATCCGCCGCAAGAAGCGGTGCCGGATCGGGCGGCGCTGGCAGGGGCCTTGCGCCGTCACGATGCCTTTCTGGCCGAATGGGTCCATCACGCCCCACAGACCAATGAAGTGGGACGCAGCGCGGTTTTGCTGGCCGGGGCGGCGGTGGCGGCCGATTGGTCGGTCCGCCCGCTGGTGGTGTCAGAACTGGGCGCAAGCGCGGGGCTGAACCTGAACTTTCCGCTTTACCGCCTTGAAAGTGATGCCATTTCCATCGGAAACCCACAGGCTGCGCTTGTCTTGAAACCCGACTGGCGTGGCCATCGCACCCTGCCAACCGGCCCCGTGCCGGTAGCCGAAAGCCGGGGTGTCGATCTGAACCCCCTGTCGCCCGTGGCGGATGGTTTGCGGCTGTTGTCCTATGTCTGGCCCGATCAGGGGGATCGCCTCACGCGGATGCGGGCCGCGCTGGCCCTCGCGGCGGCGCATCCTGTGGCTGTTGACCGGGGCGAGGCGGCGGACTGGCTGGAAGCGCGGCTGGCGGGCGCGCAACCGGGGCATTGCCATCTGGTGTGCCACACCATTGCCTTTCAGTATTTCCCCGCAGACTCCAAAGCGCGGATCGAGCGGGCGATGACCTTGGCGGGCCGCCGTGCGACCAGGGCGACCCCGCTGGCCTGGCTGGCGATGGAGGCGGACGATATCCCGGGCAGCGCCGGTGTGACCCTTCGGCTATGGCCGGGCGATCTGCGCATTCCTTTGGCTCGCGCCGGGTATCATGGCCAGTGGATCGACTGGCAGCGAATGTAAAAGGGGCCCGAAGGCCCCTTTTGATCAGCCGCGCATCCGCGCGCCGTCGCCGTCCCACAAGGGCGCGAGGTGGACGGTGGCTTTGCGGCGTTCGCCCAAGATTTCGATCTCGCAGTCCAGCCCGTCTTTCACCGCATCGGCGGGCAGGAAGCCCATCGCGACCGACTTGTTCGGCCGCTGGTGCAAAAGCCCACGACCGCGCCGTTCAGCCAGATCGGCTCCCACGCCACAACATCGGCATCCTTGGCATCGACGATGAAGGACACCAGTTTCCGCTTGGGTCCTGCGGCCTTTTCGGCGGTGGCGGCGGCCTTGCCGATCCAGTCTGCCTCTTTGTTCCAGCGGATGAAGCGGTCAAGGCCAGTTTCGGCGGGGGTATAGTCGGGGCTGAATTCGCGGCCCCACGACCCGAACCACTTGTCCAGCCGCAAGGACATCATCGCCCGCATCCCGAAGGGGCGCAGGCCCAGATCCTTGCCGTTCTCGCTCAGGATATCCCACAGGTGGCGCACCGACATGTTGTCGCAATAGATCTCGTATCCCAGATCGGCGGTATAGCTGACGCGCTGCACGATGCAGTTGGCCATGCCAACCGTCATGCGGCGAACATCCATGAACTTGAAGGCCGCGCCCGACACATCGCTGCGGGTGCATTTGGCCAGGAGGTCACGGGCGGCGGGGCCGGCAATCTGGAAACCGCTGCGGCTGTCCGAGATGTTCTCGACCGTCACGCCCGCATCCAGGTTCTGCTCGAACCAACGCTGGTGCCAGCCTTGGGCGCCATAGCTGGCGGTCAGCTGGAATTCGGTTTCGGAAAGGCAAGAAACGGTAAAGTCGCCGATGATCTTGCCCGAATGGGCCAGCATCGGGGTCAGCGACAGGCGGCCCGGCTTCGGGATTGCGCCGGCCATGATCCGGTCCAGCCACGCCCGCGCGCCCGCGCCCTTGACCAGATACTTGCCAAAGTTCTGAAGCTCGTTGATGCCGACGCCCTCGCGCACGGCGCGCACCTCCTGGCTGGTCGCCTCCCAGGCGTTCGAGCGTTTGAAGGTCGGCGTCTCATAGCGCGGCTGGCCGGGCAGGGCGTGATAGTTCACCACCTCCAGCCCGTATTGCTGGCCCCAGACCGCGTTCATGTTGTCGAACACCTCATACATCGGCGTGGTGCGGAAGGGGCGGGCCGCCGGGCGTTCCTCGTTCGGGTAAGAGACGTTGAAGCGCATCTGATAGTTTTCGATGACCTTCGGCACGGTATAGCCCGGAGAAGTCCAGTTGCCGAAACGCGACACGTCAAAGCCGCGCGGGTCGCGTTCGACCTCGCCATGAATCATCCATTGCGCCAGCGCCAGACCCATGCCGCCGCCCTGAGAGAAGCCCGCCATGACGGCGCAGGCCGACCAATAGTTGCGCAGGCCCGGAACCGGCCCGATCAGCGGGTTGCCGTCGGGGGCAAAGGTGAACGGCCCGTGGATCACCCGCTTGACCCCGGTGCGTTCCAGCACGGGGAAGCGGCGATAGGCGAAATTCACCGAGTCTTCGATCTTGTCGAACTGCTCGTTCAGGAGTTCATGGCCGAAGTCCCAGGGGGTGCCATCGACCGACCACGGCTCGCACGGCTTTTCATAGAACCCGATGCACAGGCCGCGGCCTTCCTGCCGCAGATAGCTTTCGCCACCGGGGTCCATCACATGCGGAAACTCGCGGCCCGATTTCAGGATGTCCATGATTTCGGGGATATCGTCGGTGACCAGATACTGGTGCGCCATCGGCAGCAGTGGCAGGTAAACCCCCGCCATCGCCCCGATCTCGCGCGCCCACAGGCCGCCCGCGTTCACCACATGCTCGGCAATGATGGTGCCCTTTTCGGTCACCACCTCCCACGACCCATCGGGGCGCGGGTTGGTTTCCAGCACGCGGTTGTGCAGCACGATCTCGGCCCCGCCCATCCGCGCCGCCTTGGCATAGGCATGGGTGGTGCCCGAAGGATCAAGGTGGCCGTCCAGCGGATCGTATAGCGCGCCGATGATGCCTTCCAGGTTCACCATGCCGTCGGTGAACTTGTTGATCTCTTCCGGCCCCAGGATCTCGGTATCCAGCCCCATATAGCGGTGCTTGGCGCGTTCGGCCTTCAACTGTTCGAACCGCGCGGGGTTGTCGGCCAGGGTGATGCCGCCGACATGGTGCAGCCCGCAGGACATGCCGGTGATCGCCTCCAGCTCTTTATACAGCCGGATGGTATAGCCTTGCAGGGCGGCCATGTTGGTGTCGCCGTTCAGCGTATGAAAGCCGCCCGCCGCATGCCAGGTGGACCCCGAGGTCAGCTCCGACCGCTCGACCAGCATGACATCGGACCAGCCGAGCTTGGTCAGGTGATACAGAACCGAACAGCCGACGACGCCGCCGCCGATGACCACAACGCGGGTATGGGTTTTCATGGGGGAACTCCTGCAAATCTTGGCGCGACAATGCGGGCGCGGGGCAGGGTGGTCATGCGACTTTACGACAAGATGTGTCGCAAGTGATGTATTGGCCTTCGGAAAGCCAAAGGCCCGCACGGTAGCGCGGGCCTTTGACAGGATCATTGGGCAGGTGCCTATTTCTCTGGCAGAAGCCCCTTGGGGGAAAACCGCAGAACCAGCAGCAAGACCGCCCCAAGGGTTATCAACCTTGTATGGGCCGAGATGTTCTTGAGGTCATCTTCCGTCACCGGGAACGGCAGGATCGAGGCGACATGGCGCAGCAGGCCCGGCCCCAGAAACTCTACCGCCAGATACAGCCAGCCGATCAACAGCCCGCCCAGAACCGAGCCCCAGTTGTTGCCCGACCCGCCGACGATGACCATGATCCAGATAAGGAATGTATAGCGCAAAGGCTGATACGAGCCGGGGCTGATCTGCCCGTCCATCGAGGTCATCATCGCGCCTGCCAGCCCGACCACCGCGCTGCCGATGATGAAAATCTGCAAATGGCGGCGGGTGACATTCTTGCCCATGGCGGCGGCCGACACCTCGTTGTCGCGGATCGCGCGCATCATCCGGCCCCAGGGGCTGTGCAGGGCGCGTTCGCTCATCCACACCAAGGCCAGCAGCACCAGCGTGAACAGCGCGCAGTACAGCAGTTTGACCAGGATGGTCGAGGCGGTGGTGGGGTTCAGCCCCCAATCCTGCACGAGGGTCAAAAACCAGGGGGCGGCCTGCAAATCGACCTCATAAGGCACCGGCCAGGGTCGCGATTCAATGCTGAGATTCTTGACGCCGCGCGCCAGCCAGTCTTCGTTCTTCAGGACCATCAGCACGATTTCGGCGATGCCCAGCGTAGCGATGGCCAAATAATCGGTGCGCAGGCCAAGGGCCACCTTGCCGATGATCCAGGCGGCCAGCCCGGCGAACAGTGCGCCGACCGGCCAGCCGAAGATGGCATTCCATCCCAGCCCGCCAATGTTGCCGGCGCGGGTCGGATCGTTCGCCTCAACCGCGGTGACGGCGGGGTCAAGGATCGTGCGATAGACCCAGAACAGCACGATCAGATAGATCACCAGCAATGCGGCCCGCATCCGGCCGGGCTTCAGCCTGGGCCATGCCAGCACGGCCGCGACGATGCCGACGGCGGCAAAGACCAGGGCGGCCACGATGCCCCAGCCCCCGGCGGCCAGCCCTTCTGGCACAGGTTTGGCCGCGACCAGCACGACGCCCAGCCCGCCCAACGCCACAGAGCCGACAATGCCGGTCGAGAACAGCCCGGCATACCCCCACTGCATGTTCACGCCCAGGGCCATGATGGCCGACAAAAGCCCCATGGTCAGGATCGACAGCGAGAGGTTCCAGCTTTGCAGGACGCCGGTCAGAATGAACAGCAGGGCCACACCGGCAAACAGCAGCGGGGTGCGATATTGGCTCATGTCACTTCCCCTTGAAGATGCCGGTTGGCATGAAGATCAGCACGATGATCAGGATGGAAAAGCTGACCGCCGATTTGTAATCGGTGGACAGCGCCTGCAACAGCCCGTCGCCCAGCCAGTCGGCGGGCAGCAGATAGCCCGCGACCTTTTTCCAGGCATTGGTAAAGATCACCTCGGAAAAGGCGATGATATAGCCGCCCGCGATAGCCCCCAGCGGTGAACCCAGCCCGCCGACCACCGCCGCCGCAAAGATCGGCAGCAGCAGGGTGAAATAGATGAAGGGACGATAGCTTTTATCCAGGCCGTAAAGCGTGCCCGCAATCACCGCCAGCGCCGCCGCGATGATCCATGTCACCTGCACCACGCGGTCGGGATTGATGCCCGACAGCAGCGCCAGATCCTCGTTGTCGGAAAAGGCCCGCATCGACTTGCCGGTACGGGTGCGTTGCAGGAACCAGAACAGCGCCGCCACGCAGATCGCCGCGACGACGACCGTGACCGCCGCAGTGGTCTTGATCGCCAGCGGCTCGGCCAGACCGGTCCATTCCTTGAAGGTTTTCGGGTCCAGCAGAAAGCGCGAGCCATCGCCGAAATTCTGCTCTTCGGTGCCGATGATGATGCGCACAAGGCCATTGGTGATGAACATCACCCCGGCCGAAGCGATCATCAGAATGATCGTGGCGGCCTTCTTCTGCCGGTAAAACCGATAAACCACCCGGTCTGTCGCCAGCACATAGGCGGCCGTAACGGCAATGCCGAAGGGAAGTGCGAGCAGGGCGGTGGGCAGGGGCCCGGCGGAAATGCCCATCGACTGGAACCACCAGGTGAACAGGATCACGAAGGCGGTGCCAAAGGCCATGGTATCGCCATGGGCAAAGTTGGAAAACCGCAAGACACCGAAAATCAGCGTCACGCCCAAAGCGCCAAGCGCCAACTGGCTGCCATAGGCGAGGCCCGGTACGAAGACGAAGTTGAGGAAAGCCACAAAGGCGTTGAGAATATCCATGGCTCATCCGCCCTTGCAGGTTAGGAATTTAACAGTGCCAACCGGAGGGTCGGTTAGGATCATTTGGCTCCAGACCATGAAAGCAACGTCATCCTTTGGTGCTTCATTCTGCTTTGAGCCGACCGTCGTGAGTGTGTTGATCACTCCGTTCCCCTGTTCCGCTCCCCATAGGATCGGGCCGTAAGGCGTGACGTTGTGCGCCTCGGCTTTGATCACATCATAGGCGATGTCGTAGGTGCCTTCGCCATGCTGTTCGACCTCTCTTTCCGTCAGTCGAAAGACGATTCTGGTAGCTTGGGGATCGCAGCGCCCCTCTTGAGTGCAGTCTAAAGTGACTTCGCAGTCATAAAGCATTTGATTAGGTGACGCAGCGCCGACCGGCGTGGCAATAAGAGCGGCCATGGCGTACAAAACTTGCGTTTCCATGCCTCAGCCCCCCAGGAACGAACGGCGGACCTCGGGGTCGGCCATCAGGGCCTTGCCGGTGTCGGTGAAACGGTTTGCGCCTTGAACCAGCACATAGCCCTTGTCTGCAATCTCCAGCGCCTGACGCGCGTTCTGTTCGACCATCAGGATGGAAATCCCGGTGCGGGCGATTTCGATGATGCGGTCAAACAATTCGTCCATCACGATGGGGCTGACGCCCGCGGTGGGTTCATCCAGCATCAGGACCGAGGGTTGCGTCATCAGCGCCCGGCCTACGGCGACCTGCTGGCGCTGGCCGCCCGACAACTCGCCCGCCGCCTGATACCGCTTTTGCTTCAGGATCGGGAACAGGCCGTAAACCTGCTCCATCGTATCGCGGATGGAGTCGTCGGTGCGGATGAAGGCGCCCATCTCAAGGTTTTCCTCGACCGTCATCGAGGTAAAGATGTTGTGGGTCTGGGGCACAAAGCCCATGCCCTTGCGCACGCGGGCCTGAGGGGAAAGGCGGGTGATATCCTCGCCGTCCAGCTTTACGCTGCCGCCCCGCAGGTTCAGCATTCCGAAGACGGCCTTCATCGCGGTGGATTTCCCCGCGCCGTTTGGCCCGACGATCACTGCGATCTGGCCCTTTTCGACCGAGATCGTACAGTTGTGCAGGATGTCCACGGCGCCATAACCGCCAGTCATGCCATCGCCAATCAGGAACGGCTCAGCCATGCGCCGCCTCCTCTTTCACCTTGTTTTTCAGGCCTGTGCCCAGATAGGCCTCGATCACGCGCTCGTCATTCTTGACCTGATCGACGGTGCCTTCGGCCAGAACCTTGCCTTCGGCCATGACGATCACCGGGTCACAGATGCGGGCGATGAAGTCCATGTCATGCTCGATCACGCAGAAGGTATAGCCGCGCTCCTTGTTCAGCCGCACGATGGCATCGCCGATGGTGTTCAGGAGGGTGCGGTTCACCCCGGCGCCCACCTCGTCCAGAAACACGATCTTGGCATCGACCATCATGGTGCGGCCCAGTTCCAGCAGTTTCTTCTGCCCGCCCGAGATATTCGAGGCCTTCTGATCCGCCAGATGGCTGATGGTCAGAAACTCCAGCACCTCATCGGCCTTGGCGCGGATGCGGGCCTCTTCCTCGCGCACACGGCCGCGGTTGAAGATGGCGTTCAGCAGGCTTTCGCCCGATTGGGCGGCGGGCACCATCATCAGGTTTTCGCGAACCGTCATCGAGCCGAACTCATGCGCGATCTGAAAGGTACGCAGCAGGCCCTTGGCGAACAATTCATGCGGCGGCAGGCCGGTAATGTCCTCATCCCCCATGAACACCTTGCCCGAGGTCGGCGGCAGGCGTCCCGCGATCACGTTGAACAGCGTGGTTTTCCCGGCGCCATTCGGCCCTATCAGCCCGGTTATCGACCCTTTGCGGATTTCCAGCGAGGCACCGTCAACGGCATGAAAGCCGCCGAAATGCCTGTGAAGGTTTTCGACCCTGATCATTCTATCCCCTGTCAGCCGCCTCTGTCCCTTTGGAATCTGGTCTGAAGGCGGGCGGCTTTATGAATGGGCGCGGCCCGAGGTCAACCCCGGGCCGCGCTTTACCTTTTGTCTGACACCGCTCAGTGGTACTTCACGGTCTCGTTCTTGCCGTCCTTGACGACGATTTCCTTGTAACGGCCAGCGGCTTCGCCCGGATCGACGAACTTGACGCCGGTCGCGCCTTCATAGTCGATAGGCTTGCCTGCCGCGATCAGCTCCAGTGCCTTGCCCAGCTCGCCGGGGTTGATCTTGGTGCCCGAGCCATCGGCGGGGCCGTTGGCGATTTCCATGATCTTGTCCTTATAGACCTTGGGGTCGGTCGAACCCGCAGCCGCCATGGCCAGCATGATCAGTGCGGCAGCGTCATAGGATTCCGAGGCATAGGCCGAGGTGGAATCGAACGGCGTCGCCTGCTTGGCGGCGATGTCCTTCAGGATGGCATTGCCGTCGGCGTCCGAGGCGGCGATGTCGCCATAAGAGCCGTCCAGAGCCGGGCCGATGGCCAGGGGCAGAGAGTCGCCGATCATGCCGCCGGGCAGGTAGAAGGTGCTGAAGGCGCCGGAATCAAGCGCGGCCTGGATGATGCCCTTGCCGCCCTGATCCAGATAGCCTGCAACGACCAGGATGTCGCCCCCCGCCGCCGCCAGTGCCGCGACTTCGGCCGAATAGTCGGCCTTGCCGTCGTCATGGCTGGCGTTGATCGTGACCTTGCCACCCTTTTCGGTGAAGAACTTCGAGATGAACTCGGACTCGCCCTTACCGAAGTCGGTGTTGGTGTAAGAGATGGCGATGCTTTTCACGCCATGTTCCATCAGGATGTCGGCGGCAACTTCGCCTTCACGCGCATCCGACGGTGCGGTGCGGAAGAACAGGCCGTCATCCTCGTCCTGCGTCAGTGCGGGCGAGGTCGCCGAGGGCGAGACCATCACGATGCCATTGGGGCGCGCGACGTTTTGCAGCACGGCGCGGGTCACACCCGAGCAGTCGCCACCGATGATTCCCTTGACGCCATCGGCCGTCACCATGCGCTCTGCCGCGGCTTGGGCCGCAGCGGCGTCGGTGCAGGTCGAGTCGCCGCGCACGGCAGAATAGGTGTTCGCCGACTTGCCCGAGGCGTTCACCTCGGCAATGGCCAGTTCCGCCGCCGCAGCCATGTTCGGCGTCAGCGATTCGATGGGGCCGGTAAAGCCGATCAGGATGCCCAGCTTGACATCTTCGGCAGCAGCAGCGCCCGCCATCGCCGAAACGGCGACCGAGGCGAGAAGCAGTTTTTTCATTGTTGTCTCCCGTGTTGGATCGTTACCCTGCCAGAGCCTAGGGCGTTCTTGATCAAAAAGTAAAGTCCCCGCGACTGGGCAGAAATTCCTGCCGCAAGGTGCTGGAAAACGGCGCCCTCTCCCATGATGCGGCGGAATGGACGCAGGTCGGCTTTGACGCTACCATAGCGCGACTTGCATCACAGGATTTCGCCATGAACATGATTGCGGCCGTACAGTCGGGCTATCGGAATTTCCTGAATTTTTCTGGCCGGGCAAGGCGGCCGGAATACTGGTGGTGGTTCCTGTTTCAGGTGATTGTCTCGATTGTCATCATCGTGATCGAGGGCGGCGGGACCACCACGACCACTGAGGGCGGATTTGCCTGGAATTATAATGCCGGTCCGATCCAGATCGTATGGTGCCTTGTCAACCTGCTGCCGGGGCTGGCCGTGTCGGTCCGCCGGATGCATGATCTGGACAAGTCGGGCTGGTGGCTGCTGATCGGGCTGATCCCGCTGGTCGGCGCCATCATCCTGCTGGTCTGGTTCGGATCCAGAGGCACCACCGGCCCGAACCGATTTGGCCCGGAACGTCCTGCCTGATCAGATCGACAGCCTTACGCCGATGCCCGCAGCGCCCGGCAGGCCCTGGGTGCCGCGTTCGCGGTAGGGTGTGGTGTTGTAATGGCTGCGGTAGCATTTCGAGAAATGCGACGGGCTGGCAAAACCGCAGGCAAGGGCGACGTTGATCACACTCATATCCGTCTGCATCAACAGGTTACGGGCCTTTTGCAGCCGCAACTCCATGTAATACCGCTTGGGGCTGCGGTTCAGATAGCGGCGGAACAGACGCTCCAACTGACGGGTGGACATGCCCACGTCCTCGGCCAGGTCCGAGGGCGACATCGGGTCTTCGATATTGCCCTCCATCATCTGGATGACCTGGCTCAGCTTGGGGTGGCGCACGCCGATCCGGGTAGGGATCGACAGGCGCTGGGTGTCCTGATCGGTGCGGATGGCGTTGTAGATCAACTGGTCGGCCACGGTATTGGCCAGATCCTCGCCATGGTCGGCTGCGATCACCTTCAGCATCAGGTCAAGGGATGAGGTGCCCCCGGCGGTGGACCAGCGGTTGCCATCCATCACGAAGACCGACTTCGTCAGGCGGACATGCTCGAATTCCTCGATGAAGCCATCCTGGTTTTCCCAGTGGATCGTCGCCTTCTTGCCATCCAGCAGCCCGGCCTTGGCAACCGTATAGGCGCCGGTGCACAGGCCCCCCACGGTCACGCCGCGCCGCGACTCTCGGCGCAACCAGTTCAGCACGCTCCGCGTGGTGGCGCGCTGAACATCGATTCCGCCACAGACCAGCAGCGTGTCATCGCGCTCGATCTCGTCCAGCCCGATATCCAGCCGGAACCCCGCCCCGTTCGAGCAGGTGACATAGCCGCCCGGCCCGGCTTCTCCGGCCAGAACCCAAGAGTAAAGCGGTTTGCCCGAAACGCGGTTGGCAATGCGCAACGGTTCTACCGCACCCGCAAAGGACAGCAGGGTGAATCGCTCCAGCAACAGGAAGACAAATCGGCGCGCCAGGGCGACCTTGGCCGATGGCGTAGCCTTGATGGACTTGATGGCGCTGGCAGGCAATGTCGTGGGCATCTTGCGACCTGAAATGTCGGTTTCATGGCAGGGAAACAGGAATATTGATGTTCCGCAAGGCCCACGCATGATCAAATTATTCGATCACCCTTTGCATTCCGGCCTTACTTCCGTATATCCCCGGTCGATACCGCTAACGTAGGGGAGGCCCTCATGACCAAGGGTTGGGCAAAGTCGGACTGGCGTGCGAAGCCTCGGGTGCAGATGCCGGACTATCCGGATAGCGCATCTCTGAACGCTGTCGAGGCGCAGTTGGCCAAATATCCCCCGCTGGTTTTTGCCGGTGAGGCGCGCAAGCTGAAAAAGCAACTGGCTCTGGCGGCCGAGGGCAAGGCCTTCCTGCTGCAAGGCGGCGATTGCGCCGAGAGCTTTGCCGAATTCAGTGCCGACAACATCCGCGACACCTTCCGCGTCATGCTGCAAATGGCGGTCGTGCTGACCTATGGCGCCAAGGTTCCGGTGATCAAGGTCGGTCGCATGGCGGGCCAGTTCGCCAAGCCGCGTTCGGCGGGCACCGAGGTTGTGGGCGGCGTCGAGCTGCCCAGCTATCGTGGCGACATCATCAACGGGTTCGACTTCACCGCCGATGCCCGCATCCCTGACCCGGCGCGGATGTTGCAGGCCTATACCCAGGCCGCCGCCAGCCTGAACCTGCTGCGCGCGTTCAGTACGGGTGGTTTTGCCGACATCCACCGCGTCCATTCCTGGACCCTGGGTTTTGCCGAGCATGACAAGGCCGAACGCTACCGTGAGATTTCCAACCGCATCTCGGACGCGCTGGATTTCATGAACGCGGCGGGGATCAACTCGGACACCGCGCACAGCCTGTCTCAGGTCGATTTCTACACCAGCCACGAGGCGCTGCTCTTGGAATACGAAGAGGCCCTGTGCCGGGTGGACAGCATCACTGGCCAGAACGTGGCCGGTTCGGGCCACATGATCTGGATCGGCGACCGCACCCGTCAGCCCGACGGCGCGCATGTCGAATTCTGCCGGGGCGTGTTGAACCCCATCGGCCTGAAATGCGGCCCGACCACCACGGCGGATGATCTGAAGGTGCTGATGGCCAAGCTGAACCCGGCGAATGAGGCCGGTCGGCTGACGCTGATCGCGCGCTTTGGCGCGGGCAAGGTGGGCGACAACCTGCCGCGCCTGATCAAGGCGGTGCAGGAAGAGGGCGCCAATGTCGTGTGGTCCTGCGACCCGATGCACGGCAATACCATCAAATCCTCGACCGGCTACAAGACCCGGCCGTTCGACTCGGTGCTGCGCGAGGTGCGCGAGTTCTTCGCCATCCACAAGGCTGAAGGCACCGTTCCGGGCGGCGTGCATTTCGAGATGACCGGCAAGGATGTGACCGAATGCACCGGCGGCCTGCGCGCCGTGTCGGACGAGGATCTGTCGGATCGCTACCATACTGCCTGCGACCCGCGCCTGAACGCCAGTCAGTCTCTGGAACTGGCGTTCCTGGTGGCTGAGGAATTGCAGGCGCAGCGCGAAGGCGCCCGCCGCATCGCGCTGTAAGGCATTGGTATCGTTTGGATAAGGCGGCCTTCGGGCCGCCTTTTCTATTGATTGGGGTGGGGGCCTCGGCAAGCCCAAGAACAGGCTGCACGCTGGGTTCGGGCCGAAGGACAGGCTCTGCCACGATCTGGGAAATGCCGAAGCGGCGGGGTTTACGGCCAATCTCGCCATGGGTCTCAAGGCATCCCAACGCCATGTCGGGCTGCCCGTTGCTGCCGGTAACGGGCAGCAACACCATTCGCCCCTTCAATGCCGGCAGGCCAAGACCGCGTTCTGCCTCCAGCCACAGATCCAGGATCGCGCGGCCTGTGAAAAGCTGGCCAAGGTCTTGCGCCAGCCGGTCCCGGAACGCCGGAGTGACGAGAGCAGAGAGCGGCATTCCCTTGACCTCCATCCCCATCAGGTCGAAAAAGTGCATTCCGGCCAGACGGAACCGGGCCAGACCGGGGGCGATGCGTTCCAAAAGAAAGGTATGTTCCAGCGCACCCGACAGCCCGCGCGGATCAATCGCCCCGCGCGACGGCAGGGCCACGCCATCGCGCAGGGCCTCCCAATAGGCGCGGACCTGTTGGATCAGCGGGAAGGATTGGGTCATGCTCTTGTGTTCCGATCCGGGGAATGTCAGGTCCATATCACGCCTCGCCCTGATGCTGCGGCGCTGATGGTTAATCCTGCCGCAAGACTTGTTACCAAGATGTTAATACACCCGCAGGGCCGCCAATTCGCCCGTAATCTTGTAAAATGGTAAACACCTGAAGGAGATGTCGTGACCCTTTCAATGACCGGATTTGCCGCCCAGAAAGGGCAGGGTGCGGGGCATAGCTGGGCTTGGGATATCCGCTCGGTCAATGGCAAGGGGCTGGACCTGCGGCTCAGGCTGCCCGACTGGATCGACGGGCTGGAGGCCACCGTGAGGGCCGACCTTGCGCGCACGCTTCAACGCGGCAACGTCAGCCTGACCCTGAAGGTCGCGCGCGACAGCGGCGAGGGGGCCGAGGGCGCGCGGGTGAATGAGGCGGCTC
>APMI01002116.1_pt1 | contig 13594 bp, 11 predicted proteins | sample 667938 | NCBI WGS metagenome assembly APMI01 (sample SAMN01084076, study PRJNA167559) | wastewater metagenome | biome: Wastewater | place: Denmark: Ejby Moelle, Odense | collected 2011-11-28 | reverse complement strand
CCAGCCCCGTCGGGGGCGCCCGCCCCGTCGGGGTTGCCCGGCCGGTCGGGCGCAGGGGGCCTCTCGGGACGGCCGGCCGCCGCGGACCTGCCGGCACGGGTGCTCGGCGCCGAGGTCCTCGTCGTCCTCGGTCTGTCGCTGGGGGCCTCGGCGATCTACTCGGTCCTGCGGATCATCGAACGACTCACCCGACCGGTGCCGCTCGGGCAACAGACCTCGGCGCTCAACGCCTCGGTCACCCCCGACCGGCCCTGGCTGGACCTGGCCTACCAGCTCGTCGGCATCGGGCTCGCGCTCGTCCCCGTCGCCCTCGTGGCGTACCTGCTCGCCCACGTCGCCCGCCCGTCACTCGCGCCGCCGTTGCGGTTCCTCGGGCTCGATGCCCGCCGACCGGGCCTGGACCTCGGCGTCGGCGCCGGCCTGGCCGCCGCGATCGGCATCCCGGGCCTCGGCCTCTACCTGGGCGCGACGGCGCTCGGGTTGAACACCCAGGTGGCGCCGGCCAACCTCACCGGGGCGTGGTGGACGGTCCCGGTGCTCGTGTTGTCCGCCGCCCAGAACGCCGTGCTCGAGGAGGTCGTCGTCGTCGGCTACCTGCTCACCCGCTTGGACCAGGCCGGCTGGTCGTGGCGGTATGCCGCCGGCGCCTCGGCTCTCGTGCGCGGCGCCTACCACCTGTACCAGGGGTTCGGTGGGTTCGTCGGTAACCTCGTCATGGGAGTGGTGTTCGCCCTGGTGTGGCGACGCACCCGCCGGGTCGGGCCGCTCGTCGTCGCGCACACGCTCATCGACGTCGTCGCCTTCGTCGGGTATGCCGTGTTCAAGGACCGGCTCGGCTGGCTCTGACCGCCGGCCGCTCGCCCTGCCGGCGCCTGGCCTGCATACCCGGCGCCCGGCATGTCGGCCGCGCGGCATACCGCGGTTCGCGGCGTACCGGCCTGAAACGCCAACGAAAAACGGGCCCCACCGACGACTCGGCGAGGCCCGTTCCCGGGGAACTCAGGCGTCCGGCCAGCCGGTGTAGGCCTCGGCCAGGTAGGTCGAGCCGTGCTGGGACCCGGTGACCATGAGCAGCTCGCCGACCTGACGGCGCACGTCGAAGTCGGTCGCGTCGATGGGGCGGTGCAGCATCTGAGTCATCCAGTAGGAGAAGTGCTGGGCCTTCCAGATCCGCTCGAGCGCCTTGGGGGGGTACTCGTCGAGCGCGTCCATGTTCTTCGTCTCCAAGGCCTTGACGATGGCCGGCGCCAGCAGGCGCACATCGTTGAAGGCGAGGTTGAGGCCCTTGGCGCCGGTCGGGGGCACGGTGTGCCCGGCATCGCCGGCGAGGACCAGCCGACCCCAGCGCATGGTCTCCTGGACGAACGAGCGGAAGATCAGCACGGTCTTCTCGAAGATCGGGCCCTCCTTGAGCTGGAACCCGTCCGCGCCCTGCAACCGGCCCTGCAACTCTGCCCAGATCCGGTCCTCGGACCAGTTGTCGACGTTCTCCGTGGGGTCGCACTGGAAGTACATCCGCTGTACGGACGGCGTGCGTTGGCTGATCAGGGCGAAGCCGCGCTCGGAGTGGCTGTAGATGAGTTCGGGGGCGCTGAACGGCGCCTCGCAGAGGATGCCGAACCACGCGAACGGGTACTCGCGGAAGAACTGGTTGCGCTTGGCCTCCGGCACGAGGTTGCGGCAGATCGAGCGCGAGCCGTCCGCCCCGACGACGATCTCGCACTGGATTTCGCGATCCACGCCGTCGGCGTCGGTGAACCGGATGACCGGGTGATCCCCTTCGACGCCCTCGACCTGCGTGCCGCTGATCCCGAAATACACCTTGCCGCCGTCGCGGGCCCGGGCGTCGGCCAGGTCGATGAAGACGTCCTGCTGCGGGTAGAGCCACACCGATTCGTTGACGAGCTTCTTGAAGTCGATCCGGTGGCTCTCGCCGTTGAACCGCAGGAAGATCCCCTCGTGCTCGAAACCGTCGCGCAGGATGCGGTCGGAGACCCCTTCGTCGAGGAGCATCCGCACGGCCTGGGCCTCGAGGATGCCGGCGCGGTGCGTGGTCTCGATGAGGTCCCGGGTGCGGTCGTCGATGGCGATCGTGTCGATCCCCGCCTTGCTCAGCAGGTGGGCCAACATCAGGCCGGCCGGTCCCCCGCCGACAATGCCGACGGTCGTCTTCTCGATTTCGCGCTCGCTCATCGTTGATCTCCACTTCGTCGGTGCGGGGTGTCGCGGGCCACGGCCAGCGAGGGTGAGCCATCCCCTTACGGCGCCCTCGGTCCACGACCAGGGTCCTGGGAGCGCCTGTCACGTGCAAGGGACACCCCGTTCATTGGGCACTGTGACGTGCGCCGCCCTGCATCCCACCGCCAGCTGCGCTCGTGCGGGCCGGCGAGCCCCCCGCCGCACCAGCCACGCGCTCAGGGGGTTGGTGTCGGCGGGTCCATCGCGACCTGGACGATGAAGGGACGCTCGGCCCGGCGCACGAACTGACCACGTCCGGGGGGAAGCTGCTGGGCGCGCACGCCTGGCGCGATCTGACCCTCGCTACGGTCGCCCGACATGACGAACAACGAGCCGGAGGTGTCGCGAATCGCCTGGAGGGTCTGGCCGAACAGTGCCCTCGAGACCCCGCTCACCGGGCGGGTGAGGACGATGTGGAAGGCCAGGTCACGGGCCGAGGGCAGGTGCGGCACGATCGGCTCGAGCGGGTTGGCCCCACCGGCGTCGAGGATGTCGTAGTCATCGACGAGCAGGACGATCCGCGGTTGCCCGGCCCGGGCGGCCGGCGGTGTCGTGGCGCGCTGCTCGAGCTGTCTGGCGATGGCCACGGCGAGCCCGCGGGCCTCGCGCGCCGATGCGGCGTGTCCGGCCAAGTGATCGTCGGGGATGGCCGCCGGGACGGTGCCACGGGTGTCCATCACGGCGATGATGAGTTCGTCGTCGGTGAACCGCGCGACGAGGCCTCGAGCCAGGGTGCGCAGGAGGGTGGACTTGCCGCAGCGCGCGTCGCCGAAGACGAGCAGGTGTTGGTCCGGGCCGAGCAGCTCCCACAGTGCGTTGTCCATGCTGTCTTGGCGCTGGCCGAAGGGGATCGCCTCTGGCTCGACGTGGGGGGGCCAGAGTTGGTCGGCCGGCAGGTGCAGCGGCAGCAGCCGGATCGGCGCGGCTCCTGGGCCGGCGTGCGCAGCCCGGGAGCGGACGGCGAGCGCCTCCATGGCCTCGACCACCTGGTCGTCGGGCACCTCTTCGAGGACCGGCAGGGCCACCTGCGCGAAGAGCTTGTCGCCAGTGATCGCGCGGCCCGGCCGGTCGGCGGTGAGGGTCTGGCTCAGCTTGCGGTCGATGATGGAGTCGGACGGATCGTTGAGGCGCAGTTCGACCCGGGTCCCGAACAGCGTCTGTTGGGCGATGCGCAGGTCGCCCCATCGGTTGAGGGTGACGACGAAGTGGATGCCGAACGACCCGCCCTTGGCGATGAGGTCCCCGAGCGGGTCGAGCAGCTCCTCGAAATCGCTGCGCAGGGTGCCGAATCCGTCGATGAGCACGACGACGTCCGCCGACGGGAGCCGGGGCAGCCGGCCCTGGGCGTGCAGTCGTCGCAGTTGTTCCAGGGAGTCGACGTCGAAGGATTGGAAGGTCCGCTCGCGCTCGGCCAGCATGCCGTTGAGCTCTTCGATGAGCCGACGCATCCGGTCGCCGTGGGCTCGGGTGGCCACACCGCCGACGTGTGGGAATCCCTCGATCCGCGCCAATCCGGCACCGGTGGCGTCCATCCCGTAGATGCTGACCTGCTCCGGACGATGGGTCAGTGCGAGCGAGACGGCCATGGTGCGCAGGAAGGTCGTGCGGCCCGACTGGGGGGCGCCGATGACGGCGACGTGGCCACCGCCACGAGCGAGGTCGAGGACCCACGCCGCCTGGTCCTGGTGCGCGGGGTCGTCGGCGAGTCCCATGATGGCGCCAAGGTCGGTATGCCGCGCTTCGCCGACGACCCGGTCCAGGCCCATCCGTTCCGGCAGGGGCGCAAGCCACACCGGGCTGACGTCGCGACCGGCGACCCGCAACCGCTCGACGGCGGCGTCGACCAGAGTGCGCTCGACGTCGAAGGACGGGGGTTGCAGGCTGACCTCGTTGGCATCGGAGTCCTCCCCCGCGGCGATCGTGTTGTACGGAGGGAGGATCAGCGGCGCAGGACGTTCCTGTTCGAGGGGTTCTTCGACACCGGCGTCCCGATCGACACGTCCAGAGACGTAGCCGGCGCGGAATCGCTGGTAGACCGACGTGTCCACCTTGAGGTAGCCGTAGCCCGGCAGGGGCGGCAGGTGGAAGGCGTCCTTGGTGTCGAGGACGACCTGTGACTCGGCCTCCGAGAAGGTGCGCAGACCGATGCGGTAGGACAAGTAGGTGTCCAGGCCTCGCAGCCGGCCGGCCTCGATGCGTTGGCTCGACAGGAGCAGGTGCACGCCGATCGAGCGACCGATGCGCCCGATCTGCAGGAACAGGTCGGTGAATTCCGGTTCGGCGGTCAGTAGTTCGCCGAACTCGTCGATGACGACGAACAGGTGCGGCATGGGCGGCAGGTCGGGCCGATCGGTGGCTCGCAGCCGCCGGTAGTGACCGATGGAGGACAGATGGCCGGCATCCTTGAGTTGCTGCTGACGGCGGATCACCTCACCCTGGATGCTCGCCCGGGCGCGTTCGGTCAACTGGGCATCGTCGGCGAGGTTGTCGATGAGGCCGGCCACGTGGGGCAGTGAGGCGAACGGCGCGAAGGCGGCGCCGCCCTTGTAGTCGACGAGGATCATCGAGAGGTCTTCCGGCGGGTGGTGCAGGGCCAGCCCGAGGATGGCGGTGCGTAGCATTTCGGACTTGCCCGAGCCGGTCGCTCCGATGCAGATCCCGTGCGGACCCATGCCCAGTTGGGCACTTTCCTTGAGGTCCAACGCGACGACGTCACCGTGGTCGTCGTACCCGAGGGGGACGCGCAGGAAGTCGCTGGCGCTGCGAGGAAGCCACAGCGTGTCGAGGTCGAGCCGCTCGACCGACGGGATGCCGAGCAGCTCGAACACGTCGCCGAGAGTGTGCCCGTCCGTCACCTGGTGCGCGGCGCGGGTCAGCCGCAGCGGGGCCAACTGACGGGCCAGGGAGACGAGGGTCTGTTGACTCGTCCGATCCACCCGGATGCCGCTGACCGGGGCGGGTCGGTCACCCTGGGCATCCGGGGCGAGCACGTCGAGCACCGCTCCCTCGGGACGAAGGGACAGCCGGACGGCGACGTCGCCGGGTTCGTCGAGTCGGTCTCGCACGAGATGGACGACGGTGATGCCCAGGTCGGACAGCGAGACGTCCGGGTCGGGGCTCTGCAGGACCGCTGCCGGCCCCGGCTCGGCGTCGACGACGACGAGCAGCCGGGTCGGCAGCGTGACGCCCACTGTCCCTGCCCGCTTCTGGGTGGAGGCCGCTTGGAGGCGGTCGACGATCTCCGACCCGAGGAGCCGGGCGAGGGCCGGCAGGGTCGGTGCGATCCGCCGGGCCGGCACGGGTCCGTCCACGAGTCGGCCGGCGACGAGGTGCGGCAACTGGTCCACCCCGGCCCAGTCCGCCACATGGGCCGGAGGGGCGACGAGGGCCACATGCAGGTCGTCCGGGGAGTGCCAGGCCGCGGCCTGGGCGAGCAGCGTCCGCGCGGCATCCAAGCACTCCTCGCGGGGCCCGACGATGGCGGCCGTGCCGCGCGAGTCGAGCCCGACCGCCACCGGGAGATCGGACACGACCGACATCTCGGTGGCCAGTCGTTCCGCCTGGGCCAACAGCGCCGGATCGTGCGGTTGGGTGGGGCTCTGCGGGGGTGGCAGGGCCAGGGAAAACCACACCTGGTCCGCGACGCCGACCCGCAGCACCCCGAAGTCGGGGTCGGTATGGCGCCGTTCCCACAGCCGGGCGGGGCTCCGCAGGACGCCGGGCAGCAACTGGGTCGGCGGGTGCAGGTCCGATGCCTGGGCCAAGACCGCGTCGCGCTGCTCGTCGAGCTGCACGCGAAGCCGTTCCAGGTGGTCGAGGTACAGCTCCCGGGATTGGGCCCGTCGACGAAGCTGCTGGCCACGAGAGGACACCACCATGAACAAGCCGGTGGCCAAGGCGACGACGAGGACCAGGGCGGCGATGAGCAGGAAGATCTTCTGCCCGTTGCGCATCACCACCATCATCGTCACGGAGGTCAGGCCCCCGAGCAGCGGCAGGATGAGCTGGGTGGGCAACCCCCCACCGCCGCCTTCGTCGACCGGTGGAGGGGCATCGAGGACGCGGGGTTCCGGCCGCGAGATCGGGTGGGTGACGCGACCCGGACGGTGGACGATCCGGGTGGTCACGAGGGCTCCCTGCGCCGCAGGGCAATGGTCAACGCGGTGGCCGCGACCTCGTCCTCGCCGATGCCCGGACGCCGGCGCCGGATCACCGCCGCCGGGGCCGACAGCCCCGCGGCGAGGCGGCGGGCCGCGACGGTGCTCGTCGCTGACTCACGAGCGTGACGAAGGCCGGACACCCCGAGGCGAGGGCCTGGCGGGCCAGGTGCACGGCGGCTTCCACAGCCGGGCGCCCTGGCGGCGTGACCACGCAGATCGCATGACTGGCCGGGGCGATGGCGGCCACTTCGTTTCCCCGGCGCGCGCCGAAGTCGGTGACGACGACGTCGAGGAACCTCGCGAGGACCCCCACCTGCGCCTCCCAATCGGCGACGGTGGGCACGTTTGGTCCCGCCCCTGCCGGCGCGGGCAGGCCCAGGCACGTGACGCCGTGGCCCGTGGTCGGAAGCCCGTCGAGGGCGTCGGCGAGAGACTGGGGTCGAGCCCTGCGGGTCGACGCCGTGGCCTCGGTCCGGGCCGGATCCAGACCAGCCGCCACCAACGAACCGGCCCCTGCATTGGCGACGGGAGCGGTCCCCGGGGCGACCTGGGCCGGCCGTTGCTGGGAGGCCCCGGCCGCGTCGACGAGCAGGACGGGCGCGTGGCGGCGCAGGGCGTATCGGTTGGCCGCCGCCGCCGCGAGCTCGGCGGAGCCGACGCCGGGGTAGGTCTCGACGAAGGCCACCCGCCGGGAGAGGGGCACGGGGGTCCGCAGCGCGGCATCGGCCGCGACGATGCGGTCGACCAAGGCCGGACCGAGCCACCCCCTCATCGCGCGAGCCGGTCCGTCATCTGGTGAACACCGCCAGCAGGTCACCGAAGACCCGCAGGTGGCCCAGGAGGCACGGAACGACGGCGACCACCGCGAGCAGTTCGAGGGTGTTGGCCCACGTGCGCAGCCGAGCGCGCAGATGCTCCGGGGCGGGTCGGGCGCAGCCGAGGACGACGAGGACGACGAACAGGAGCATGCCGGCCCGGGCCCACGATTGCAGGTCGGTGCGGGTCCACGCGCTCACCAACGCGGCAGCCAGGACGCCCCCAGTGCTCGCGACCTGGGCGGCCAGTGGCAGCAGCCGGGTCCGCGTGGCGACGACGACGGCCAGGGCAAGGGCGAGCCACAGCGAGAACGGCCCGGAGGTGCGCACGAGGATCGCCAGGCTCGCCGCGAGAGGGACGCTGAGGGCGACGACGAGCCAGGTCCACGCGGCATACGCGTCGAGGATGGTGCGCGCGACCGGAGGGCCCGACGAGGTGGCGTTGGCGCCGGGGCGCTCGTCGGCGGCGCCGAGGCCCGAGACGGTGACGGCCAGAGACGGAACGAGCCCCAGGACGAACACGCAGACGGTGGCGAGGACGGCGGCGACGTCACCGACCGCGGCACCCCGGCCGGGCAGGAGGGCAAGCGGTGCCCCGGCGAGCGCTCCGACGAGGCCACCCGCGAGCAGTGGGCGGGACCGTCCGGCCACCCCTGCGACGAGGGCGACGGTCAGGGCTGCCGCGGAGTAGGCGCCGAACAGCCCGGACAGCGGAGTCCAGGCCCCCGCGTCGAAGGCCTGCGAGGCATTCCACCCGAGCATGGCCGCCGGCCCGAGGGCCAACGCCATGGCAGCGGCGCCGAACCAGCCCTTCGTGCGGATGGCCAGGCCAGCGGCCGCGAGCACCAGAACCCCGACGACCGCGGCGAGCCCCGACAGCTCCATTGCGCGGGAGAGCGCCGCGGCGAGCACCGCAAGCACCGGGGCCGCGAAGCGTCTGGCCCAGGTCAGGTTCCACACGTCGGTGCGAGCCCCGCGATGCATGGCCACGGCGCGCGAGAGGTCCGACACCTCGGGCGGCCGAGGCGCCTGGTCGGCGGGGACAAGGCGGACCAACTCCCCGTCGGGAACGTCGAGGGCCTCGAGGCTGGACTCCTCGGCCAGTTGGCGCCCCTCCGCGGTGACCAGCACGCGGGGGGCGTCGGACGGCTCCTCGAGCAGGTCCATGAGACGCGGCAGTAGCGAGCACAGGGGTTGGTCGCTGGGCACGACGACGTCGGCGCGCTTGGTCGATCCGTGGATGGTCAGGCGGGTCCACTCCATCAGCTCTCACTCCTGGACATCGCGCGCCCGGTCTGCGGGTCGACGAGCACCCCGGACTGCGGCTCGATGAGATAGCCGGTCGCCTTGTCGACCTCCCAGCCGGTCACCCGGTCGAACCAGCGCCCCTTGGGGCTCACGGCGTACCCGGTCTTCGGGTCGACGGGGAATCCGGTCCGGCGATCGACGGCGTCGTTCTTGTCGGGGATGGGGGCCTGTCGGGTGGCCGCGTCGTAGGCGGCACTCGCCTTGGTCAGCCGGTCGTTCTCGAGCATGTCGAGAACCCACCCGGTCCCGAGGCATCCGGCACCGATGACGGCGGCCAGGATGGCCGAGCCGACGAAGCGTCCGACGTTGGTGCGCACCGGGCGGCGCTCGTCGACCGGCCCGTAGGTCATCGCCCCGATCAACCGCTGCCGCCCGGTTGCGGTGGACTCCAGGATCGCTTGGTCTCGGTCGATCACGGCGCACCTCCCTCGGCGACCACGACGATGGGCTGGTCACCGCAATAGAGCACCGAGCCCGGGGGCACCGCGACCGGCTGGTAGGCGGGCAGGGGCCGATACGCGTGCGGTCCGTCCAGCTGGAGTCGGGAACCGTTCACCGAACCCAGATCGGTCGCCCACAACACCCCGGTGGCCGGATCGGGTTGCAGCACAAGGTGGCTGCGACTCACCGTCCGAGTCAGGTCGTAGACGTCGATGCGGGTGGTCCCGGCTTCGTTCGGCTCGGCGGTCGCGTACCGGCCGATGATCGCCCGCGCCCCGACCGGGCTCGCCGGCCGCCCCGGCTGCAGCACCGACCACGAGGTGACCCCTCGCGATCCGGGGCGGACCGCGGGCCTCGGGGATGCCGCCGACGGGCGCTTCTGTTCGGGAGGCGGCGGGGTCAGCGGGTCCGGTCCTCGACGGGTCGAGACCCGGGTCGTCGGGCCGAACACTTCCGCCAGGCGCGGAGGGTAGCCGGTGGGTGTCGCCAGGATCCGCACGCTCGTCAGCGCCGTCCCGGGCGTCCGTCCCGTACCCACCAGGCCGCGGAGCAGTAACGCGAGGGCCACCGACCCCACCACGACGGCGAGCGCGACGCGGCCGAGGACATTCAACCCCCATGCTCCCCCGCCGAACAGCCCCGCCAATATCGCTGCGAGGCAAAGAGATCCGTCAACGAGCACGGAGATGGCCACCTCGGCTCCGGTCGCCGGCGCCACGCGGTCTCGCCACGCGCTTACCGTGGCGATCCACGGCGCGGCGTTGTGGGCGCACTCGACGCAGGGCGAACCGCCACGGCGCGCTCCGCAGACGGCGCATCGCGTCGGCGCAGCGGTGGTGGTCATGGTCCGCCCGGCCTCCCCTCGATCGACGGCCTCAACCTACTGTGCCCGATGAAGTCCCCAGGAACCGACCAAAGGGGGCAAGCGGGATGGCCCGCGCCGGAATTTTGTTATCCTCACGTGGAACCGGCGCACGCGGCCGGGCGTCGTATCGTCAGGCCCGTGGGGGAGGGCTCGTCGTGAATCCCCCATACCGGAAGGTGTACTGCTATGGGGATGAAGTTCGCGATGGAGGCCGACGCGCTGATCCAGCACGGCCAGAAGACCGAGTCCGAGCACGGCGACCTGAGCGCCCTCATCAGGGATCTGGTGGCATCTGCCGACCCGATCATGAAGGACTTCAACGGCCCGGGCCGCGCGGCGTTCAACACGTTCAAGTCCAAGGCCGACTCGATCGGCGCCGAGCTCAACGGAGCGCTGGCCGGGATCTTGCGGTCGGTCGGCGAGCAGAACAACGCGTTCGTCGCTGCCGCGGAGGAGTCGCAGAACCTCTACGACTCGGGCATGGCCGGCGCCAACTTCGACGCCGCCGTGACGAAGAACGTCTGAGCAGGGGGAATCATCATGATGAACGACGCCAATCGCAACGACTACAACATCGCCAGTTCGCAGTCGGCGCAGGACAACTTCAACCGGGTTGCCAATCAGCTCGAAGCGCTGCTGGACCGCCGGAACGGCGACGTGCGCTCGGCCCTGGCCAGGTACGAGGCCGACGGAGTCAGCGACAAGTACCAGGCGCTCGAACACAACTGGGACAACGCCGGTCGTGAGGTCCGCACCATCATCCACACGATCCGCCAGGCGATGTCCGAGAACGACGCCGTGGCACAGAGCGCGCTGAGCAAGGCCTCGGCCGCCGTCCACATCTGACCGACATGAGCGGGCCTACGTCCGGGGTGCCGGACCTGCCCGCGATCGACGAGATCACGCATCGGTATGCCGTGTTCTCGACGACTCGCGAGCGCGTCGACTTCACCCCTGCTCTCGCGCAATTCCTGCGCATCGCGCAGGTCGAGGGCGTCCGTCCTCTCCTGCGCACGCAGGCGGATGCCACGCTCTCTGCACATCTGGTGGCCGAGTTGTTCGCCCACGGAGCCTCGTGGGTCGTGCGTGCCCCAGGGGGCCCGGTGATCGACGCCCTCGCTGGCCGGCAGATCAGTTCGTACGACGACGTCGGCGACCCGCAGATCCTGGCGACCCGCCCGCTCGCGCAACTGCCCGACGAGCGGTCGGTGCCGGCATACGGCGCGGTCAACCTCGAGGTGCTGCTGCACCATCGGGCCTCGTCGTCCCTGCACGTCGGCCATCTCGTCGAGGACGTCTTCGCCGGGTTGGGCGCGGCGCCGCCGGACGCGTGGGGGTCCTTCGAACCGCTCACGAGCCTGTGGAACATCACCGAGGTGACCCAGCGCGCTCAGCGAGAGATGCCCTCGTCGACGGTGATGCGCGTCGCGAGTCCCGACGGGGCGTGGGCGACCGTGCAGTACGAACGGGGCCAGGCCGGGGTGGTCGAACGCCTCCGCGGCGGTGTCGTCGTCGGTTCGTATGCCGAGGCGGCGAGGACCGCGGCCACCCGGGCAAAGGACCTGCTACGGAGTCTGGCGGGCACCTCGACGGTGGTCGCGGCGATGGCATCGCTCGTCGACGTCGACGCCGCCAACGCCTTTCGGGTGCGCGTCCGACGGCCGGAGACACCGGTGGCGGCGTTGGTCGGGCCCTGGGCGATCTCCGAGGCGGACATCGACGTGCCAGCCATGATCGAGGGCTACGGGGCCGAGCAGTTGGGGCGCCGCGCGGTGCCCTCGCTGTTGTTCGGCTTCGACGGCCCGCTGCGGGCGCCGTGGCTCAACCTCGCGCAGATTCTCAACGCGATCGGGTGGGACAACCTCGCCCACGCGTTCGGGTTGGACCAGGAGGGTCGACATGGGGGATGAGCTGGCGTTGATCGCCGATCGCGAGGCGACCGTCGAGGAGTGGGCGCAGTGCGCCGGCTCGATTCTGGGCGGGTCGCAGGTGCGCGTGTTCGAGCACGTGACCACGCAGCTGTGCGACCCGGAGGGGCGCGGGGTGCTCGCCTACTGGCCGGCACGGTATTTGGAGAACCGTCGCCTCGCGGTGGCGACCGTGGGAGACGCGGCGGCCGACGGGGCGATGTGGACAGATGTCTGCCTGCCGTATGCCGACCCGGTCCGGGGGCGCGCGGTGCTGGCGGCAGTGGCCGAGCGGGTGGGCGGCGCGATCGTGGACAGGAGCGGACGATGACAGGGTGGCGGCTGGACCCGGCAGGGGTCCGTTTGGTGCTGACCGCTTGCCAAGGGCAGGCCGAAGCCCTCGGCAAGGGGCTGACCGAAGACAAGTTCAACGAGATCGGCTCGGCGGTCACCGGCGGGGCGACTGCGGGCGGGCCGAGTGTCAACGGCGTGCAGATGCAGGTGGCGACGGCCGTTGGGGAACTCTTCGAGGACCAAAAGGCCAACTTCACGACCATCCGCAACCACATCAACGCGGGCATCCTCGGGGTCGGCAACGCCCTGATCGCCTACCAGAACGGCAACATCGACATGGCGACCAATTTCCAGACCCAGATGATCCGCTCGGCCGACAGCGGAGACTTCGCCTACTTCGACAAGTACGGGTACAAGGGATGAGCGGCGACGGACTCGTCAATGGGGGCATGGTCCCGCAGATCAAGCCGGAAATGGCCACCCAGGCCGCGATCGGCCTACGAACCATGGGGACCGGGGTGAAGACCGAGGTCACCGACTTCAACACCGACTGGAAGGGCCTGCGGGCGCACTACAGCGCACCCGAGCAGGACGCCGTCTACACCCTGCAGGACCCGGCGCAGAAATCCGCCGAGTCGCTGGCGACCACGCTCGACAAGGCCGCCGGGCACCTGGATACCTTCGCCGGTGAGCTGTCCGGCCTGAAGAGCAAGTTCGACTCGCTGACCTCGGAGATCTCCAACTTCCGAAAGCAGGTCGCCGGTGGGGTCGAGATCTCGAGTGGCTTCCTGGGGCTGTCGTCGGAAATCGTGCCCTGGTACGAGGCCAGCGAGACCGTCACCCAGAACGCCCATCTCGTCGCTCGGGTCAACGAGTTGGTCGCCGAGCTGTCGAAGGCAGAGACCACCTGCGCGACGAACATCCGTGCCTTGGTGCAGCACGCCAACAGCTGCCCGATGCCGTTTACCAGCGTGACGAAAGACCAACTCAACGCCCAGCAAGACCTGCCGTGGGGCTACCGGCGTGAATACGAGCCGAAGAATTGTCCGGAATCGGTCGCCTACGGCGTCTCGGACTTCGTCTGCGGTATCGGTTCCGGGGTCGGCTCCCTCGTGCTGGGATACGACACGACAACGGGTGAGTACTTCCAGGGCGATGCGTATGCCCAGTCCTGGAGCGGCCTGGGAAACCTGGCCGGATCTCTCGCCGTGGTGACCGCCGGCGGTCCGCTCGTGTCCGACGGCCTGCGCATGGCGGGGGTCAACAACGGGCTGACGCAGTTCCTCGACGACCGGACCACGGTCGTCGCCGGAGCTGCCGCGAGCTTGGTCAACATCGACTTGACCGCAAAGGACCCGTTCGAGAAGTGGAAGAAGGACCCATGGCGTGCCGGCACGTCCGGGGTGCTCAACATCGCGACGTTCTTTATCCCTGGCGCCGGTGAGGTGGCCGGCGGCCTCAAGGTCGGCTCGGCCGGCGCCCGGGCCGCCAAGATCAGCGCCGTTGTCGCGGACATGGCCGTGCCCGGCGGCTCGTATGCCGTGAAGGCCATCACCTCGCTCATCA
>APMI01010940.1_pt1 | contig 13600 bp, 12 predicted proteins | sample 667938 | NCBI WGS metagenome assembly APMI01 (sample SAMN01084076, study PRJNA167559) | wastewater metagenome | biome: Wastewater | place: Denmark: Ejby Moelle, Odense | collected 2011-11-28 | reverse complement strand
GCCAATGGCACAGGTGGTAGCATAGTGGCACCTTTTAGTGCAGCATCTTACTCTACCCTTACTTCAACAAATCAGAATATGCTGAGCAACGGTACCTACGGAGGTAACCAGACATTCTCAGTACAGTACCAGGCAACCCCGGGATGGTCATATCCTGCAGGTACCTACGCAGTAGATGTGGTTTACACAGCACACAGCTACCCAACAATAGGATCTTTTTCATCCTAATACCGAAGGGCCCCTTTTGGCGAGGGGGCCCTTTACTTTTTATGTATAATCTTAGCGGAACGTAAAACTGGTTAAATAACCTTCTTCCCCCTCATTGCATCCTTCAGGGCAGCATCCATTACACGCTCAGCAAAAGGGCGCGAGGCATCATTCAGCAGCTCGGTCTCATGTTGTATGCGGTCTTTGTCTTTCGCATCAATAGCATCGCGCAGGGCCTGCATCCTGTTTGTGGTGATGTTTATCTCTTCCTCGCTCAGCAGCTCTTTGTTCTTAGTGATGAATTTTTCCGTTACATCCAGCATTTGCTGTGCTTCGGTAGCGGCTTCCACCAGCGCACGTGTGCTTATATCTTCTTTGGCATGCGTGAGTGAATCGAGTAACATTTTTTCCACTTCTTCGTCGGTAAGGCCATATTGAGGTGTTACTTCTATACTTTGTGCTGTACCGCTGCGCAGCTCGGTAGCACTTACTTTTAGTATACCGTCAGCATCTATCAGGAAGCTTACCTCCACTTTGGGCAGTCCCGCCGGCATAGGCGGAATATTGGTCAGGTTGAACTCTGCCAGTTTGCGGTTATCCTGCACAAGATCCCGTTCGCCCTGGTAAACAGAGATCCTCATGCCACTCTGCCCGTCTTTTTGTGTGGTGTACTGGCGGCCGGCCTTGTTAGGTATTTTGGAGTTGCGGGGTATCAGTACGTCCATAAGCCCGCCCATGGTCTCGATGCCAAGGGATAAGGGTGTAACGTCCAGCAGCAGCATCTCGGTATTGTTGCCGGCTAGTATATCAGCCTGCACTGCGGCGCCAAGGGCCACCACTTCATCCGGGTCCAGGCTGTCATACAATTCCTTGCCGAAGAAAGCACGTATACTGTCTTTCACCAATGGCACGCGCGTTGATCCGCCCACCATTACCACCGCATCTATTTGCGCCGCAGTAAGGCCCGCATCTTTCAAGGCATTCCCGCAAGACGTTATGGTGCGGTCTACCAGTGGTTGTATCAATTCATTGAAGGCAGCACGTGAGATCTTTACCGCTTTGCCGTTTATATCGCCATCAAAAATCTCGTTATCGCTCAGGTGCTTCTTCGCTTCTTCGGCTGTGATGCGTAGTTGCTGTGACAGCGATTTATTAGCACTCAGTTCCGCATCGCCTATACCCAGCTCTTTTTGCCAGTGTTGCGCAAGCGCCCGGTCCATATCATCACCGCCAAGGTAGGTATCACCATTGGTAGCGCGTACTTCAAAAATACCATTGCTAATGTTCAATATTGATACATCAAATGTGCCGCCGCCAAGGTCATAGACCGCTATTGTTTTTTCCTCGCCGGCCTTTATACCCATACCGTATGCAAGGCTGGCTGCCGTGGGCTCATTCACTATGCGCAGTACATCCAGCCCGGCCAGCTTGCCCGCATCGCGGGTAGCCTGGCGCTGTGCATCGTTAAAATATGCAGGTACGGTTATCACCGCCTTGCTGATACTTGTCTTTAAAATATGCTCAGCTCTATGCTTCAGTTCTGCAAGTATGTAAGATGACAGTTCGATAGGGGAATAGAACTTTTCGCCTACCTGTATCTTCACCAGCGAGTCGCTGCCATCATCAATAACTTTGTAGGAAAAGAAGCCCGCATGATCACTCAGGTCCTTATATGATTTGCCCATCAGGCGCTTCACGGAGTAGATTGTCCGCTCAGGCTCTGCTACCAGTAGTTCTTTTGCTGCATTGCCCACGGTCACATTGCCATACTGGTCAAAGTGTACGATGGAGGGCACCAGCGTAAGGCCGTCTATCTCGCGCAGGGCTATGGGTTGTTTTTCGTCCTGGCGTACTATGGCTATCAGGCTATTGGTGGTGCCAAGGTCTATACCCACTATGGTTTCTTCCTGCTTTATATCCCCGGTTGCTATATTTATAGATACTTTAGCCATATTTGTCGTTAGTAGAAAGTAAAAATTCGCGAAAACACTTTATTTGGCTGCAAAGGTAGGGGGATATCTTGATAGGTTGACATGTTGTTATTTGAACGTAGCCGCAGGCTCCGTGGATTTGCAGGGGAAAATGGAGGTAGCGATAAAAGAATAAGAACCGCCATAAGATATGCCGGTTTGAATATTTTATGGGCGTACTATTCTTCCTCTTTCATCCCAGTATTCTTTACCATGTAATTGATATTGCTCCAGTTCGTTCAGGTCCACTTTGGTTTTTCCGAACACATGCCAGTAAGAGGCCCGTGTTTCGCGATCGCAGCTGATTATTGCAGCAGAATACTGGTAGCTTTGGAATATGTTAAGGGCAATGAAGAATGCGATAAGAGTAAAATAGCCGGCCTTATATACGCGTTTGTGAAGCCTTAGTATATCTTCGGTAAAGGCGGCAAACGGGAGCGACAGGACGGCCAGTCCTTCGATTAAAGGCCGGCAACCGAAGCTGCAGCCATACCACCACATCTTCCAGCTAAAAACGACATAAATAAATACAATAAAAAAAATAGCGAGTGCCGGCACCAGTTGTTTTTGCTTTTTCCAAAGACCGTAAAAACCCAGCATGCCTATAAACGCGACAGGTGTGTATATGAACCAGCCTTTGCGATAGCTGAATAAGCCTTTAACGAACCGGGAATGAAGGAAATCAAAATATTCGCCCTGGTAAGAAAAATATATCAGGCTGCCGCTGGTGTATCTCCAATAAGCCATCTGGATGCCGGCTATCAAGAGTATTACCGCTATCCCGGCTAATATTCGTGCAAAATATCTTTTGATAAGGAGCAGTTTTTCTTTCAGGCTCCGTATACTATATACATTCCAGAACAGGGGAAGGAGCACAATGATAAAGTCGGTCGGTCTTGTGATCAGCACCAGTCCCAGGGCAAGCCCTAAAAGTAAAATATGCTTTAGCAAAAAAGTTTTATGCCATTCGGCGGTTAGGTACAATATAGCAGCAAAGAGAAAAAAGGTAAAACAATGGCTCAGGCCCAGGTCGTATGCTGTATAATGGTAAAGGTTGGTACCAAGGGCGATACACAACCGGCTAGTTGCCACAACTGGTTGGCTGAAGCGTTCGCTCAGGAATCTTCTTAAAATAAGCAAGCCCAGCAGCGCCCATGCCATCCCGCATATTGCTCCGGTTACCTCGTAGGGAGTGCTGTAGCCATCGGCAGGGGAGCGGGGTGTGGGAAGACGGTAAGGCACCAGGCATGCGCTAATAAGAAAAAAGGCGTTTCCGATATGGCAAGCCCCGCCGGATATTTGTTGGTTCTTTTGCCGGTGGCTTTTTGTTCATAGAGATAATAATCATGAACGCCGGTCTTAGCGGCAAAGTCCATCCTCCCCAGGTCGTGATAAATGAAGGTAGCGGGCACATAGATATAATAGCCTGCGGGATCGCTTTGAGCATATTCCTTACTATTCCATTCCTGCCTGTAACTGAGCACCCATGTGTTCACTATTGCAAAAAGCAATAGCGGCACTAAAGAAATGTTGGAACCGGATCTTATTTTAAAATTGCATTTCACCTGCTATTGAAAAGGTTTTAAAAAGGGAACGGTAAAATGCTTGCAAGATACGGTTGAGGCCTTAGTGTTTCTAAAAAACTAAGCACCGTTTTTTTTGATATTCGTTGGGGAGGCAAAAGGATAATGAAAGACGACAGCTGGGGAAATTAAAAATGCATAAAAAAATATTTCATACGGGTGCTCATATGAATTTTAGTGTGTTTCAGGAATCGTAATTTTTTTGTTCACGAATTTGATTTATCGCGATAAACTTCTATTTTACGTGCCTTCTTAAATGATTTTGATTTATCTATGATAATAGGTGTATTAAAAGAGCAGGCTCCTGAAACCCGCGTGTCGCTGGTGCCGGAAGTTGCCGCTGCTCTTATAAAAATGAACGCAGAAGTGTGGGTGGAACAAGGTGCGGGCGACAGCGCTTTTCATAACGATAAAGCCTATACCGATGTTGGTGCATCTATAAAGAGCGCCGGAGACATTTACGCCGGTGCCGACTTGCTGCTGACCATAAGCCCGGATAATATTAAGGCGGAGCCCAAAAGCGGCGCTGTTTTAATGGGTGTATACCAGCCACTGTTCAACACGCAGCTGATGCAGCGCTGGGCCGATAAAGGTTATTCCGTATTCAGTCTCGATACCATACCGCGTACCACACGTGCGCAGAGTATGGACGTGCTAAGCTCGCAGGCTAATATTGCCGGCTATAAAGCAGTGCTGTTGGCAGCCACCGAGTATTGCCGTTACTTTCCCATGTTCATGACAGCTGCAGGCAGTATTGCTCCTGCAAAGGTGCTGATACTGGGTGCCGGTGTGGCAGGCCTCCAGGCCATTGCCACTGCACGCAGGCTCGGCGCAGTGGTGGAGGTGTTCGATACACGCCCTGCCGTGAAGGAAGAGGTAATGAGCCTTGGTGCAAAATTCGTTGAAGTGGAAGGTGCTGCCGATGCCTCAAAAGCAGGCGGCTATGCAGTAGAGCAAGGCGAAGATTTTCAGAAAAGGCAGCGTGATAAGATACATGAGCACGCTAAAAAAGCGGATATCATAATAACTACAGCACAGATACCCGGTCGCAAAGCGCCCATCCTCATTACCAAACAAATGATTGAGGATATGCGTCCCGGTTCCATCATCATAGATATTGCATCCGTTACAGGTGGCAATACTGACCTTACGGAAAACAACAAAACCGTAATGCACAATGGTGTATCTATCATAGGCAACTCGGCACTGGCGGCAACTGCCTCAGCTGATGCCAGTAAGCTCTATAGCAAGAACGTGCTCAACTTCCTGAAATTGATCATTGATAAAGAAGGGAAGATGACATTGAATTTTGAAGATGACATCGTTAAAGGCACCTGCATTACCAACGGGGGTAACATTGTGAACGAGAGAGTGCAAAGTATGATGACGGTTGTTTCTTAATAAGCTGGTAAAAATGAGTAATTTTTGTAAAGGCATTTTTCAATCTTAAATAAAAAATCTGCAATCATAATGGAAGATATAGCTATCTTTTTTGTAGCCAACTATGAGCTTATTACCATCGTTATCCTGTCCATTTTCCTGGGCATAGAGGTGATATCGCGCGTGCCCTCGGTACTGCATACCCCGCTGATGAGCGGTGCCAATGCCATACATGGCGTGGTGATAATAGGTGCCATCATCGTAATGGGTGGTGCTGCCGAGGATGATTACCTCGCACTTTCACTTGGCTTCCTGGCAGTAATACTGGGAACACTTAACGTGGTAGGCGGTTTTGTGGTTACAGACCGCATGCTCGAGATGTTCAGCAAAAAGAAGAAAAAACAATCTTAATTCATTTTTTACATTCATTAAGTATTAATGGAACAACTAAACGACCTAATAAGCAGCCAGGCCATCCTGATGTTTTGTTACCTTCTTGGCTCGGTAACCTTTATCCTGGGCCTCAAAATGCTGTCGCACCCCGATACTGCGCGCAAGGGCAACCTGATAGCAGCCGCGGGCATGATCATAGCCATTGCAGCTACTATCTTCCTGTATAAGAACCATGAGGGCCAGCACCTGCACAACTACGCCTGGATATTTGGAGGGCTCATTATAGGTACCGTCGTAGGTACTATGGCCGCTAAAAAAGTGCAGATGACAGCCATGCCCGAAATGGTGAGCCTTTTCAATGGTATGGGTGGTGCCTGCGCCATGCTCATATCGGTGGTGGAGTTCAACCACAACGAAGCGCCCTCCATGGGCATGATGGTAATAATAGTATTGGGTATGATGATCGGTACGGTATCGTTTGCAGGTAGTATCATCGCCTGGGGCAAGCTCAATGGGCGTATCAAAGACAGGACCATACCTGCCGGCCAGCTGATCAATTTTGTCTTGTTCGGTGCTATCATCCTGATGGCAGTATTGCTGGTGGGTGGCTTTGTAGATGCCCCCGGCATGTTTTACGGCATACTTGCTGCTGCAGCATTGTATGGCATACTGTTCGTGATGCCCATCGGCGGTGCGGATATGCCGGTGGTAATATCCCTGCTCAACTCGTTTACTGGTGTTGCTGCGGCTTTTGGCGGCTTCCTGTACAATAATCCGGTTATGCTTACGGGTGGTATCCTGGTAGGCTCTGCCGGTACTATCCTCACCATTCTCATGTGTAAAGCCATGAACCGCTCACTGAAAAATGTGCTCATTGGCTCCTTTGGCGGTGCTAAGGCAGGTCCTGCCGGTGCTTCTAAGGAACAAGGCAACTTCAAAGAGATATCACTTGCCGATACGGCTGTGCTGCTTGCATATGCCCAGAAGGTGATGATCATACCGGGCTATGGACTTGCAGTGGCCCAGGCACAGCATGCCTGCCACGAAATAGAAAAGATACTGGAAGAAAAAGGAGTAGAAGTGGTATATGGTATACACCCTGTGGCCGGCCGTATGCCCGGGCATATGAACGTATTGCTGGCTGAGGCCGACGTGCCTTACGAAAAACTGCTGGAAATGGAAGACGCTAACGACCAGATGAGCACTACCAGCGTAGTAATGATACTCGGTGCCAATGACGTGGTGAACCCTGCGGCCAAAGACGACCCGGCCAGCCCTATATACGGCATGCCGATCCTCGAAGTGGAAAAAGCAGAGCATGTTATAATAAATAAAAGAAGTATGAAACCAGGCTATGCTGGTATAGAAAACGACCTGTTTTTTAAGCCCAAAAGCTCTATGCTCTTTGGCGATGCCAAAAAGGTATTGCAGGAGCTGGCTTCGGAATTAAAACAAGTATAGCCGAATGATATGAAATGTAAAAAAAGGTTTATTATATTTACTCTGTGAAAAGACCGGGCTAAGCATTAATTTAGCCGGCAGTACCCTTAACCTGCTGCTGGATAGGTAAATACCCCGGATTGCTCTACCTGGCCAATAAAAGATCATTTTTGAGATGAAAAAACGTTACAACAATATCCTGTTTACTTCGATAGTAGCTATCCTGGCATTCGTATCGGTGACCTATGTTTCATGCATAAAATATGAGAAAAACCCCCTCTCATGTGATTATAAGGCATGCTCCAACGGCGGTATTTGCTACCATGGCGTATGTAGTTGCCCTGCCGGTTACGATTCAACTTTTTGTACTACTATGTGGATAGATAAATACCCCGGCAAATGGTCTGTGTCTGAAGTGATCAAAGGAAGTTTCCATCCCTGGAGGATAGGCCAGGATTCGGTTTATGTTGTTAGGATCCACAAAGGTGGTACGCTTACATCTATTCTCATCGATTCTTTCCTGAACAACAATTACTATTACGATGTTCCTGTGCAGTTGACCAGTAATACAACTATTGCCTTCGGCACTTATTTCTGCCCTTATAACACCGCACCGGCTTTCAGCATACAGGGTGGCACAGGCACGATAGATGCAACCAACCTCAAGATCACAGGCACCTACTATCGTACCTTACAGGATTCATTGGGAAACCCGAGAGATACGGTTAATTTCACCATGACCAAACTTTAAGAAATATAACTGCATATAATTCAATAGTATCCTGCTTTAGAGTAGGATACTTTTTTTATAAATACTATCATGCGTCACCCTTCATGCACATTTAGCATCCTGCCCGTATTCCTTCTGGTTATTGCAGCTTCTTGCCATAAAAAAGGTAAGCCCGCAACATATATTGACACAAAGTGTATCACAATTACCTGCAAAAACAACGCTCATTGTTATGAGGGTGAATGTCGGTGCCCCGAGGGGCTTGAGGATAAAGACTGCGGCACACTTGCCACCTCAAGGTATGTTGGTACATGGAACATGAAGGATTATTTCGAAGGCTCTTCAGATGCTTCGAAACGCGGCACCACTCATATTTATACCATCACTATTACCTGTAAAGAAGGCGTATATGACAGGTTTTATATAAACGGGCTGATGGGCGATGTTGAAAATAAAGCCTTGGAGTGTGTCATGCGCGACCCGGTAACGCATGCATATAATCCGCTGAAGTTTGCAATGACGCCAATGCCGGTAAGCACCACCACTGCCATTATGAGGGGTTCGGGGTACAACCCCGGCAGCACATCTTTTTCCGGCAGGTATATAGGGCAGGTGGTGCTGGATGAGCAGAATAGGGTAGAGGTAGATACCGTAACATTTGCCGCAGAAAGGTTAAACTGACCTTTAAATGACTATGTGGAACAAACAAATGGCTTAATTTTATTGATAGAAATATATTATGCAGAACAAAAAGAACATCCTGGCAGCATTGACGATCACTTTTTCCATTTTCTTTTCCATAGTGTATACGTCCTGCAATAAGCATACAATAACCTCTGTCGATAAATGTAAGAACATGGTCTGTAAGAACGGCGGCGTTTGTAACGTGGGTATATGCAGCTGCCCTACAGGCTATGAAGATGCCGATTGTGGCAGCGCATCTGTCGACAGGTATGTCGGCACCTGGACGCTCCACGATTCAGTAATAGGCAGCGATCATGCTGCGGCCTTGCACGCAAGCAATACCTACACCGTCACTATTACCGCTAATCCCGGGAGCCCCGCTACTTTCTTTATAAATGGCATTACCGGCGATCCCGGCTTCCAAAACCTGCCCTGCAGGATGCAGGATACGCTTACACGCCTGTTCGACCCTATGGAGTTCCGTTCCACCGACCTGTATGGATATTCCAGCCCCAGCCACCTGGTGATCGTTTCCTGGATAGGCGTTGTGAACATTGTAGGCAACTACATACATGGGCACTACATAAAACAATATCCCGTTCTGGCAGACAGCACCTCCGAAAATGACACCCTGGTATACAACGCTTTCAGGCAGTAAACAGGCCGCTCTTAAATTCAGTTAAAAAACAAGTATATGAACGCCTGTTTTACAATGCAGGCTTACTGATGCGACAGATACTTTGCTTTTTTCAATTGCAACGTAAAAAAATTTGTAAAAACCATTTTGTTCCCTACTTTTGCAATCCCTTTTCGGGGAGTAGTTCTTTGAAAAAAAACAATAGCCACTTTAGCTCAGTTGGTAGAGCAACTGATTTGTAATCAGTAGGTCGCTGGTTCGACTCCGGCAAGTGGCTCTTTTTTGGGCAGTTGGCCGAGTGGTTAAAGGCGACAGACTGTAAATCTGTTCACTTACGTGTACGGAGGTTCGAACCCTTCACTGCCCACATTATTTTAGTAAGCAGTTCGCAGCTGCAGCATGCAGAATTCTTAACCTGCAGCCTGCACCTGCAAACTGCCTGCTGACAAGCGGGAGTAGCTCAGTTGGTAGAGCGACAGCCTTCCAAGCTGTAGGTCGCGGGTTCGAGCCTCGTCTCCCGCTCTTGTTTTTAGCTCATTATTTTATTTTTTCAGCGCAGCCGTCTTTTAAGCTGTTGCAACTCAGCGGTACAGTATCCCGCTCGCATGCGGGAAGGTCCGAAGTTCTTTTTAAAGCTGTTGTAGCTCAGCGGTAGAGCACTTCCTTGGTAAGGAAGAGGTCGGCAGTTCAATCCTGCTCAACAGCTCTTTTTAATACCTTTCATTTTTCAATATTCCCCTTTTCTTATTTTGAGATAGAGCAATCCCGCTGGCAAGCGGGAAGGTGGGCTTTCAATCTTGCTCAACAGCTCTTTTTCTTTCTCTTATTTCTCCTCAATTCCTTTTTTATTTTTACCTTTTGCCCCTTATAACACTGTGCAAAGGCTCAAAAAAATATTACTCCACGAATACGTCCTCGTTTTCCTTTTTTGCTTTGCCGCAATACAGGGCCCGGCATTTACCCTGATGGATAATTACGACCAATCGGAGTGCATCGACTGCCAGACCTACCAGGGCATAGCGCAATTCCGGTTCAATCAAAGTCCGGTGCGCCGTTACAGGCCCATAGTGCCTATGGCTGCGAGTGCGGTCTATCATGTATTGGGTCCCATCTTCAGGAAGTTGCAACCTGCCGGTTTTAAGGGTGATTTTTCTTTGGCACTAAGCTTCCTGCTTGTCAACTCTATACTACTGGCTATATGGGGAGTACTCATTTATCGCTTTTGCAAGGATTATGGCATTGCGCCCATACCCTCCTTAATAGGCCTGCTGGTAATGCTGAGCTGCCGCTGGACGCCCTACATAGCCGGGGCCGCGCTTGTCGATTCGCTGTATTGCATAGTGCTGGCGCTTGCGCTCCTTGGCATCAGGGAAAAGAACAGCAAGTTTACCCTTTGGGCCATTTTCCTGGGCCCCTTTGCCAAGGAATCTTTTATTTTTATAGCCCCCCTAATATTTTTTTTCAGCCATATAGCTAAGCCAAAGCTGCTGATTTACTTCATTTTATCAGGGATACTGGTATTTGGTTTCCGGTATTTGTACGATCATTTTGCCGGTTTCCCGGCCGGCAGCGGCCTGGCCGCCGATGTTTACCACTTCACTTATGTAGAGGAAAACCTGCAAAAGTTGTTCAGCTTCCATGGGGTCTACGATATCCTGTCAAACCCCGCTGTATGGCTTATTGCACCGCTATTGGCCTTGTGGCTGGTGCCCGGTTTTAAAGCGGCTTTAAAGCAGCGTATGGAATGGTATATGCTCTTTTTTATGGCAGCCATACTGGTACACATGCTCTTATCAGGCTTCCTGGAGCGGATGTTTTACCTGGCAATGCCGCTTCTGTGCATGGTAACGGCATTGGCAATAGATGAGGGAAGAAAGCAATATTTCGCCTCGGAAAAATAATTTATTTGGAGTCTAAAATATAATTTATATTTGCACACTTTTTAGACAAAGACAATTTAAAGTTTTTAAACAAAATAATAATGGCAAAAGAGACCTTTAAGCGGGAAAAACCCCACGTAAACATTGGTACCATCGGACACGTTGACCATGGTAAGACCACTCTGACAGCGGCTATAACAACAATCCTGTCAAACAAAGGTTTGGCGGAGAAGAAAGGATATGATGAGATCGATGCTGCTCCGGAAGAAAAAGAACGTGGTATCACCATCAATACGGCTCACGTTGAATACGCAACAGCCAACCGCCACTATGCGCACGTTGACTGTCCGGGCCACGCCGACTATGTAAAGAACATGATCACTGGTGCCGCCCAGATGGATGGTGCTATACTCGTGGTTGCTGCTACTGATGGACCGATGCCGCAAACTAAAGAACACATCCTTTTGGCTCGCCAGGTAGGCGTTCCTCGCGTAGTTGTGTTCATGAACAAAGTAGACCTGGTAGATGATCCTGAGATCCTTGACCTCGTTGAAATGGAAATTCGTGAATTGCTCAGCAAGTACGAATATGATGGTGATAACACACCGATAATCCAGGGTTCTGCTACCGGCGCTCTTGCCGGCGATCCAAAATGGGTTAAAGCTGTAGAAGACCTGATGGAAGCTGTGGATACTTATATCCCGCTGCCTCCTCGTCCTATCGATCAGCCTTTCCTTATGTCTGTGGAAGACGTGTTCACGATCACTGGTCGTGGTACAGTTGCCACAGGTCGTATTGAGCGTGGTATCATTAAAGTTGGTGAAAACGTGGAAATCGTTGGTTTCAACGAAGAAGCACTTTCTTCTACTTGTACAGGTGTGGAAATGTTCAAGAAATTGCTTGATCAGGGCCAGGCTGGTGATAACGCAGGTCTGCTGCTCCGCGGTATTGAAAAGAAAGATATCCGTCGTGGTATGGTTATCTGCGCTCCTAAGAGCATCACTCCGCACACACAGTTCAAAGGTGAAGTTTATGTACTGAGCAAAGAAGAAGGTGGACGTCACACTCCATTCTTCAACAAATACCGTCCACAGTTCTACTTCCGTACTACGGACGTAACAGGTGAGTGTACACTGCCTGCAGGTGTGGAAATGGTTATGCCTGGTGATAACGTTAACCTGAATGTAACGCTTATCGCACCAATCGCGATGGAGAAAGGTCTTAAATTCGCGATCCGCGAAGGTGGCCGTACAGTAGGTGCCGGTCAGGTAACTGAAATAATTAAATAAGCTAAACTCGCTTATAAATATTAACCGTCCCGCTCCAAAAGCGGGACGGTTTTTTTTGATATGATTTTTGCCTGCTGTTCATTTGATAACCTGAAATTTATTCAGGTTTTCTCAAAAATTTCCATACCTTTGTCATCCGTTAAAAAGTCAAAAGGTTTAGCTTTTTGGCTTTTTGCTTTAATACAACTGTTGATTATCAATCGTCATCTTTTTTTTGACTTTTGAATTTGACTTTTGAATTTAAATACGGGCATAGTTCAACGGTAGAATAGAGGTCTCCAAAACCTTTGATCGTGGTTCGAATCCGCGTGCCCGTGCAGAGTTTTTTTGACATTTTTAATTATTTGTAATGAGCAAATTTGGTTCTTATATACAGGAAGCCTACGATGAGCTGGTACACAAAGTGACCTGGCCTTCATGGGATGAACTGCAGCAGACTACCATCATCGTGCTGGTAGCTCTTATTATCGTTACCCTGGTGATCTTCGGTATGGACCTCGTATCCGAAAAAACACTCACCATGCTGTACAATATTTTAGGCAAGTAAAGCGCATCCTATGACAGAAGAAGCGATGACTCCCGAAACTACCGGGGGCACTACACCCGGAGAAACTACAGGCACTGCACCTGCAGCCACACAGGATGCTGCACCGGCACCCGTTGCCCCTGCTGCTCCCGCAGTGGAGACCAAGTGGTATGTGTTGCGCGTGGTAAGCGGTAAGGAAAAAAAGATAAAAGAATACCTCGATAAAGAAGTGAAAATAAGCGGTTGGCAAAACTCAGTATTACAGGTTTTATGCCCGGTCGAAAAAGTTTTCAAAGTGCTGAGTGGCAAGAAAGTACTGAGGGAAAAAATATTGTTCCCCGGCTACCTGATGATAGAAGCCGCAGAAGGCAAGCTTACAGACGATATCACGCATACCATCAAGAATATCACAGGCGTTATACATTTCCTGGGCAAAGAAAACCCGACATCATTGCGCAAGTCTGAAGTGAACAAGATGTTCGGTAAGATGGACGAAGTAAGCGAGCAGGGTATAGGCTTCGCGGAACCTTTCATAGTAGGCGAAACAGTGAAGATCATCGACGGGCCTTTCAACGACTTCAACGGTACCGTGGAAGAAGTGAACGACGAGAAAAAGAAACTGAAAGTAGTGGTAAAGATCTTCGGCCGTGCTACACCTGTGGAACTGAACTACATGCAGGTGGAAAAAATAGCATAACCAATAAAACACTTATTATAAAAGAGAACGTCCTGCACAAGCGGGACGTTCTCTTTTATATAGACTTAAGAAATTACTTACCATCACCTCCCCGAAGGGGAGGCCGGGAGGGGTCTCTATCCCTCCAAGTGTATCGATATCACTATGCTTCTTGAATGCAGGCTTTCCAGCGCGTTGGAGAGCT
>APMI01003552.1_pt1 | contig 13602 bp, 9 predicted proteins | sample 667938 | NCBI WGS metagenome assembly APMI01 (sample SAMN01084076, study PRJNA167559) | wastewater metagenome | biome: Wastewater | place: Denmark: Ejby Moelle, Odense | collected 2011-11-28 | reverse complement strand
CCCCCCCCGCCAGCGCCCAGGCGGCCGGCCGGGCCGCCCCGCGAGCGACGTATTCGGCGGGTGGGGGCACGTCCACGGGAAGCCCCCACACCTGCGCAGCGACGACTCGGAACGCCTCCGCCTGCGCACCCCCGCCGACGAGGGTCACCCGACGCACGGGCACGTCACGCTCGCGGACCCCTGTGAGGGCGTCGCCGAGGAGGCGGGCCAGTCCTTCGACCGCGGCACGCGCGAGGTTGGCGCGGGTGAAGCTGGTGAGGGTCATGCCCGACAACGTTGCGGTGGCGTGGGGAAGGTTCGGGGTGCGTTCTCCCTCGAAGTAGGGCACGAGGGTGAGCCCGTCGGCGCCAGCCGGCGCGGACAGGGCCAGGCGGGAGAACTCGTCGTAGTCCACGCTGAGCAACTCGGCCGTAGAGACCAGCACGCGAGCGCCGTTGAGCGTGCAGACCAGTGGCAGGAAGTGCCCGGTGGCATCGGCGAACCCAGCGACTGTTCCCGTCGCGTCGCGGACGGGCGTTTCCGAGACGGTCGCAACGACCCCGGAGGTGCCAAGCGAGACCTGGGTGGCTCCGGGGGCCAGGCCCAGTCCGAGTGCGGCGCCAGCGTTGTCACCGCAGCCAGGCCCAAGCAGCAGGTGGTTGAGGCCGAGCGTCGTCGACCCGCGCCCCGCGGCCTCGGCGGGTCCGAGGACACGCGGCAGGCGTATGCCGGTCACCTCCTCGGTCGGTCGGCGCAGTGCGAGGGCGAGCAGGTCCCACCGGTAGACGCCCTCGGACGGGTCGAAGTAGCCGGTGCCGGAGGCGTCGGAGCGGTCGGTCACCAGAGTCTCCAGCGTGCTCGCGCCCGTCAGCCGCCAGGTGAGCCAGTCATGTGGCAGGGCGACAGCGGCGATCCGGGCGGCGTTGTCGGGTTCGTGGTCGGCGAGCCAGCGCAGCTTGGTGACGGTGAAGGACGCGACCGGGACGCTGCCGACGGCGTCGGCCCATCGTGCCGCGCCGAGGGCGAGGTCGCCGTCGCCGAACTCCTCGACGAGTTGTTCCGCCGCAACCGATGAGCGGGTGTCGTTCCACAGCAGAGCGGGGCGGATGACCTCACCGTTTGCGTCCAGGACGATCATCCCGTGCTGTTGACCGCCGACCGAAAGCGCCGCAACGTCGGCCAACCCGCCCGCGTCGGCGATCGCGGCCAGCAGCGCCACCCACCACGCCTGCGGGTCGACCTCGGTGCCGGGTGGGTGGGGAGCAGTGCCCGAGCGCACGAGTCGCCCGGTGTCCGCGTCGATGATGAGGACCTTGCAGGACTGGGTCGAGGAATCAACCCCAGCGACGAGCGTCATTGCGGTCCCCAGTCAGGACGTGAGGTGTTCGACGGCGAGCTGGTTGAGGCGCACGAAACCGAAGTCGCGTTCCCCGGCCCGGTCGGCGTCGAAGTCACTGTCCGATGTGCGGAACGCCTCCAACGTCTCCCCAGCGTCGAGGGTTGGGGTCGCCAACGTCAGCAGACCGGCATACTCCATCGCCTCGGTGACCCGGGGGTCGGCCCGGAACGCGAGCGCCTTCTGCGCCAGCAACAGGTAGGTCGACATGTTCGCCCCCGCCGACGCCCAGACCCCGGGCAGGTGCTCGGTGCGCGACGGCTTGTAGTCGAAGTGCCGCGGCCCGGTGTAGCGCGGCGCGTCAGGGTTGCCGGCGAACCCGTTCTCGAGCAGGTCGACGGTGAAGAACGCCGACAGCAGGTCGCCGTGGCCGAAGACGAGGTCTTGGTCGTACTTCGGACCGCGCTGGCCGTTGAGGTCGATGTGGAAGAGCTTGCCGCTCCACAGCGCCTGCGCGAGCTGGTGGGTGTAGTTGAGGTTGGCCATCTGCTCGTGCCCGACCTCTGGGTTGAGACCGACGATGTCACCGTGCTCAAGCTCGGCGATGAGGGCGAGGGCGTGCCCGACCGTCGGCAGGAAGATGTCGCCGCGAGGCTCGTTCGGCTTGGGCTCCAACGCGATTCGCAGGTCGGCGCCCGTGGACTTGATGTATGCCGCGACCGTGTCCAGACCCTCTTTGTACCGCTCAAACACCGAGTGCAGGTCCTTGGACCCGTCATATTCGGCGCCCTCACGGCCACCCCACATGACGAAGGTGGACGCCTCCATCTCGATGGCGACATCCACGGCGTCGAGGATCTTGCGCAGCCCGAACCGACGCACCGACCGGTCGTTGCTCGTCAGCCCACCATCCTTGAACACCGGGTGGCTGAAGGTGTTTGTCGTGACCATCTCGATCACCAGGCCCGCCGAGTCAGTGGCCGCCTTGAGCCGACCCAACCGGTCACGCTTGGTCGCGTCATCGGCATCGAAAGGGAACACGTCGTTGTCGTGGAACGTGATCCCCCATGCGCCGAGCTCAGCCAGCCGCGCGGCATACTCCCAGGGGTCCAACGCGGGGCGCGTGGCAGCGCCGAACGGGTCCGCGCCCGTCCATCCGACCGTCCACAGCCCGAAGGAGAACTTGTCCTCCGGGCGAGGGGTGCGCGGTGCAGAGGTCATCGTCGTGCTCCTTCATCGGTGGTGCTGTCGTGGTGGCTGTGGGGCGGATCCAGCGGGGTGATCCGCACGGGTGTGGTGAGGACGCGACCCTCGGGGACCTGGCGGACCTGCCCGACGATGGTGAACGTGGCGACGAGCGGCAGGTCCTCGCTGGACGAGCCCACCAGCAGTCGCATGGCCCCGGGCTCGACGATCCGGCGCAGGCGGACCCCAGTGAAGGACGTGCGATCCATGTGGATCGTGAAGGTCAGGCGGGCACTGTCCCCGGCGTCCAGGTCCACCCGCGCAAAGCCGATGAGTTCTTTGACCGGCCTCGTGACCTGGGCGTGGACATCGTCCAGATAGACCTGCACCACCTCAGTGCCCGCGCGCGGGCCAGTGTTGGTCACCGTGACGCTGGCCTCGACAACGCCGTCGGTTGGCACCTCGGCGTGGTCGAGCACCAGATCGCTCATTGCGAATGTCGTGTAGGACAGCCCGTGCCCAAACGGATAGAGCGGTCGCGGGTCGAGGTTCGAGATCCCGTCGCTGAACCAGCCGAGCGGCGGCACGAGGTAGGTACCGGGTTGGCCGCCGGGCTGTGCGGGAACGCCGACCGGCAGTTTGCCGCTGGGGTTCACCCGGCCGGAGAGTATGCCGGCCACCGCCGATCCGCCCTCCTCCCCCGGCATGAACGCCTGCACGATCGCGGCACAGCGCTGCGCGAACGCACCGACGGCATACGGCCGCCCGGAGACGACGACGAGGACGGTCGGCGTGCCCGTGGCAAGGACGGCCTCGACCAGGTCGACCTGAGCCCCCGGCAGGGTGAGATCGGCGGCGTCGCATCCTTCACCGGACGTCCCCAACCCGAAGAGCCCGGCCCGATCGCCGACGGCAAGCACAACGACATCCGCGGCGAGCGCTGCCGCCACGGCCTCGGGGATGCCGGAACGATCCAGTTCGAGCACGGGGACGCCCCGCGCGTGGACCACCCGGTCGCCGCCGAACTCCGCCACCAGCCCCGAGACAAGGTCGACGACCTCGACCCCCAGGCCAAGGTCGGGATACCGCGGCAGCACATGGTTGGGGAAGGCGTAACACCCCATGAAGGTGTGGGCGTCTGCGGCGCAGGGACCGAGAACGGCCACGGTGGACGCGGGCGGCAGCGGCAGGACCCCGGTGTTGCGCAGCAGGACGACGCTCTCCTGCGCGACTCGTAGGGCGAGGTCACGGTTGCGTGCGCTGTCCAGCTCAACCGGGCCGCCCTCGGTGGCCGGGTCATATCCCTCGTCGAGCAGGCCCAGTTCGATCTTCTGGCGCAGGGTGCGGGCGACCGCGCGGTCGAGGGTCTCCGCCGGCAACGCTCCGCTTCGGACGGCGGCCGCGAGACCGGCATACGCCTGCGTGTTGGGCAGTTCGATGTCCACCCCGGCCGAGAGGCTCAGCAGCCCCGCCTCCTCCAGTGTCGCGGCGACCCGATGCATCGACTCAAGGAAGGACACGGCGGAGTAGTCGGAGACGACAGTGCCGGTGAACCCCCACCGGTCGCGCAGGGTCCCAGTCAGCAGGTCCGGGTTGGACGCCGCGGGCACCCCGTCGATGTCGGAGTAGGAGTTCATCACCGAGCCCACCGCACCCTCGCGGACGGCCATTTCGAAGGGCGCCAGGATCGCGTCCTCGAACTCCCGGGGGCCCATCGCGACCGGCCCATGGTTGCGACCTCCGCGCGCTGCGGAGTAGCCAGCGAAGTGCTTGAGCGTGGCGATGATCCCGGCGTCCTGCAAACCCTGCACGTAGGCCGTGCCCAACACTCCGACCAGGTAAGGATCCTCGCCGATCGTCTCCTCGACCCGACCCCATCGGTAGTCGCGGACGACGTCCAGCAGCGGTGAGAGCCCCTGGTGCACCCCGACTGCCCGCAGGTCCGACCCGATGGCGTGGGCCATCTCGCGGATGAGGCCTGGGTCGAAGGTTGCGCCCCACGCAATGGCCGCCGGATAGATGGTCGCGCCGTAGGTGGTGAAGCCGGTGAGGCATTCCTCATGAGCGATGGCCGGTATGCCGACGCGCGAGCGCGCCACGACGTCCCTCTGAAAGGACCGGAGGCGCTCGACCCCGGACGGCGCATCGATCGGCTCGGTGCCGAAGACGCGGGTCAGGTGACCCAGTCCGTGAGCGATCGCGTCCGACCAGCTCACCGTCGGCGCCGCCCCCTCCATCGGAGCGACATTCGCGCTCACCAGGGTGCCGGTGGCCGGGGGCCAGTAGCTGCCCAACTGCCCCGCCTTCTCCTCGGCCGTGAGCTCGGCCAGGAGCGCGGACACCCGCTCCTGCACCGGGCGAGCCGGGTCGTTCCAGGTATGCATCTCATCCTTCACGGGGTCCGTTGCTGTCGCGTCTAGCGTGACGACTCGCGCGGTCGGCTTGTATGGACTGGGCGACGACAGATGTGTCAAACACCACGGCTGGGGTGGACTCGAAGGGTCTGCCCGAACCGCCAGGTCGTCACCGACGAGTAGAACTCTCCTGGGCGGAGCACCGCGGAAGGCAGGCCGGGCTGGTTGGGCGCATCGGGGGGAATCTGCGCCTCCAGGGCAACTCCGCCGTGTGCCTTGGCGGCACGACCGCCCCGCAGTGCGGGGACCCCCGTCACGTCGTTGAGCGTGTAGACGTGCAGCGCCGGTTGGTCGGTGTGCACCTCCACGAAGCGACCGCTGGTGGGGTGTTCAACGCGGGCCCCAAGTCGCATCCCGTGGCCGCCGAGCAGGAAGGACAGATCCAGTCCTCCGCTCCTGGCCACGTCCGGGTGCTGATCATCCAGCAGGTCCAGGGTCCGACCCCGGCGTAGGTCCAGAGGGGTGCCCTCGACCATCTGGGTGTGGCCCAAGGGAATGCCCGCGAGGTCCACGGGGAGGTAGGTGTCCGCCGGAACCTGCAGGATGTGATCAGCCACCGTGTCGCCGTGGTCGCCGAGGTGGACGTAGAGATGGTTCGTGAGGTTGACCACCGTCGGCGCGTCGGTCGTTGCGGTGAGCAGGACGGTGAGGCGGTCGCCGGTCACGGCATACGTCGCGCGCGAGGTCAGGCGCCCCGGGAACCCTTGGTCACCATCGGGGCTGACCAACTCGAGGGTCACTGATATCCGGTCGGATTCGACGTATTTCCAGGTCTTCGTGTGGAATCCGCCCGCGCCGCCGTGCAGGCAGGCGCCTGGCTCGTTGCGATCCAGTCGGTATGCCGTCCCGTCCAGCGTGAAGCCCGCCCCCGCGATCCGGTTGGCGTAGCGGCCGACCGTCGCCCCGAGATAGGGGTTACGCGGGGCGAGGTAAGTCGCCTCGTTGTCGAACCCGAGGGCGACGTCCCGCGAGCCGCCCGCCGGGTCGGGAATCCGCACCCGGGTGATCGTGGCTCCGACGTCGACCACCGTCACCTCGAGCGACCCGTCATCGACGAGTCGGTATGCCGTCATGCTGGGTCTGCGGCGATCCGGACCTGCGCGGCGAGGACGAGTGCTGCGCTGTGAACAGCCGCCACGCCAGGCACGCGGCGATGCCGGACCCGCGGATCGACGAAATAGTCGGCCTCGCCGTTCCACGGCAGGATCTCAATCCGCAGGGGCTGCTCGGCCAGGTCGTGGCGCCAGGCGTCGACGTCGAGCTCCCAGGGCCGGCCGGCCCAGAACTGGTCGCTGACGAGGCGGTCGCCGACATACGCGCGGGCCACGTCACCGTCCCAGTCGATCTCCAGGACCGCGTTGGGCTCGTCGCTCGGGACATGCACATCGATCTCGACGACGGCCGCCATCGCGAAGTCCTCGTCGATGGGCGCCGAGAGCCAGTGCTGCGAGCCGCCGCGCCGCGTCGGTGCCGCCCCGGTGGCCTCGGCGATCATCCGCACCTCTAGGGCCTGGCGCGGTTCATGGGCACCGAGGACCGTCCGCGCGAAGGGGCCGTTGGTCTGGGGCATCGCGTCACCCAATGCGGGGAGGCTGAAGACCTCGGTCGCGTCGGTCCACCGTTCGATCACGACCTCGTCGTCAGCGACGAACAGGCCACCGTCCCAGAGGAGCAGGTGCTCGCGGCCACCGACCCGCACCTGCCACAACCGGTTGGCGCAGGCGTCGTCGAGGATGACCAGCCGGGTCGAACCCACGGTGACCACGCAGTCCGGACCGGGCGGCAGTTCAGGCACCCACCGGGTCCCGGCGGGCGTTTCCCGTGCGGTGGCGCCGAGGACCTGCTGGTCGTCCGCGAGCTCCAGGTCGAGCTCGACCGCGATGCCTGGCGTCTCGGCGACGATGGCCACCGGCCCGTCCGGCGTGTCGATCTGGGTGATCGGCTGGACCGTACCGGTGAGGGCACCGATCTCCCCGTAGCTGCACCGCAGCGGCCAGATGAAGAAGGTGCCCGACCCGACCGTCGCTGGGGCGCTCGGGACGACTACCCGGTGACCATCGAGCGCGAGGTCGAGTTGGACCCCGTCGGCGACAGGAAGGGCCCGCACCGCCGGTTGGTGGTTGTTGACGAACAGGTAGCCCCGCCCATCCCGGGACCGGACCGCCGAGCGCACCGTCGCGATCGGCCCGATGCTGGCCGGCATAGTCGCCAGGTCGTGGCCCCAACGCTGCAGGAGCAGGTGTTGACGGCGCAGCAGGTGGTAGTGCGGGCGCAGGGTCCCCGCCGGGCCAATGGGGCTGAAGTAGTCGTAGTCCAGGAGAGGGACGTCGTTGGGGTAGCCGCTCTCGTGGCTCTCGTGCAGCCCGCGGGCCTGATTGCCGCCGCAGTAGATGTACCAGCCCTGCCAGACCGAGCCACTGCCCAACTTCGCGATGGAGATGGCAGCCACGTCCGCCGGGTCGACGTGCGGCCGGCGGTGGTAGGAGACGTTCATCCCGGCCCCGAGCTCGCAGGTGAGGAACGGGTGGCGCCGGTCCTCCTCGGCGACGGGCGCGAGCACCTCGCCACCGCGAAGGTCCGCACCCACCGAGAGGTCGTCGCGCACCTCGCTGAAGCGGAAATGCATCTCGCCGAACTCGGGCCACTCCACCTCCGCGGGCTCCCAGAACCCCTCGGGATAGCCGGCGTATACCGGAACGACAACGTCCAGCGGCAGCTGCGCGCCACCCCAGCCGGTCGCCGTCCAGACTCCACTCGACAGCCCGTGCTGCTCCGCGAGGGCCCGTAGTGTCGCCAGGTGTCCCGGCTGGTCGTACAACTCGTTCTCGACCTGGAACGAGACGACCGGTGCGTCGGGGTGGTCCGCGTCGCGGACCAGCCCGTCGAGCTGACGCGCCACATCGGCATACCAATCCTCGACGATCTCCAGGTATGCCGGGTCGTCGGTTCGCAGCCCGATCGGCAACTCCTGGAGCCAGTCCGGGAACCCGCCGAAGCGGGCCTCGGCGTGCGACCACGGACCAATCCTCGCGACGACGTCGAGGCCGACCTTCCCAGCCAACTGGACGAAACGACGGAAGTCGCATTCGCCGTCCCAGCGTCGAGCGCCACGCACCGGCTCGTGGATGTTCCAGATGAGGTAGGAAGCCACGAGGCCGAGGCCGCCCGCCTTCATCTTGCGCAATTCCCGCTCCCAGTTCTCGGGGCGGCCCCGGGAGAAGTGGTATTCCCCGCTGACGGGGAACCAGGGTGCTCCCCCCCGCAACAGGGAGGTGGAGTCGATCGTGACGAGACCAGACATGGTGGAGACCTGTTGTCCTAACCCTTGACGCCCGACCCGATGGACGAGCCCATGAAGTAGCGCTGTGCGTACAAGAAGATGACGACCACCGGAAGGATGTAGAGCAGGGCGCCGGCCGCCTGGACGGTGAGCAGCCCGTTGCCGCGGGGGTCGAGATAGCCGGTAGCGGTTGCCACGGCGAGGGTCGTGTTGTCCAGGTTGAGCAGCAGCGCGGGGGCGAGGTAGTCGCCCCAGGTCACCGTGAACGACAGCAGGAACGAGGTGAGGAGCACGGGACGTGACAGCGGCAGGAAGATCAGCAGGTAGATCCGCCACCAGCCACACCCGTCGATGATCGCCGCGTCCTCGAGCTCGACAGGGATGGCCGCAAAGAACTGCCGGAACAAGAAGATGAGATACGGGAATCCGGAGAGCCCCCAGAGCACCCAGGGCCAGTAGGTCCCGACGAGCCCGAGCCGCGAGAACAGGACGTAGGAAGGGATGAGCAGGGCGACGTTCGGGATCATCATCGTGGCGACCACGATGGCGAACAGGGGCTTCCGGCCACGCGCGTCCAGCCGAGCGAAGGCGAAACCTACTGTTGCGCTCGAGATCGTCGAGAGAGTTGCCACGAGTGTGGAGAGGAACAGCGAATTCCCTGCATACGCGGTGAAGTCGATCATCGTGACGGCGTCAACGAAGTTCTGCCAGCGCGGTTGAATGTCGAGCAGCCCCGCCGTCCCTTCGGAGATCTGGGAGGGGCTGGCGAGCGCGGTGAGGATCAGCCAGATGACGGGGATGCCGAACACGGTCAGCGCGACGACGGCACCGATGTAGCTCCAGGCTGACGCCTTCTGGCTCGACCCGATACCGGTCTGCGAGGACGTGGCCACCTCAGTCACCTCCGACCTGGTAGAAGACGAAGCGACGGCTGAGCCGCTGGAGCAGCAGCGTCAGGATGAGAATGACGAGGAAGAAGATCCACAACATGGCCGAGCCGTAGCCGAATCGGTTGCTGATGAAGAACTCGTTGTAGACCTTGACCATGAACAGGGTCGAGCTGGTGGGGACCTGGGCTGATGAGGCGATCCGGTTGGTCTCCGCGAGGAGCAGCGGCTGAACGAGCATCTGCAGGGCGGCGATGATTCCGGTGACGACCTGGAAGTAGAGCACCGGCGAGATCAACGGGACGAGGATGCTGCGGATGTAGCGCCAACGGCTCGCACCATCGAGGCGAGCCGCCTCCTCGAGTTCTGAGGGCACATCCTGCAGGGCCGCCAGCGAGATGATCATCCCGCCGCCGAGCCCCCACAGGGTCATGACGATGAGGGCATAGAACGCCCAAGGGTCCGACAGCCACGTCACGTCGTGGACCCCGAAGAGGCCCATAAACCCGCTGAAGAGCCCGGCGTCCCGATTGAAGATGAGGCGGAACGTGATGGCAGTGGCGACGACAGGCACGACCGAGGGCAGGAAGAACAGCGCGCGCAAGGCCCCACGCGCCCGGATCCGCTGGTTGACGAGAAGAGCGAGGGCTAGGCCGCCGACCACGCTGAGCGGGACCACGATCGCGGCATACCCGAGGGTCCGCAGCAGGCTCGCCCACCCCGCCGAGTCCTTGGTGAAGAACTCCACGTAGTTGCGGAAGCCGATGAAACGCCAGAAGGAGGACGAACCGTCGTAGTTGGTCAGGCTGACCCCGAACGCGTAGATGATCGGGGCGAGGGTCAGGATGACGAACCCGATCACCCACGGAGCGACGAAAACGTAGAAGGTGCGCCCCTGACGGCGCTGCCAACGACGGGGAGCCTTCGCCGCCTGCGGGGGGCGGCCCCGGCCGCGGGGCAGATGCCCCGCGGCCGTGACCAGCCGACGGAATCGGCTCATCACCCGAGTTGGTCCTTGCCCTTGACCAACGCCTCGTTGACCTTGGTCTCGATGGTCTTCAGGGCATCGGCCGGCGTGCTCGACCCGTTGATGGTGCCCTTGAGCGCCTCATCGACGATCTTGTTCCACTCGTCGCCCGAGATGAAGGGTGAGTCCGGAAGGAAGGTGACGTAGGGCAACTCGGCCTTGGCAGTCTCGATGGCCTGCTTCTGGTAGGGCGCGGTGGCGGGCAGTTGCGCCCAGAGGGACTTCATCGCCGGGAGGCCCCAGCCGCTCTTGGCGCGCTCGATGGCCGGCGGTCCGGCCATGAAGTACTCCATGACCTTCCAGGCCGCGTCCTTGTGCTTGGCCTTCTCCGGGATCCAGGCCCCGACACCACCGATGACGGTGTCGATGTGCTTCCCCCAGGTGGGAGCCGGCGCAAGGGAAACACGGGCAGCAACCGCGGCCGCTTCCTGGGCCTGAAGGCCACCGCCGAACCAGTAGCCGTCCATGGACATGGCCATGTCGCCCTTGGCGAAGACCGGCAGGTTCATCCCGTCGGCGAGCGGCGCCAACGAGGTCGGGCCGACACCCGCCTTGCCGTAGTCCGTCAGGAACTGCACCGCCTTGATCGCTTCGGGGGTTTGCAGGTTCACGCTGGTGAGGTCGTCGTTGTAGTAGGTGCCGCCCTGCTGAAGGATCAGGGTCTGCAGCAGGTAGGCGACGCCCCACTGCCACTCGATGCCGAACGAGTTCTTGACGCCCTTGTCCTTGAGGGCCTTGCCGGCCGTGAGGACGTCTTCCCAGGTTGAGGCGGTCGTCGTGCTGAGCGGTTGGACACCGGCCTTCTCGAAGATCCCCTGGTTCTGCCAGATCGTCATGTCGGGCGACCAGTCCTTGACGATGCCATAGAGCTTGCCCTGGCCGCGGACCTTGCCGTCGTAGCGCCAGGCGTTGTTGACGGCTTCGAGGTCGTCAGCCTTGATCACGGTGCTGTTCTTGACGTAGTCGTCCAGCGGGGTGGCCAGGCCACGGGCGAAGAGGTTCGCCGACGGGGTGCCACGCACGAGGTCCGGCGGATCCCCGGCGGTGAGCATCGCGTTGAGTCGGGTCTGGTCGAACTCGATGAAGTTGATCTTGATGGTGGGGTTGGCCTGCTCGAAGGCCGCAATGTCCTTCTTGCTGAACTCGTTGCCGGCATACATGACCGTCACCGTCGTGGCCTCTGCGGAGGTGGCCGACTGGGTCGAGTTCGAGGTCGAGTTGGAGCTGCTGCTGTTGGCGCTACACCCCGTGAGGACGATGCCGCCGATCGTGAGCGCGGCGAGGAACGTTCGCCGGTTGGCCACGGCGTGACGCACCGAGACTGTGGACATGGGGATCCCTTCACTCTTCCGCCGAGGCGGAGGAACCGATGAAGCCTGCCACCTATCTGGTTGGAGGCCGTGCAGCTCGAGGAGGCTGCCGCGACCGGGCCCCGAACGCCGGCTGCGTGGAACACGACGCTAGGCGGCGGTGAAGCCGTGACGAATAGATGACTCTCGGGTCGTCATGGACGAATCCATGATCTGACGTGGATGTGGCGTCCCACCGCCTCACGTGGCACCGACGGGATTCACCCCGCGCGAGCCTGGGACCGACGGCGCGGCCCCGAAGGTGAGCACAAGGGGGGACATCCGCAGCGTTCGTGCCAACTCGTGGTGTCGGGGAATCGTCCATACGTTCCGCACTCTGATGCCTATGTCCGTCCATGTGCGCGCAGCAATCATATCTCGCGGGATACGTGAAACCACTGAGGCCGACGGACTCCCCACTAGGCCCGACGGGCGGGACATCCCGGACAGCGCACCCACGAGATGACCTCGGAGACTGACACCTTGAACACCACAGCGCGGCCCCCCGTAGCACTGGTCACGGGCGGCGGTCGAGGCATCGGCGCAGCCACCAGTCGCCTCCTTGCTCAGCAGGGGTGGGCCGTCCTCGTGGCCGACATCGACGAGGCCGCGAGTGCGCAGATCGCAGCCGAGATCACCGATGCCGGGGGCAGCGCCGTCGCGGCGCAGGGCGATGTCGCGAGTCCTGCCGACTGGCAGCGCATGGTGTCAACAGCGCGTCACCACCTCGGGCCGATCAGCGGATTGGTCGCCAACGCGGCACACAACGAGCTCGCGACCGTGGACGAGTTGCCGGAGGACTCCTGGAACACCATCATCCGGGTGAACCTCTCGGGGACGTTCAGCGGGATCCAGGCCTGTCTGCCGGACCTGCGAGCCACCTCAGGCAGCATCGTCGTCGTGTCCTCGGTCCACGCCAGGTTCGGGATCCCGTTGCACGCCGCCTACGCAGCGACCAAGTCCGGACTCGAGGGACTCACCCGGCAACTCGCCGTCGAACTCGGTCCGAACATCCGCGTCAACGCGGTGCGCCCGGGCCCGGTCTTCACCGCCGCCTGGAACGACCTCTCGGAGTTCGATCGGCAGCGCACCGCGGACGCGACCGTGATGGGCCGGATGGGGACGCCGATCGAGATCGCCCACCCTCTGGCCTTTCTCCTCGGCCCGGACAGCAGTTTCATCACCGGCGCGGTCCTCACCGTCGACGGTGGTTGGAGCGTCGCCAAGGACTCGGCATGACCGAGCTGACGAGTGCCGAACTCAGGAAGGCACTGCGACAGGAGCAGCTCGTGGCCATCCTGCGGGGGCCCGATCCGGGCGCCGTTGTGCGGGCCGGACGCGTCCTGGTGGAGTGCGGGGTGCGCATCCTCGAGATCTCGCTCAGCTCCACCGATGCGCTGATATCGCTGGAGGAGCTCGCAAACGCTCTCGCCGGTAGCGACGCTGTCCTTGGCGCCGGGACCGTCATCGCGCCGGGCGACGCCGCCCGCTCCCGTGATGCGGGTGCGGCCTTCGCCGTGACGCCGGCCCTCGGCCCGGGAGTTCACGAGTCGGTCGAGTTGGGAGTGCCCGTGCTAGCCGGTGCGCTGACACCCACCGAGGTGCTCGCGGCATACCAGGCGGGCGCCAGCGCCGTGAAGGTCTTCCCTGCCGGGCTCTTCGGACCCAACTACTTCCGGGACCTCTCCGCCCCCTTCCCCGATGTGCCTCTTGTTGCGGTCGGGGGCGTTGCAGCAACGCAGGTCCGGGCCTACCTCGACGCGGGAGCACTCGCCGTGGGAGTGGCCTCGCCGTTGCTCGGTGACGCTCCCGCTGGTGGCAACCTCGACGCCCTGCGCTCCCGCGCCTCGGTGTTCCTCTCGCACGTGCGGCCCGCTCATGCCTGAGCCGGTCGACGCGCTGTGCATCGGGGAGGCGCTGGTCGCCCTGCGATCCAGTGGTCTGCTCGCTCTCGGTGCCCCGCTCACACCTGCCGTCGCCGGGGCGGAGAGCAACGTCGCCATCGCGCTGAGTCGGTTGGGACACCAGGCCGCTTGGTGCGGGGTCGTTGGCGCCGATCAGGCGGGTGCCCTCGTGCTGCGCACGCTGCGCGCCGAGGGGGTCGACCTGCGCTGTGTCAGGCGCGAGCCCCGCTCGGCGACCGGC
>APMI01025292.1_pt1 | contig 13607 bp, 13 predicted proteins | sample 667938 | NCBI WGS metagenome assembly APMI01 (sample SAMN01084076, study PRJNA167559) | wastewater metagenome | biome: Wastewater | place: Denmark: Ejby Moelle, Odense | collected 2011-11-28 | reverse complement strand
CAATTACCATTACTCGTGCCTTTTAGGAAAAGGCAATCTTGTTTATTGAAGCCAAGTGTACTACAAAAGGTGGTTTAGTATATAAGCTTGTAAGTGTCAAATTTATGGAAAAATCTTGAACGTATGCTTCTAAACAAACAACGCCGTTTTGTTATATGCTATACTGCCGGCTCCTGCTGACTTAGACAATGAAAGCTACCCAGTCCCCAAATAATTTCATAAGAGTCAATACCAATTACTGTTCTGTCTTTAAAGTGTTCCTGTATAATCCTCAAAGCTATATCATCCTTGCTACAGCGATAAGTAGGTACAATCACCGATTTGTTGCAGATATAAAAATTGGCATACGAGGCCGGAAGTCGTTGGTCTTCATAAATAACGGGATCCGGCATTGGAATTTCTACTACGTTTAGTTGTTTACCATTCAATAATCGCATTGCGGAGAGCTGCTTCAAATTGGTTTGAAGCAATTCATAATTGTCGTCGTTTTTGTTTTCTTCCACAACGGCAAGAACAGTGTCTTCATTCACAAATCTAACGGTATCGTCAATATGGCCATCGGTATCATCTCCAACAATACCATCGTCCACCCATAATATCTGTTGCGCTCCGTAATATTTGTATAAATAAGTTTCTATTTGTTGCTGATCCAAATGTGGATTTCTATTTTTGTTGAGTAAGCAAGATGCTGAAGTAAGAATAGTGCCAGCCCCATTAAACTCTACAGAACCTCCTTCCATTACAATACCCGGATGCAACACCGGTAGCTTAAAATGATTTGCAATTTTTGTTGGCACAATATCATCTAAATCATATGGAGGATATTTTTCACCCCAGGCATTGTAACCCCAATCTACAATTAGCTTTTTATGCTCTGTGGCAAAGGGATTGACAAGAAATGCTGGGCCGTGATCTCTGCACCAGGCATCATTAGTAGGGTGGTAATAAAATTCAATTCGGCTTAGGTCTGCATTTTGTTTGGCAAGATGCTTTATGGCACTGGCTTTCATCGCATCATTGGCAATGTTGATTCGAACAATTTCGCTTTTAGCTAACTCTTTTACAAAATGAGCATAATAGGGATAAATGGCATTGAGCTTGCCTGGCCAAGAGGCTTCTTTGTGAGGCCAGCTAAGCCAAGTGGCTTCGTGCGGATACCATTCTGCTGGGAAAAAATAACCAAGTTCGTTTGGCAATTTTTCGATATTAAAAGGAATGGGGGTTGACATATTTGCCGTCATTATAATTTGAAATTTTCAAAAAAGAATCTTATGCGCTATGGTGATTCGCTAACAAACTTTCATGAGGATTGCTAAATATTTTTTATGTAGAAATACTCAACTAATCGTTGCATAATAAAAAATGCACACATCCCTTTATGTTATCGGTTGGGCTTGTAAAGCAGTAATTAACCTTTGTGGAGTGTGTAATATTTCTACAATTTATATTAGTTTGTATTGGTATTATTCGTCAATAAATCTTTTTGTAATAGGTGAATAAGTTTCGATTCTTCTATCTCTAAGGAAAGGCCAATGCATTCTAAATTCGTTAGATTCTTTTAGATCCAATGCTACCACTTGGTTTTCTTCCTGATCATGGGAAGCAAGATATAGTAGCTTACCCTGTCCATTTGTGGCAAAACTTCCACCCCAAAATTTCATGGCCCCGTTTTGTTCAAAACCAACCCTATTTACACTTACTACGGGAATTCCATTAGCTATTGCATGGCTTCGTTGTATAGTTTGCCAAGCATCATATTGGTCCTTATTGGTAGCATCGTCTTGAGAAGTTGCCCATCCGATTGCAGTGGGATAAAAAAGAATCTCAGCACCCATGAGAGCGGTAATGCGCGCAGCCTCGGGATACCATTGATCCCAACAAATCAAAACACCGATCGTTGCATATTTCGTTTTAAATACTTTATAGCCCAAATCACCTGGTGTAAAATAAAATTTTTCATAGTATGCAGGGTCATCGGGGATATGCATTTTTCTGTATTTTCCAAGGTACCTACCATCTGCATCTAAAACTGCTGTAGTGTTATGATACAGGCCTTCGGCCCTTTTCTCAAATAGAGATGCGATGATTACAACACCCAATTCCTTGGCCAAAGCCCCTAATACTTCGGTAGATGGGCCAGGAATGGATTCTGCTAAAGAAAAGTTATTATAATCTTCTACATCGCAGAAATATAGCGAAGAGAACAACTCTTGCAAACAAACAATTTGAGCACCATTAAATGCCGCTTCTTTTATTTTTTCTATTGCCTTATTTAAGTTTTCCTGTTTGTCATCGGTACAACTCATTTGTACCAATCCCACATGTACTTGTGCCATAATTATATTAATCTAATGATTGCTTAGAAAGCGGCAAATGTACTTGAAATATATGGATCGTTTGGCATCCTTTATATTAAAAAGCAAAAGCGAAATCACTTTTTGATTTCGCTTTTGCTTTTAGTTAAGGAGATTCTCTATCTTAACCTGTTTAAATCTTTAATTAGCTTTTGATCGCGTCTAATGCCTTTTATTGCAAAGAAAAACCCAACTACGGTAAACAAGGTGAGTAATGCAGTAAGCGCAATGTGGCCTGCACTGAAATCCTGAGTGTAAACCCAGTATAATGCTATCAGTCCTACAGAAGCTATCAACCCTACTACACTGAACAGCAGCTGCTTTTTGCGGTTGTTATAAAGAAAGATTGTGATTAATGATACCCCTAATACAATAATAGTAAGTAAAATTAAAAAAATATTATCTGTTGCTGTAAGATCGGGACCAGTAACTACTGTAATATTAGGGCTTACCACTCCAGTGTAAAAAGGGAGTTTAAATGTAAGTCCGCTACAAATAGTTGACAATAATAACCACAAGGTCTGTTTTCTTTGAATCATACTTGAAAAAGTTAATAGTTCAAGATTTTTGTTTTAATAACTGTTGAAAATTTGTATGGATAAAAAACAAAGTACTATGTGTATCTTTCAACTTGAACACACGATATCCATTTGAATTTTATCATACGCTATTATCCTAACTCTGGATACAGAGGAAACTGTTTCATAAAGGCCTTTACATCTTCTCTAACTTCAGTAATCAACTGCTCGTTATCGGCGTTAGTTAAAACTTTATCAATCATATCCACAACATCTACCACATGGCTTTCTTTCAAGCCTCTTGTTGTAACTGCCGGAACACCTACACGAATACCAGAGGTAACAAAAGGAGATTTATCATCAAAGGGTACTGCATTTTTATTAAGGGTGATAAAAGCTTTGTCTAAAGTTTCTTGCGCTTTTTTGCCTGTAATATTTTTGTTGCGAAGATCAATTAACATTAGGTGATTATCCGTTCCACCGCTGATAATATTATATCCTTTGTTTACGAATGCGGTTGCCATTGCTTGAGCATTGCTCACTATTTGCTTAGCATATGCAGCAAAACTATCATCAAGCAGCTCTCCAAAAGCTACGGCTTTGGCAGCGATAATGTGCTCCAATGGACCACCCTGAATGCCAGGGAATACAGCCAAGTCTAAAAGCTGGCTCATTGTACGAGTATTTCCTTTTGGATCTTTTATTCCCCATGGGTTTTCAAAATCATGACGAAGCATGATAACGCCACCCCGAGGCCCTCGTAGCGTTTTGTGGGTTGTGCTGGTAATAATATGGCAATGATCGAAGGGATCATTTAGCAATCCTTTGGCTATTAACCCTGCAGGATGTGCAATATCGGCCATTACTATAGCACCTATTTTGTCGGCAATGGCGCGAATGCGGGCATAATCCCAATCGCGGCTGTAAGCAGATGCTCCACAAATAATCATTTTGGGTTTTTCGGCTAATGCCTTTTGCTCCAAACTGTCATATTCGATCAACCCGGATTCTTTATTTACACCATAAGAAATTACATTATAATGTTTGCCGCTAAAGTTGGCAGGACTACCGTGGGTCAAGTGACCACCCATGCTTAGATCAAGTCCCATAATTGTGTCGCCGGGTTTTAAAACTGCCAAAAAAACTGCTGCATTAGCCTGTGCCCCGCTATGAGGTTGTACATTAGCCCAAGCTAGGTTAAAAGCTTGTTTTAATCGGTTGATTGCAAGTGTTTCAATTTCGTCCACAACTTCACATCCTCCATAATACCTACGCCCGGGATAACCTTCGGCGTATTTATTAGCAGGTACGCTTCCCATGGCTTTTAAAACCTGATAAGAAACAAAGTTTTCAGAAGCTATTAGTTCAATATCATGACGTTGGCGCTCCAATTCTTTATTGAGCAGATCAAATAGTATAGTGTCGTTTTGCATGGCGCAAAGTTAGGGGCAAACGGCGAAATAAATAAATGCGAGGTACTTGAATACAAGTTTAACCTGATTCGCTATATAGATCGTCTATACTCAAGCAATTGTCGGATCTTCAAGAAAGCTAATCCCAAAAGACATAACATCAATAAATTGGAAGTTCGCTTTCATTTTGCAAAAAACGAAACGTGATAGGTACTTTTTTTAGTATATTTCAATTATTATTCCCATTTATTTCAATCATTTCTAAACATTTCCCAATGTTTTCCTAAAACGCCAACATAAGAGAGGGATTAACGTTATTTTTGAACGTGAGAAAAATTATAAAATACGTATTTAATATGAAGAGATTGCCGTTTTTAATTGGATTGGTTCTTGTGGCGGGTTCGTTTTTTGCTTTTAAAAGTAAAATATTATCTAACAATACTGATATTGGTAAATATGAGCTCATTATGCAAATGGTGGGCAAATTGCTATCGCAAGGGCATTATGACCCTAAAGCAATTAATGATGATTTTTCTCAAAAAGTTTTTAATAAATATCTTGAAGAGCTGGATCCCAAAAAGAATATTTTTTTAAAAAGAGATGTAGATTCTTTAGCGGGGCTATACGCAAAACGCATAGACGATGAACTGGAAGGTGCTCCTGTAAAAAGTTTTTTGGGAATTGCTTCAGTTTTTCAAAAACGAATTGGAGAGTCTAACAACTGGAAAAATGCTATTCTGGCGCAACCATTCAATTTCTCTATAAACGAGTCAATAGAAATGGATGGCAAAAAATCTACCTACCCCATCAATCAAAAAGAACGAGAGGATAGATGGCGTAAAATGCTCAAATATTATACTTTAGAACGTTTTGTTGATCTTCAAGATGCCAAAGGGTCTTTAAAAAGTACCAAAACCGAGGCGCAATTAGAAAAAGATGCCAGATCCAAAGTGGATACAATGATGACACGTATGTTTGACCGTTATAAGGTGAAATTTACCGAAGAAAACATGTTCAATATGCTGGTGGACAATATCACTACGACAATGGACCCTCATACAGAATTTTTCCCTCCGGCAGATAAAAATTATTTTGAAGAAGAATTGAGTGGTACTTTTTATGGTATTGGTGCTGCATTACAGTATTCAGACGGGTTGATAAAAATTGTAAGCCTCAATGCTGGAAGTCCTGCGGCCAAATCTGGCCAGTTGGATCCTGGCGATATAATTACCAAAGTAGCCCAAGGAAAAGACGGTTCGCCTGTGGATATGATGGGTTATGACGTTCAGGATGCCGTAAAAGTTATTAGGGGCAAAGAAGGTACTATCGTAAGGCTCACTCTGAAAAAGAATGACGGCACCGTAAAGGAAGTTTCTTTAGTTAGAGCAAAAATTGAAAACGATTTAGATACATATGCACGTAGTGCTATCATTAAAGACAGCATCAAAAACACAAAAATAGGAATCATTTATCTTCCCGAGTTTTACACTTCATTTGGAGATAGAAATGGAAGAAGCAGTTTTAAAGATGTAGCTATAGAAGTACAAAAGCTAAAAGATGAAAAAGTAGATGGCATTATAATGGATCTTCGTAGAAATGGTGGCGGTTCGCTTGCCGATGTGGTACAAATCGTAGGATTATTTATTAAAGATGGACCGGTGGTGCAAGTAAAAGACAGAATTTCGGGACCAGTTTCTTTACGCGATGATGATAAAACTGTTTTATACAATGGTCCTTTGGCTGTGATGGTAGATGAATTCAGTGCATCCGCATCCGAAATTTTTGCAGCAGCAATACAGGACTATAAAAGAGGGGTAGTAATTGGTAGCACTTCAACATTTGGCAAGGGTACCGTTCAGCAAAATATAGGATTAGATCATTCTGGTTTTAAAAGAGATGGCGATGGCGATTTGGGTGCGGTAAAACTTACCCTGAGAAAGTTTTATCGCATTAGTGGTGGCTCTACTCAGTTGAAAGGCGTAGAGTCGGACATTGTACTTCCAAGCCAAATAGAAGCGTTAAAACTTAGAGAGAAGGATAATGAATATGCCTTAAAATATGATGAGATTTCTAAGTCAAACTACACTCTCTGGCAATCAGAATTTGATATAAATACGTTAAAACGGTTAGGAAACGATCGGCTTCTAAAAGACAGTTCCTTCCAAATTATTAAGAGAAATAGTGCTTGGCTTGCTAACGAAAACGACAAGAATGCTTCATTAAACATAGACCAATATAAAGCAGAGAAAAAGATCATTAAAGAAAAAGCAGATCAGCTCATCGCTGCACAAAAGCTAAAGAAGCCGCTTCGTATTGCGTTATTACCTATGGAACTGAACAAGTACGCAGATGATCCCAACAAAAAAGCCATTTTGAATGCTTGGATAAAGAGCTTAAGTAGCGATATTTACCTCAATCAGGCTGATATGGTGATGGACGACATGATTGGCGAAGCACGGAACGTTGCAGTAAAGTTACAAACCCAGCAAAACACAAATTAAGGATTTACGACTTTTAAAGAATTGCGTAAAAAATTATCCTGAAATAAATTGCAGAAATATTGGTGGCATAATTGCTGCAACAAATAGCTACTGGGCTTACAGGCAACCTGCTATCCAATAAGAATTTTATTGTACGTAAACTTTGTAATAAAAAGCTGTGTTTGAACCCAGTTTAAACCTGAAATATATTTCATCACACAAACGAATATATCTATTTTCCAAAAGGATTGTACTTAGTTTAATCCAATAAAATGTCATTCATTTTTTCTGCATCGGGGTAAAAGCTCAAGATTCTTTCAATTACTTTTTCCACTAATGCGTCGGGACAGGAGGCACCACTGGTTATAAGAATTTTTACAGGGTTTTCCTGGGGCAAGTAATTCGTAGTAAGTATCTCTTTTCCTACATGAAAATTATAATGTAGTATTTCATTTTTCGAAATCATTTTCTCTGCGTTATTGATATAGTAAGTGGGTAGCTTGTCTTCAGAAAGCTCCACCAAGTGTGAAGTGTTGGATGAGTTGTAGCCCCCAACAACAATTGCAAAATGAGCCTCTGCTGTATCTAACATTGCCGATACAGAGGTTTGGTTATCGTTGGTAGCATAGCAAAGTGTATCGCGTGTGTCTGCAAATCTTTCTATCAAAGTTTCTTTTGTAAGTTGATATTTGTCGATCATTATTTGTTTAAAATAATCGGCAATGGCCTGTGTGTCGCTTGCCAACATTGTAGTTTGATTTACGACCCCCACCCTTTCCAAATTTTTTGTCATGTCAAAACCGGCACTATACTGGTTACTAAACTCAGTATAGAAATCTGCAACACTCAGGGCACCTGTTAACCCTCCGATGCTGCACGAGAAAATGTAGCTCTTGTTTCTTCATGGGCAGGTTTCCCGTGTATGATTACGGTATAATCCTTTTGGGCAATAGCTGCACTTCTATTCCATACTTTTTCTACAAAGGGACAGGTGGTATTATATTTTTCGGTAGGAATACCAATATCATTCAGCCTTTTCTCTATAGCCTTGGTAGTTCCAAACGCTGGAATTAGCACCACATCATCTTTGGTTAAGGTCTCAAAAGGGATAAGTTCTTTGCCATGAGTATCTTGCAAAAAATGAACGCCATAGTTAATCAGATCTGCATTTACCTGTGGATTATGAATCATTTCGCTTAATAGAAAAATTCGTTTTCCTGGATTTTCTTCCACTGTTTTAAAAGCGATTTCGATGGCGTTTTCTACTCCATAACAAAAACCAAAATGTCGAGCCAGAAAAATTTGTACTGACCCAAAATTTAACAGAGAGGGCGTAAAGTCCTTTTTCAATTTATCATTTTCTTTTCTACTCTTTTTAATCGCTGAAATAAGTGGGCTTCTATAAAAAACGGGAACTTCAAACTGCTTCATGCCAACAAAGATAGCCAGAAATTATTTTTACATTGGAGGATTGATACCATGCTTAAAAAAGCTTCCGAGTACCAAGCCCGAAACTTTTTTACTACTCTATAAGTGGATTACGATTGTATTTGCATATATTTTTTGCAAATAAAAATATTCTCCTATCTTCAATAATATTCCACAAATTTCAATAAACTTGGAACAATGCATGGCTAAACCCAATAAAAAATAAAAAGATGAAAAAAACAATTGTGTTAGTCTTATTTGTTGCAGCTATAGCCTCTTGTAAGTTGATGGATAAAAATGATACAAATAACAAAACTAAACAGGGAACTACCGTTATGACAACGAACACAGAGTGGAAACATGCCACCAACATCTATGAAGTGAACCTTCGCCAGTACACACAAGAAGGAACTTTTAATGCCTTTGTGAAGGAACTGCCACGGCTGAAAGAGATGGGGGTGCAAGTACTATGGTTTATGCCAATTACTCCCATCGCCAAAGAAAAGATGAAAGGCACAATGGGGAGCTATTATGCTTGCTCCGACTACACCGCAATCAACCCAGAGTTTGGAACGCTCAATGATTTTAAACATTTGGTAGATACGGCTCATAGCTTAGGCCTTAGGGTAATTATAGATTGGGTAGCCAATCATACGGGGTGGGATCATGTGTGGACAAAAACACATCCCGATTATTATATACACGACTCTACAACAGGTACTTTTCATATGGCTAGCGGTATGGACGACATTATAGAATTGAACTATAAAAATCCCGAACTGCGAAAGGCCATGATTGATGCTATGAAATACTGGGTAAAGGAATGCAATATTGATGGCTACAGATGTGATTTGGCATCTTGGGTAGAGGTTGATTTTTGGCAAGAGGCTAGGCCGCAGGTAGATGCCCTAAAACCTTTGTTTTGGTTAGGTGAGTTTGACGAGTTAGAAAACCCAGATTATGGGAAAGTGTTTGATGCTAGCTATTCGTGGAAATGGATGCATAAAACGAAAGATTTTTATCAGCAACATCAGCCATTGAGCGAATTGGTAGCTCTTTTGAAACAATACAGTTCCATTGGAGATAGCAGCATGAGAGCTTGGTTTACCTCTAACCACGACGAAAACAGTTGGAATGGTACAGAATATGAAAAGTATGGAGATATGGCAAAAGCATTGGCTGTGTTTAGCTGCACATGGAACGGCGTACCGTTACTATATAGCGGACAAGAACTTCCTATGACAAGCAAACGTTTGATGTTTTTTGATAAGGATCCTATACCATGGACGGGAAAATACGAATTGCATGATTTTTACAAAACGCTACTTACCCTTCATGCTACCAATACTGCACTTCGTGGCGGCGACCCTGCTTCTCAAACGACTCTACCAACAACAACCGCTCAAGATAAAATTTTAACCTATCTCCGAAAAAATGGCAACAATGAAGTGCTGGTTGTTTTAAATATGTCGAGAACTCATACACAATTTGATATAACCGATGCTGCTATTGAAGGCAATTTTAAGGAAATATTTTCGGGAGCTACAAAAAACTTAACTGCCTCTAAAAGCTTTGATATGCAACCTTGGGAATACTTAGTTTTAGTAAAGTAATATAAAAATACATTTCGGTATTATTTAAAATTGGCACGTTGGTGCCAATTTCTGTTTGATGCTACTACTTTAATGAAAACGCCTAACCTTATCTGCCGATTTTATAGCTGAAAAATTCTTTTCATTAATATCCATTTTTCGCCAGGTTGGGCAAATGGTAATGCCTGCTGGTATTTCCACATTAAAGTTTCCCATTCCTGCACTTTAGGATTTATGCGATCTGCATGCTGTTTTTTTTCAAAAGAAAAAGAATCATTCACTTCCATTATCATAAACAAACGATTTTGAATGCGGTATATCTCCATATGTTCTATACCGGCATTGCGTATGCTTTCTTCTATTTCGGGCCACACTTTTTGATGATATTGATCGTATTCGGATATAAGTATCGGATCGTTTTTCAAATCAACAGTTAGGCAATACTTTGTCATATTCTTGTATTTTTATGTGGGCTCAAAACCTATATCTACCTTCAAATTTTTTCCATCGGCAGCTGTCGTGGCTAATATATCGCATCTATTGTTGTATGGATTATCGGCGTGTCCCTTTACCCAATTTATTTTTATATCAAACAGCTTTGATAATTGATAATATTGCATCCATAAATCTTTGTTTTTCTTGCCTCCTTTAAAATCTGTTTTAACCCAGTTTTTTAACCATCCTTTAGATATTGCATTCACTACATACTGACTATCGGAGTAGATTGTTACAGGAATATTCGTGGTTTTTAATGCTTTTAGCCCTTCTACTACAGCCAATAGTTCCATCCGGTTATTGGTTGTTTTTTTAAATCCACCGGAAAGCTCTTTAACATGATTTTTATACATCAATACAACACCATAGCCGCCAGGACCAGGATTCCCTCTTGAGGATCCATCTGTATATATTATAATTTCCATTTGATAAAAACAAATATAGCAAGCAAATATCAAGAGCAATTATAGTGTCAAAATAAAAAAATACAAATAAGACAAAAAACATGTATCTTTATGACAAATGACACAAAAATGAAAACGGCTATAAAGAAATACAATCCTAAAATATCTCAAAATATTTTGCATGATCCTGGCGAAGTATATCATATGAATACGAAACCAATGGAGAAAGATTTGCTCGTTAAAGACTTCACCTATACCGATTTCAAAAAAATTTTAACTAAAAGTCCTTTTTCGTTGTCGGAATGGGCAGATATGCTTTTTATGAGCGAACGGTCTATACACCGATACGCCAAAGAAGGTACTGGCTTTAATGGATTGCAAATAGAGCGTATTCTATTGTTAGAATCTTTAGTGGATATTGGAAATGAAATGTTTGGAATGGATGGTTTTAAGGTTTGGCTGCGAAGCAAACCTTTTGTGCTGCGTGGAGATGCTCCTCAAGATTATTTAACCACACAAAGTGGTATTCAGGAAGTGATTGATATTTTAGGTAGAATTCAACACGGTATTCCAGCATAATGAAGTTATACAGAATCGCTCGAACGGAATACATTGATGATTTATCTGGTTTGGGAGCTTTTTTATATGGAGGCCGCTGGAATAGCAAGGGTCTTTATGCACTATATGGGGCAGAACATATTTCTTTGGCTGCCTTGGAAATTGTTGTGAATTACAACCGGAGCACTTGTTCTCTTTTACCTAACTTTTCTTTATTAGAAATGGAGATATTGGATACCGACATTATAGAAATTGACCCAAAAGCAATGAAACAAAAATGGGATTGCGATATAGAATACACTCAAATTATTGGAGATGAATTTATAAAGTCTAATTCCTTATTAACATTAAAAGTCCCGTCTGCGGTTATCCCTGAAGAAAGTAATTTCTTGATTAATCCTCATCATATCAATTTCAAAAAAATAAAATTCACGAGTACCAGAAAATATGGTTTGGACAATAGACTTTTTAAAAATTAAAATTTATAGTGCCTCAAACCACACCTTTTTGGTAGCATTCCAGCTACCACTATAGTTGATATATAGCTCTTCTCCGGCTTTTATGTTTCTAACGGTTTTGATGGTAATCGTTTTTTCTTCAAAATCCATATCGTACTCGCAATTGCTTATATATGAGTGATTGTAAACTGACACCCAACCCAAAGCCAAACAACATTGATCGTTATTTTCGCCCCATTCAAATATATAATCGTGCAGTAGTGTTTTATCAAGTAATTGTCTTTCACTATCTGACATTACAATAACTGGAGCAATCTCTATCACAGAATTTTTGACTATACTTTCTGAGGTAAATACACCCTTCCCCATGCTATCTGTGTAGGCGATATATAAACAATGTGCTATCAAACAAATTGGTTTTTGCAAATGTAGCTGATAACCCTATTTAGACTGGCATCTTTAGGTACACTTTTTTATAAGGAAGATTTAAATGTAGTTTCAATATTAATTTATTAAAAACACTACTTAAAAATGAACGCTGAAGAATGAAGTTCGTAAATTTGGCAAATGCAGATTGAAGAATTTGAAGAACCTTTAGCATCGCAATTTGAGACCATATTAGCTACCGGAGACAAATCTACAATCAAAGATTTTCTGGATGATCAGAACATCAGCGATGTTGTAGATCTGGTATATGAGTTCCCAGAGCATGAAGTGTTGGTCATTAGCAACATGTCGGTGCATCGTGCAGTAAATGTGTTCAAGCTGCTTGAGTTAAATGAGCAGCAAAACATTATTCAACAATTGCCACCGAGTTATACGGCGGCTCTTTTAAATGAGCTTCCGGCAGATGATCGTACTGACTTCTTGGAAGAGCTTCCGGCCAATGTTGTAAGGGAGCTTATCAAATTGTTAGACCCTGAAGAACGCAGAGTAACTCTTTCTTTATTAGGCTACCCGGAAAATAGCATAGGGCGGTTAATGAATCCCGATTATGTGTATGTTTATTCACATAATACCGTAGCAGAGGTATTTAATGTTATTAGAAAGTATGGCAAAAATAGTGAGGCCATTAATGTGATATATGTCATTAACCAATCGGGAGAATTATTGGACGATATTCGCATTGGAGAATTCATTCTCAGCACACCAGAAACGAAGGTGTCGGAATTAATGGACGAGCGTGTTATTTCCCTGAAAGCGTATGACGATCAAGAATCGGCCAGTGACATATTTAAAATGAATAACCGGGTGGCATTACCGGTGGTTAGCGCAAGCAATAAGTTATTGGGTATTGTTACGATCGATGATATACTCTGGGTGGCGGAAGAAGAATACAGTGAGGATATGCAAAAAATGGGGGGAACTCAAGCCTTTGAAGAACCTTATTTAGACATCCCTCTTTTCAGATTATTTAAAAAAAGAATTACCTGGTTAGTTGTTTTATTTTTGGGCGAAATGCTTACAGCAACTGCAATGGCATATTTTGAAGATGAAATAGCCCGAGCCGTTGTTTTAGCACTCTTTATTCCTTTAATTATTAGTAGTGGTGGTAATAGTGGATCGCAGGCATCTACGCTTATTATTCAGGCAATGGCCGTGGGCGAAGTTCGAATAAAGGATTGGTGGCGGGTATTGCGCCGAGAATTTATTTCTGGAATGATGCTGGGTATCGTATTAGGCAGTATTGGCTTTTTTCGTATATACCTTTATCATTTGATCTCCCCAAATTTGTATGGAACACATTGGCTGCTACTTGGCTTTACCATTAGCATTACCCTTGTTGGTGTAGTACTTTGGGGAGCATTAGCTGGCAGTATGCTTCCTGTAATTTTAAAAAAATCGGGGGCCGACCCCGCAGTAAGTTCTGCTCCTTTCGTTGCTACTTTGGTCGATGTTACCGGATTC
>APMI01047218.1_pt1 | contig 13618 bp, 10 predicted proteins | sample 667938 | NCBI WGS metagenome assembly APMI01 (sample SAMN01084076, study PRJNA167559) | wastewater metagenome | biome: Wastewater | place: Denmark: Ejby Moelle, Odense | collected 2011-11-28 | reverse complement strand
CCGTGGTGGTAGCCGATGAATTTGAACAGGGAGAGCGCAAACTGCTGAATTTCGGCCATACACTGGGGCATGCCATTGAAACCATTTACCAGCTTCCGCACGGCCATGCGGTGGCAATTGGAATGATCGCTGCTGCGAATATTTCAGTATCTATCAATGGATTTTCTGCCATCGAAAAGGAAAGCATCCGGCAGCTCATTGAAAAATACCAGCTCAGGTCTTCGATCGAATTCGATCAGGAAAAGGTTTGGAGCCTGCTGAAGATGGATAAGAAAATTTCATTTTATTGAATAGGATCGGTGAAGCGATTGTGAAGCCGATCGCTCTTGACCTGCTGGAAAATTTGATCAGCAGTAGTCTTCCCGGGTCCCACACAGAAAAAAAATAGTTTGATCATTTATTCGCTTTCATGATAATCAAAATCAATCCTTCTCGAATTTCAGGTGCTGTGAATGCCCCTGCATCCAAAAGCTCCATGCAGCGGGCCTGTGCAGCGGCCTTGCTTCATCATGGAAAAACCATTATCAATAATCCAGGCACCAGCAACGATGACAGGGCTGCCCTGGAAGTAATTCAAAAACTGGGAGCAGTAATACAGGAAAATGACGGTGTAACCATCGAGGTTGAAAGCAAAGGAGTGCAACCTGTTGCTGCTGAAATGAACTGTGGCGAAAGCGGCCTGGGCATCCGGATGTTTACACCTATTGCTGCATTAAGCGAAAAGGAAATACGCATCAGTGGTACAGGAAGCCTGCTTGCCAGGCCCATGAGTTTTTTTGATGACATATTCCCGCAGTTGGGTATCAGCATACAATCAAACAATGGCAAATTACCGCTGCAGATCAAGGGTCCATTGCAGGCCAGGGATATCACGATCGATGGTTCACTGAGTTCACAGTTTTTAACAGGTTTATTGATGGCATTCGGAAAAGCAGTCAAAACTGCGGTCACCATCACGGTCAGCAATTTGAAAAGTAAGCCATACATCGATCTCACGCTGCAGGTGATGAAGCATTTTGGATACAATGTGGTAAATGATGATTTCAGATCTTTCACCATCTCACCGGTTGAACAGGCTGCTGGTAAACAGGTGACATATACTGTAGAAGGTGATTGGAGTGGCGGAGCTTTTTTGCTGGTGGCGGGCGCCGTAAGTGGAAACATCACGGTAAAAGGATTGGATGTTTTTTCAACGCAGGCAGATAAGGCAATTTTAAAAGCTGTGATTGATGCCGGTGCCAATATTTCCATTGAACAGCACCAGGTGAATGTGGCCTGTCCTTCCCTTGGGATCCAGGCATTAAAGCCATTTTATTTTGATGCTACTGATTGTCCTGACCTTTTTCCACCCCTCGTGGCGCTGGCATCTTTCTGCAATGGCACCACTGCATTGAAGGGTGTAAGCCGGCTGGCGCATAAAGAAAGCGACCGTGGACTTACCCTGCAGCAGGAGTTTGGTAAAATGGGGATCAGCATAAAATTGCAGGATGACCTGATGCTGGTTGAAGGCGGAGTTGCCGTTACCGGAGCAACCGTTCATTCGCACCATGATCATCGGATAGCAATGGCTTGTGCCGTAGCTGCCCTTGGTGCAACCGGCGAAACAATCATCGAAGAAGCGCAGTCTATCAATAAATCTTACCCGGGTTTTTACGAACACATCAAAAGCCTGGGAGCATCAGTATCTTTGGTAACAAATATTGACTAATCAAATAATCAATTTACAGTGAATAGTTTCGGACGCATTTTCAGGGTAACAATATTTGGAGAATCACATGGTAATTGTGTTGGCGTCAACATTGACGGGTGCCCCGCAGGATTGCCATTGAGTGTGGCTGATTTTACTACTGATATCGAAAGGAGAAAGCCCGGCGCCAAAGGAACCACCCCACGCAAAGAAGATGATATTCCCAGGATCATGAATGGGGTATTCAATGATAAAACCACCGGCGCACCCATCACCATTTTATTCGATAACAATAATACCCGCAGTACTGATTATGAAAAGCAACGGGCTGTACCTCGTCCCGGGCATGCCGACTTTGTGGCCACGAAAAAATTTGGCGGATTTGAAGATTATCGTGGTGGCGGGCATTTCAGCGGAAGACTCACCGTTTGCCTTGTTGCAGCAGGTGTTGTAGCAAAAAAAATATTATCAATCACTCCTGGCGAAATACCAACCGGGGTATCCGTTGCAGGGAGTATACTTGAGATCGGGGGCGAAACAGATATTGAGAAAGGATTGCAAAAGGCCATTGATGCAAAAGATACCATTGGAGGAATTGTGGAATGCCGGGTTACAGGTTTGCCGATTGGGCTCGGAGAACCTTTCTTTGATTCAGTTGAATCTGTTTTAAGTCATGCGGTGTTTGCGATCCCTGCTGTTCGTGGCATTGAATTCGGAACAGGTTTCCAGGCAGCAACAATGTTTGGCAGTGAGCACAACGACTGGATACAAAACAGTGATGGCAGCACCAGCACCAATCATAGCGGCGGAGTAATGGGCGGTATCAGCAATGGCAACGAACTTGTTTTCCGCATTGCAATAAAGCCAACTTCATCTACGCCCAAAGAACAACAAACGCTTAATATAGAAACGGGCGAAATAGAAACTTTTTCTGTAAAAGGCAGGCATGATGTATGCATCGCACTGCGGGTGCCGGTTGTATTGGAAGCCGTGACAGCTTTTGTATTGGCTGATCTGATGATGCTGGAACAAAAAATAAAAAGACTGGTTTAATTTCGGGTACTTGTCCGGGCTACATGCTTTATATCTTCAAAGCTAAGGTCAAGAATTTCATACCCCGCTGCATCTGGCAGGGCGTAGTGCCACCACTCTGTTGCCAATGATGCAAATCCATGTTTTTCCATAATATTTTTTAGTAAGCGGCGATTTTGTAAAATCGCTGCAGCGAGTGCAGTAAAATCATGGTGGGCAGAATCCGTAAAATTGTCAAAGCCGGTTCCCATATTCAATTCTTTTTTTGTTTGCAGGTTGATGATCGTGAGGTCTACCGCAACGCCCCTGTTATGACCGCTTCCTTTTTTAGGGTCGGCTGCATAGCGTTCATCCTGTACCAGTTCCCACATCTTTACTGTAACGGAATAAGGCCGGTAAGCATCGAATATCTTTAAACCCAATCCTTTTTGGTGTAGTTCCTGCTCCACTGCTTTCAGCTTATAGACAGCATTGCGCCGCAGGTAGGTAGTGGTAACTGGCGGATAAAGTTTTGTATGTGTAAAATTGTTTGTATCTGCGTACCGGGGTTCAATCACAATATCCTTTATAACGGTCTTTATATCCAGCATTTCAAAACCCTGTTGATGGGCAATATTTTTTTTATAGGCCTGCCAGGTGCGGATGACTTCTAACCCATACCTGTTTTTAACAGTGTTTTGTGCAATCGTTCCATTGCAGATAAAGAAAAAAATTACTGTGGGAAACACTTTCATACAGAATCTATTTGTTAATTTGTATTCATTAAATATCCACTGAACAGCTCCTGGTTACCCGGTATTGAAAATTACAAATAAATCTCTGCCAATTTATGTTTCAGCAAAAAGTTACGGCACTTAGTTTTACCCTGTTGGTTCTGTGTATTTTTATTTTGTCATGCAACGAACACGATACAAAGGCCCAGGAAAAAAAGATCATCTCCAATCCCGAACAGATCGATGAAGCCACCAGCAACAGCATTGAACAACTGGTTGCGTATGCCATGGAACACAATGGCAAAATAGATGACAGCACCAGGCTTCAACTGGCGGCCATTGTGAAAGCATTTTATACTGGTAACGGGTTTAAAAATGTGTGGAGTAAAAAAGAAAAATGGCAACCGCTGGCAGATTCCCTTTTTCATTTTGTAAAAGAAGCAGAATTGTATGGCTTGTTCCCCAAAGACTACCAGGCCGCAAAACTTGGAAGGTTAAAAGATCAGCTGGATGCAGATTCAATCAAAAGAATGGATGCTGTTAGCTGGTCAAAAGCCGATATGCTGCTCACAGATGCCTGCCTGCATATCCTGAAGGACCTGAAATATGGAAGGCTCAGCAACGACAGTGCAGCCTTGTCAAGCGATACCACAAAAATGGCCAGATCGCTTGCTGCCATTCAGCAGGCATTGTTGTCGCAGCCGGCATTTAGCGGTTTTTTAAGCACGGTTGAACCAAAGAACAGGGGATACCTCGAATTGAAGAGTGGCATCAAAAGGTTTATCGACAGCATGGACAGGCGTACATACACGTACGTTACCTATCCGTTTAAAAAGAACGACAGCAAAGATTCACTACTTTTTATTAAAACCTTGCAAAAGCGCCTGGCAGAAAGTAAATGCATCAGCTTTACGAATAAACTACCGGATTCAGCGCAGCTCGATTCGTCTATAAAAAGATACCAGAAATTAAAAGCGGTGAAGCCGGATGGCAAGATATCTGCAGCGATCATCAAAACAATGAACACCAGTGATGCGGAGCGCTTTAAAAGAATTGCCATTACACTTGACCGTTATAAGAAGTTGCCCGACTCATTGCCGCAACGTTACATATGGGTGAATCTGCCAGGTTATTACCTGCGGCTCTGGGATACCGATACGCTGGTATTTGAATCAAAAGTGATCTGTGGTAAACCGGCAACCCCAACACCGCAGTTGAACAGCGTAATAACAGATATGGTAACCTATCCAACATGGACGGTGCCTACCAGCATCATCGCCAAACAGTACCTGCCGAAATTGAAAAGCAATCCGAACTATTTATCAAGACTGGGATTGAAACTGGTGAATGAAAAGGGTGAACAGGTCAGTGGCTCATCCATCAACTGGAGCCGTTATTCAAAAGGAATTCCTTATAAAGTAATGCAGAACAGCGGTGACAACAATGCACTGGGCATCATGAAGTTTAATTTTAACAATCCTTTTGCAGTGTACCTGCATGATACCAACCAGCGTTATCTATTCAAAAACGCATCAAGGGCTTTCAGTCATGGATGTGTACGGGTGCAGGAATGGGAAAAATTGGCAAACTATCTCATAAGAAATGACAGCATGAATCTTCAGCCTGGCGATTCACTCCGCTATTCCGTAGATTCAGTAAAAACATTGCTGGCAGAAAAAAAGAACCGCCGCATACCGGTGAAGAGCCCGGTTTACCTTTACATCACTTACTTTAGCTGTGAAGGAAAAGACGGGAAGATCAAATTTTATGAAGATATCTATGGAGACGACAAGGCGTTGAGGGAAAAATATTTCACTGATAAATAGTGTCCATGAATCGCTTTGTCAAATATACATTCGCCTGTTTTTTTATGGTTGCCCCGCTTGTTTTTTTTGTACAGCCACTTGTAGCACAGGACAGCAGTTCAAAGAAAATTACCCGGGCATTTTTTGGACAGGCCAGTTATTATGCCAATAAATTCAACGGGCGCAAAACTGCCAGCGGCGAAATATTCAATCAAAACAAAATGACCTGCGCCTGCAATGCAGTGAAACTGGGCACCTGGTTAAGAGTTACCAATCTTCGCAATGGAAAATCGGTAAATGTAAAAGTAAACGACCGTATTCATCCCGGTATGAAAAGGATCACTGATCTTTCTTCTGCCGCAGCAAAAAAACTGGACTTTACCGCAGCCGGCGTTACAAGAGTTAAAGTGGAAGTAATGGGAAAAGAAAAACCGGAAGAGTGAATTTACTTCGGTTTGTAAATATGTATGGATTGCCCCACCAGTTTCCATTCTCCTGCTATTTTTTCCAGCATCCTCATTTCATAAGAGTAAGTCGTTTTCCCCTCTTTATCTGTTGAGGCTTCATCATGGCTAACCCATGCAGTGTTGCCGTTAATACTGAATTTATAATTACTGTTTACTGAGGAACCTCCATGCCCCATACCATTGGGAGAAGGATTGATCATCGCTGCAGGAGGAACATCGATCGTAACACCATCGCCGGTAGAGACCAATATCCTGCTGTAGGGTTGCAGCTGCCAGCAATCGGCATGTGCCTTCACATCACCGGATCTCCAGGTAGCGGATTCTTTTTCCAGTAATTTTTTTATAGCTGTTTCTTCTGCTGACTGCTGGGCGATGCAGGAAGCAGATATGCAGAACAGGAGGAGGATGGCAGTGATATTTTTCATATAAATTGTTTTAGCAGGTGGCCGGCAAAAATATTAATGTATACTTTCGGCAATGTAATTGTATGTAAGTTACTTCATCAACTTCATCTTTAATGAAGATCATTCAATCAATTAAAAAATGCGGATCAATTTGTTACTGGGATATTTTTTATTGCTCTTACAGGTGCCTGTGATTGCACAAGTGGCAGTGGTAAATAATATAGGCGAACTAACTGCCACTACAGCCAGCAGTGAGATGCTCCTCGTAAAGGATGCTGCAACCGGAGGAATGTTTGTGCACAGCGACAGTGCAGTTAAAGCAGATGGCGGCACTTCATTTGTTCGAAAAGCGGGTGGCTACTGGCTCAGGCAGTTTGATCGTTCACAGGGCGTAAATCCCTGCTGGTGGGGTGCGGTGGGGGATGCTGTGCATGACGATCTCCCTGCATTGAATGCTGCAACGGCATACTGCATCGCTCATGAAACCGTGCTGCAGTTTCCCTCCGGTATCTTCCGCATCACGGCCCCATGGATCATTGGTGGTAAAACGATCAGTGAACAGCAGTTGTTTTCCAACAAGCCCGGGTTAACGGCATCCTTTGACATGAAACAGCACAATATTGCCCGCACATCCAGCCCGGTGATTGTGAGAGGTTCCGTTAAAACATGCATCTATGGCGATTTTACAGCAGACACCTTAACGGCCATCGTTTATTACAACATAAAAAGTATGGGCTCGCCTTCGCAGGCCTCCGCTCATTTATACACACATGAGTTCAGCAATATCGGCATCTATGGTAAAGGTTATTTTAAAGGAACGAAAGCAGCACCAGATACGGTTGACCCGAACAACAGGCAGATAGGGCTGGTGATGTTATTCTCCACCAACAATAAGATCGATGGCTGTGGCTTTTTCGGGTTGCAATATGGCCTGGTATGCAGGATGGTATATTTTGCATCAATTAGCAACTGCAATTTTGAACTTTGCCGAACCGGCATCAGTACCCGTGATTTCAATTCAAACCTGTTACAGAATATCACCGGCGGCCATTGTAAACTACTCCTGGAATTAACCGGCAGCCAGTTGGTAGTGAATAACCTGAATGCCGAGTTTTGTGAAACCGCTTTGTTGTTTACCGGCGCCAATACGGTTTTCAACGGTATCTACTGCGAAAATTATCTCGCCAAACCTAACGCCAAGGCACAACTCATTTTTGGGAAACAGCGTTCAGATACCGGCTATAACAAAAACTTTTTTACATCCGGCGTAGTCATCAATGCACTTACTATTTCCAGCGGCGCCGCCAATGCGATACAGCTGGAAGATGATTGCAGGCAGGTGAATATAAATGGCGGAAGCATATTCGGTAATATCCTCAGCAAAAATTCCGGCAATGTAATCTTCCTGAGCAATATAGCAGGTCCGGTTAAAATGATCGGGGAGGGCAGACTGGTAAAGCAATAGGCATAAAAAAATGACAGCTTTTGAAAACTGTTATCTCTTCAATATCAAAGCCGGCAAATTACTTTATTAATTTCCACCACCCAGGCCCTGCATACCTTCTGTGTCGATCTTGGTATTTTTTCTTTTAAACAGCGATACATCGATCTTTCCAAAGCGCCAGTTAAAATTCAGTCTTGCTACCTGCGGATCTCTTCTGCGGTCCGTATCCTGCACAAAGAAGGCAGATTCGGAATGCACGCTGTTTAGCCGGGTGCGGAAAATATCGTTCACCTGCAAGGTAATCGAGGCCGCATTGTTCTTTAAAAAATCTTTCCTGATTGCAATGTCAACACCATACAGCGGCCTGATGAAACCCTGGGCAGAGGGCGTACTACCGCCGCCCCCAAACATTCCGCCTCCACCGCCTCCACGGCCGCCTCCACCACCGCCACCGCTCTGGGAAACGAGCGTCTTTGCCTGGTAATCGCCACTCAACTGGATGGAATAATTTTTAGGCAACTTGAAACTGTTATTCATTTTGGCAAACCAACTCACCTGGCTGTCATCAACACCACCCGGAAGGTTACCCGCTTTTAAGGTTGCATTGAAAAGATTGAAATTGGTGGTTACATCCCACCAGGCAGCGATCTTGTTCTTACTGGTGAGTTCAATACCGAACGTATAAGTTTTGCTGGCATTGGCAAAGGTGGTAAAGATCACAGAGTCAGGTTTGCCTGAAGGGTTGGGATTGATGGCCTTGTACTGGTACCGTGCTATTACATTTTCTGTGTTCTTGTAGTAAGCGGTGAATAATAGGTTGTGCCCTGTTGCCACCTGGTTTTGATAACTCAACTCCAGCAGGTTGGTAAACTCAGGTTCAAGATCAGGATTGCCCTTTGAAAGATTGAGTGAATCGGTATAATCAATAAACGGTATCAACTGGAAGAAATTAGGCCGGTTGATCTTACGGGAGTAGTTCAGTTGCAGGTCCTGCTTGTCCGTTAATTTATATGTTGCAAATGCACTTGGGAAAACGCTGAAAGGAAATTTATTACTGAACGCAGAGTCTTTATTGATGAGTGTGCCGTCATATTTTGAACTTTCAATCCTTACCCCCAATTGATAGTTGAATTTTTTTAACTGCTGTGCAAAGGTAAGATAGGCTGCCAGTACACGGTCCTTGTATTTGTATTCGTTATTGAGCGATGGCACAGAAAAATAATCTGCCGCTTGTGAAAATTTGATGAAGTTATTGTTGTAGCTGTAAAAATTCCGGATGGCGATCCTGCCGCCTGCTTCCAGCTTTATTTTATCTGTTATCGGGTCGGAAAAGTCGACCTGGGAAGTAAAGAATTTTGAGTTACCGCCGCCTTCGCTTTTTTCATAGATCAACGGTGTTTTAGGAGCATTGGAAAGATAAAAATACCGGGTATTGAATTCATTCACATTGTCATTCTTACTATAGTTGTAATTCACATCGGCACTGATGTCTTTACCGGCTTTGGCAAAATTATGTTTGTAACTAAAGCTACTGCCGTAATTGCGAAAGTTATTGGTGCTGTTGCTGTTGCGGTTACCGTAGTCAGCTGTCGTGCTGTCGAGTCCGCTGAAGCTGTTAAAAACCGTATCCCTGTTGATGTTGATAAGGTCACGGTTTTTGAATTGCCCACGGCTGAAATTACCAGAAATGGTGATCGTATTCCTGTTGTCGATGAAATAGTCAAACCCGGTACGGGCAAAACCAAATGTACCACGGCCAACAGGACCGTTGTTTTGCAGCAGGTGTCCCTGTGCATTGTTTAAGTAATCGGTGCGTTCTGTTTTTGCGGTGCTGATCGTTTTTCTGAAGCCAAGGTTAGCGGATGCAAAGAAATTGATCTTGCCCTGTTTGATGTTGATGTCGCCCCCAAAACTGGGTTTGCCGCGGCTGTCGATACTGGCCCTTATACTTCCGTTGTAACCGGTTTTGCGGTTCTTTTTCATCACCACATTTAAAATGCCTGCCCCGCCTCCAGAGGCATCAAATTTCGCAGAAGGATTGGTGATGATCTCTACTGAAGCGATCGCATCAGCCGGTATCTGCTCCAGCGTCATCGTGGTTGGCCTGCCATCTACAAAAATCTGGGGAGAAGCATTTCGCATGGTAACATTACCATCAATGTCTACATTAAGCCCGGGTACATTTTTCATTACATCAACTGCAGTGCCACCAACGCTGGTAAGATTTTTTTCTACATTGAATATCTTGCGGTCGATTGCCATTGTAAGCAACGATTTCGTATTGGTAACGGTTACTTCCGCCAGTTGCAATGCGTCTACTTCCAGCTTGATATTTCCCAGGTCTTTGTCCACCGCATTCAGCATGCTGCTCATGTCATTTGGTTTGGCGCCGCCCATATTCAGGTCGAATGCAACCTTTTGCTCGATCGTTTTATAGCCGATAGCGGTGATCTTTAATTTATAGCTCGCCATAATGGCCAGGTTCTCCAGGCTGAACTCACCTCTTTTATCAGTTAGCATTCCCGATACTACTACATCTTTTCTCTTCTTGGTAATAGAATCAAGTTTGTTTTGTATCAACTGCACAGAAGCAGCTTCTACCGGCTTTTTCGTGTTGGCGTCTTCGATCTTCCCGTAAAAATGACCCAGGTTCATATTCTGTCCGCCGCCCATACCACGGTTACCGCCACCAGGGAATTGTGCTTGTGTACTAATAGATAAAAGGGAAAACGAAAGGAGTAAGAAGCAGCTAAGTAATTTGTTCATTACAGTTGATTTGATTGCCATTAGAAACAAATTTCACCCATAAAGTTTAACCGGGAGGCTTGTTAATTGATGAGCGGCAATATGATAATTATGAAATTGAATAAGGATAAAATTATTTGAGAAATATGGATACCAGCACTTCTACAATGCCGATCATAAGGCCGAATAATGCGCCAATCACTTCAAGAAACTGGAATTCTCTTTTGGTGATCTGGTTTAATATGTCTTCCAGTTTTTCAGAAGAAAAGCCGGCCACTTTTTCGGTCACTATTTTTTCAAGATCCAGGTCGTGCTGCAGTTTGGCCATATAGCCCTTCATCAATACCGGGAACAGGTTTTCCAGCTCCAGTAAAAAGGCCCCTTTGAGCTGCGTAATCGTTTTTTCACCGATGAACATAGACAGCATCGGGAAAACTTCTTTCAGCTTATGCGTTAAAAAATTATCGATGTGCGCTTCGATCTCCGGCTTTAGCTTTTGCAGGTTTTCCGGGTCGGTTACTTTTCGCTCTATCTCATCAAAAGACAATAGTTCTTTGCCCACTACCTGGCCCAGTTTTTCAGCGATCAGCCGCTGGTTTTTTGGAAAGATACCCTGTATGCTGATGCCCAGTATCCTGATCGGTTTGCGTGGATGAAAAAGCATTTTGATAGCGATCCAGGTAGTTACCCAGCCGGTAAAGGTTGATAATAATATGCTGATGATATAGCTTGTCCACTGCATGGTTTCTGGTTTGGATTGCAAAAGTAAGTGATAACTGATGAGCGATGGGAGATTGGACAGCAGTTATTTGTGAACTGCCAACAAATTAAAACGGGCAAAGCCGGCTGCTGCAGGCCTTCTTCTTTTTTTTCAAAAAAAATAAAACTGATTTTGCACGGGAACTGTTTTTTATTACTTTTGCTGCCTGCTAAAAACGGTAGTCGTAGCTCAGTTGGTTAGAGCATCAGATTGTGATTCTGAGGGTCGAGGGTTCGAGCCCCTTCGATTACCCTAAAAAGGTTCTTCTTTAACGGAGAACCTTTTTTATTTGGTTTATGATTATTTTACGCCTGATTGTTCACCTTAAAACAGTTCCCCACCGGGAGGATCACTTTATGCACAGGAAAATACTATTGCTCATCCTGATCTGTTCAGGGTTGGCCACAACTGCTTCATCGCAGGATTATACCCATGTGTATCATCTCGATAATAACTACAGCACGGTCAAGCAGTCAAAAGCCACCATTACCGGCAAGGGGCTTTATGAAAATGGCCTGTTCAGGTTGGATTGTTATAATAACAAGACTGGCTTTTTAACAATGTCTGCCCATTTCACAGACAGCAGCCTGTCTGTGTTGCAGGGACTTTTTCAATCCTACGACATTCTTTCCAGGCTTGTGCTGGAAGGCAATTATGTAAACAACGAAAAGGAGGGCGTTTGGCAAAGCTGGAACGAACACATCCTGAAAAAAGATTCCACCGTATATCAGCATGGTGTGCGAACGTTCTTTTCAGAATTCTATTATGGCGAAGATCGCCGGTTGTTATCGGTTGAAACCACCGACAGTTTGAAGAATACTTTTTTAGAAAGAGCTTTCAACGACAGCGGCAAGCTGCGGATGGAAGCCAGTTTTGTGGGTGAAAAGGGCCTGGTAAAATATTACAATAACAACAAGGTTACGGTGGATACCGTTTTTACCCGTCAATCAAAAGAAGCTGAATTTCCAGGGGGCAATAGTGCCTGGGCTCATTTTCTTGAACAAGCCCTGTCAAATTTCAACCCGGCTGATTACGGAGCCTCCGCCGGCAGGTATGAAGCAGTGGCGAAATTCATTGTGGATGTTGATGGAAGCATTTCCGATGTGGTTGCCGAAACTCATTTTGGTCACGGCATTGAAAGCAAAGTGATCGACATTATTAAAAAAGGCCCCAAATGGGTACCGGCTGTTCAATATGGCAGGAATGTAAAGGCTTACCGGCGGCAGCCCGTCACTTTTCTTGTTGAAAAGCAATAGCAACTATGCTTCTGGTACAGGTCAATCACAATTTATTGTGCGGTGGGATTAATTTTCCTGCTTTTCGCCATTCATCATTTTTTATGAAAACATTAGTTCCTAAGCGCTTGTTATTGAAATAAAGCAACTGTTTTTTCCGTTAATTTTACTTCATGCTACAACTAAGGCAGATAATTATGAATAAAAAATTTTTCCCGGTATTACTGGTCCTTACCATTGTAAGTGTGTTCTTCGCATTTTCAAAGGGGAGTAATGCCGACAATCCGAAATCCCGTTATGAAAAAGTTTTGCGTAATATCGGCCTCATACTCGAGGAAGGTCATTACAGTCCAAAAAAGATCGATGATGCTTTTTCAAAAGAAGTATTGAACCGTTTCATCAAGGAGCTGGACGATGACAAAACGATCTTTTTGCAGGCTGATGTAGATAGCTTCCAGCGTTTTAGTGCCAAGATCGACGACGAGATCCATGGCGGAAGACTGGAATCATTTTACAGCATCAGCGACTCTTATTCAAGGAGGCTGAATGAAGCTTCTAAGTTTTACCCGGAGATACTGGCCAAACCGTTTGATTTTACAAAAGATGAGTCCATCATAATGGATGGAGATAAGATCAGCTCATTTCCCAAAAACAATGATGCAAGAAAAGACCTTTGGCGCAAGCGCCTGAAATACCTGGTGCTGAGCCGCTATTCCGATATGCTCGAAGACAGGGAAAAGAACAAGGACCGCAAGATCACTGCAGAAACAGACAGCATTACTGCTGAATCGATCAGGAAATTTGTATACAAACAAGATTCTACCCTGGAAAGAGAAGCCCGTGACCAGGTAAGAAAACAGATCGACCGTTATTTTACGACTTTGAAAAATCACAATACCACCGATGAACTGTTCAGTTCCTTTGTAAATTCCATTACCGGTGAAATGGATCCGCATACCAATTATTTTGCCCCTGTAGACAGCAGGAGTTTTAATGAAATGATGAGCGGAAGGTTCTTCGGAATCGGCGCACAGTTAAAAGAAGAAGAAAGCAAGATAAAAGTGGCCAGCCTTGTCACAGGCGGACCAGCCTGGAAAAGCGGCGAACTGGGAGCCAATGACGAGATACTGAAAATAGGACAGGGAAAAGAAGAACCTGTTGATGTAACCGGTTATGCTGTATCCGATGCAGTAAAATTAATTCGTGGTGCGCAGGCAGGCACAGAAGTAAGGCTCACGGTTCGTAAACCCGATGGCAGTATTAAAGTTGTGAGTTTAAAAAGAGACGAGATAAAGCTGGATGACACTTTTGCCAAAAGTGCTATTA
>APMI01023731.1_pt1 | contig 13621 bp, 11 predicted proteins | sample 667938 | NCBI WGS metagenome assembly APMI01 (sample SAMN01084076, study PRJNA167559) | wastewater metagenome | biome: Wastewater | place: Denmark: Ejby Moelle, Odense | collected 2011-11-28 | reverse complement strand
TGGATCCGGAGTCGACATAGACAGTGAGGGCAAGCGCCGAGCCGATCGAATTCAGGCAGTCGACCAGCCGTTGGCCTTCATTGCGGCCAATGACCACGACGCCGATGCGCCCCGATTCTGCTGGTTGTCCGCTCGTGGTCACTCGTCCCCCGCCATCGCATTCCTGCCCGTCCGGCACGACGCGCTCAAATTGCCGGCACCTTTTTAAGCTCTGGCTACAATGCGAAAATTAATGTATTTTAACATTAATGAATTGTTAAAGACTGCTTGCCTGCTTCCGTTGTGTGCGTTGAACGAGATGTAGCCGGTTCGATCATGAGTTACTTGTTCGCAGTTGTGTTTATATCAGCGTATATGATTCCAGCCATGTATGCTGCTGTGCTGACTTTTATGGAAGGCGAGGAGAGTTCGCCTAGCTGGGATTTCGCCAGGCTGATCGGGCTTCTGCTCTGCCTTGTCTGGCCCATCGTCGCTGCGGCAGCGATCTCATATTCGATCTACGCATATTTCGCGCGGCAGGCGGATTCCGCCGCGCAAAGCTCGGCCGTTCGAAGCAGCAAGGCGCCGGTTGCGCCTATTCTCCGCTAGGCTTTCCCGCATTGGCCAGCAGACTCTGAACAGCATCCCATTTCGCGTTGGGAACGCCTTCCGCCTCAAGAAGGCCCCAACTGCCCCATTTCGTGTACTCTCCCATCGAATTGAAGAGCACATACAGGCCACCGCCGGACGCCTGCCAATGTGCGAGGTGCCGCAGATATAGCTCGCCCATTCTGGGGTCGCGATTGGCGGCCTGGAACAGGCCTGTCAGCTTGTCATTGTTCTCGGCCCCCGCATGGCCAACCAGGTGCTGCCCGCCCTCATAGGCGATCAGCTTGACACCATAGCGCTTGGCAAGCGCGGCCTGCTTTTCGACAAATGTCCGATTTTCGCCGTCGATTTCACCGCCGAGAGCTTCAAACAGCCGGTCCAGCGACCACCCGGAGATCTCACTCGCCTGCTCCGGAGATCCAAGCGAAACGCCAAAATAGGGGGCGATCGCAAGAGCATAGGCGCCTGCTGCGGCGTCTTTCCAGGACAGGATGGTCTCGCTGGTCCAGTCGTTTGCGTATTGCGCGGCCAGCACGCCCCGCACCCGCTCGGCCTGGTCCGCAAACACCTTTTTCCAGATGGCGATCACCTCGGACGACCGTTGCGCATAGAAGCGCAACTGGGCTTCAAAGTCGTTGCCCGACAGCCCAAGGGCAAGCCCGCGCTGGCGCGCGTACTCGGCCTGCTTGAACTGCCCGTTCCAGACCTCGTTCGAATACTCGACATAAACAGGCAGCTCCGGAGCGAGCGTCTCCTTGACCAGCGTTGCGCAGCGGGTGACGTAGTCGTCGTCGGCAAGGTGGGGAATGGTGAACCACGGCGCCGCCTTGGCGGTGCTGGCCAGCTCGATCATGTATTCGAGCGCCACTCCTCCATCAGCCTGCGTGAAGCGGGCCTTTTTCGGCCGCTCGTCCCAATTGCTCACGGCCGAATTGTTGGTCTCCATCCAATCCATGAAGCGCAGCGCCTGCATCCCGCCAAGACGCTGGAGGAATTCCGGCCGGAAGGTACCCTCGGGCTGCTTGTCGCGCGGATAGAGACGAATGTTGCGCACCGGATCCTTCGGATCGGTTTCCAGAAGACGCACAGAGAACGGACCGCCGTTGCGCAGATTTCTGACCTCGTCGCGACCCGGCGACCGGGTTTCGAGCTCCGCGCCGCTGAGGTAGCCGATGCGACCCTTGCCGTCATATAGCAGCGACATCTGCACTGGCAGATGCGAACGCCGCGGCGTGAAAATCAGAAAGCTCTCGATGGTCGTCCCCTTGGGAACGATCGTCGGGTAACCATCGTCGGTCATGGGTGGCAGCGGATCGTCCCAGGTGAACGACGCGCCATCCTTCTGCAATCGCCAGTTCGCCGCGCCAAGGGCCAAGTTGGAAAAGGGATGTTCCGTTGACCAATATGCAAAGCCGGCCAGATTGAGACCGAGCGGCAATGGCTCGCCGCCTCCCGCCTGCGCCCAGGCTGGCAAGGCCGCCGGCCACAGGGCAACGGAGGACAACAGTTGCAAGAGTGTGCGCCTATTCAAGAGCGATCCTTTCCCATGAACTGCCACCAGGGCACCGTGCCGATCATCGCACACGCCTAGACAAGAGGCGTGACCAAAGCCGTACGAAATAGATCGTCGATCCACGTCCACGGCTCAACAGCAACGAAATTTACAGTAACGATAGCTGCCTTATCTTCAAGCGAATATTAGGTCGCACTGAAAGACGATATTGTGTCCTGCATGCTCTCGGCACTCACACGTCTCTTGACGCGCAGCACCCGATATCTTCGATTGCTGCAAAAGTCCTAGAGACCCCGCAGGAACGCACTGTGTCGAACGAAATCTCGAACGATATATTGCGGATCGCTACGCTGGCGCCGCTCGAGGACTTCCCGCAAGCGCCACAGGCCTTGCCCGGCCAGCCACGCAACGTCAGCCAGCATCATGTATCCGCGCCCATGGTTCTTGATGAAATAGCGCCGGCGGGAGTCGAACCAGTAGGCCGGCCGCCGCGCTGGCGCAGCCCCTCGTCTGGTTACACCGGTCGACTTCCCAACCAGATGCACGACACGGCTCTCTGGCACATGCCAGCATTCCCAGCCGGCACGCTCCGCGCGTAGCGTAAAATCGACTTCCTCGTAATAGAGAAAGTAGTCCTCATCCATGAATCCGATGTCGTCGATAACTTGTGCCCGGACCATCATGCTGGCCCCGGACACCCAGCCCATCCGGGTCGCGACCTTGGGCCGCTCCGGCGCAACGCGCCATCGCGAGAACAGCCGGGTTACGGGTCCGAAGCGCATCTGACCCTCGAACTCGCTGAACACGGAGGGAAAGCGGAAGGCACAAGCCTGCGGCGTGCCATCAGGATCCTCGAGCAGGCTGCCGGCAATGCCCACCTTGGGATTTGCCTGCATGAAGGCGAGCAACGGCAAGATGCCGCCAGGCCGAACAACAGTGTCCGGATTGAGCAGCAGAAAAAAATCCGGCTTGCCGAAATCGGCCAGCACGCGTTCGATACCGCGATTGTTGCCATAGGCAAACCCGCCATTGACCGCCAGCGGCAGCAGGGTGACGTGACCGGACCAACCATGCTCGTCGATCGCTGCGGCGATGCGCTCCGCCGAGCCGTCGCCCGAATATCCGTCAACAACGACGATTTGCGATCCCGCAGGCATGGCGTCGGGGCCATCGAGCGAGGCAAGGCAATCGATCACCAGATCGGCTGTCCGGTAGTTTACAATGACAATAGCAAGCTGCATCGTTCAAGCAGTCTCCTGTCAGAGGCCGATCGCCAGGGACACCGATCCTAGGCGACAAGATGTAAAGCATCCGTCTATCCGGAATAAGACGATTGTCCGGTGCTCGATACTCCCGATCCCTTTTGCATCATCAAGCCGGACGCGATCAAAGCCGGCTACATCCACTTGCGGTTTCGTCTTCAGTCGAACCAAAGCCGGCAAAAAACGTACAGAATTTTTCGCGCAAAGGCCTTGCTTTGGTCAATTCGTTCAAAAGTTCAGGCCGGACATTGTTCGGATAGGATACTCAATTGACTAGCTAAAATGGGACATCTTATAAAGCCAAGGGGTTTCCTAGCAGATTGGTCAAGATGCCGTCGTTCAGGCAGCGTTTGATGCGTTCACGCAGGTGTTTGGGCAGCGTTCACAAGGACGGTCTACCTGGACCGTCGGACCGCATTCCTTGGCTCATGCAACATTCGGTTGCGGTTGGATCTCGTGGACGCTGAGTGCATGCTGGATCACACGCCCACCTGCGGCCTGATGCCCCCTCCTCGGCCCGCAGGCAGGGTTGACGACCTCAGCGAGAGCAGGGTCCACTCATGATCGCTGACATCGTCGAAAAGCAATGGGACGTGATCGTCATCGGCGCCGGTTTGGGCGGCGGCGTTGTCGGTCGGCGCCTCGCTGAACAAGGCCTGTCAGTCCTGTTCGTTGAACGAGGACCTTTTGGCCCCCGGACAGAACAACAGCAATTGCGAACCGATATAGAGGACCCCAACGCACGACGGATCAGGGGGTTCTGGCCAACCCCGCTCAACGCCAAGATCGACGGCCGGCAGACCTTGTTCTTTGGCCCGGTCGGCTCCGGTGTGGGCGGTTCCTCGGCCTTCTATGCAGCGACCCTCGAACGCCCCGAAAGACACGACCTCGACGACAGCGCAGCACGACCCCATCCGACCGGCGGGTGGCCAGAAAAATACGATGCCTACCGGCCGTATTTCGAGGCGGCGGAACGGATGTTCGAAGTTTGCGGCGAAAACGACCCGCTGTCGCCCGACACCGCCACGACCTTGATTCCGCCTCCCGCCCTGACAGAGGGCGACCATGCGATGATCGATGGCTTCAAGCGCAAGGGCCTGAACCCCTACCGACTGCACATGGGCGTGCGCTTCCTTCCGGGCTGCAACATGTGCTTCGGCTACAAATGCCCGCGCACGTGCAAAATGGACGGACGCTCAGCCGGGGTGGAGCCGGCTGTGGCTACCGGCAGGGCAACGGTGCTCGACATGTGCGACGTGCTCGCCTTGCGCGGGTCCAGCGGCAGGATCAGCCATATAGAAGCAGAAAAGGGCGGTGAACGGCTGAAACTCCGCGCCAACCGCTACATTCTTGCCGGCGGCGGCCTCGGCTCTCCGCGGCTGCTGCTCGCATCCCGCAGCGAAGAATGGCCGGACGGATGCGCCAACGGCTCAGGGCTGGTCGGCCGCAACCTGATGTTCCACCTGGCGGAAATGATAGCGATCTGGCCAGAATCCGGAATCAGCTTCAATGGCCCGACAAAAGCCATCGCCCTGCGCGACCTCTATTTCATCGACGGCAATCGTTACGGAGCGGTTCAGGCCATTGGCATCGACGCGTCTTATGGAGAGATCGCCCACTACCTCAAGAACATCTTCGACCGGTCAGCACTTCACAAGCTGAAGCCGCTGCGCCAGCTGACCCGCATTCCTGCCTTTATTGCAGCACGGGTTTTCGGTGACGCCAAGGTATTCAGGGCAATCATCGAGGACTTGCCATACCAGGACAACAGGGTCCTGCTCGACGAAACCGACCCCGGCCGCCTGCGTTTCGAATATGCGGTACAGCCAGAGCTGCAGCGCCGACGGCGCGAGTTCCGTCGCCTGCTGAAGCGCAGACTGGGTGGCCAGAGATCGGTGTTCCTCACATTCCAGCCTGAGCTCGACTTCGCCCACGCCTGCGGAACCCTACGTTTCGGCGAAGATCCTGCCACCAGTGTGCTTAATCGCGACTGCCGCGCGCACGAGGTCGAAAATCTCTATGTCACCGACGCCTCGTTCATGCCAACCTCGACTGGTATCAACCCGAGCCTTACCATCGCCGCGAATGCCCTCCGAGTGGCGGACCGCATCGTAGCCCGGATATAGCGACGCATTTGCAGACATGCCCAAACGATCCAGGCCACTACTCAGAAGACTGACCGATGCCAATGACGGCATCCGCACAGGCGTGGCCGTGGTAACTGGGTGCGGTTCCGGGCTGGGGCATGCACTCGCGATCGAGATGGCCAGCCGAGGCATACAGGTCGTCGGCTTTTCCCGCAGTGCGGCCAGTTTCCAATCGGCAGGCGACCCGATGGTCGTCGATGTCGCCGACGACGATGCGGTGAAGTCTGCCTTCGCAAGGATCCGCGCAGAGATCGGCGACGTCACCATCCTGGTGAACAACGCGTCGGTTCACTCCCAGCTCGACTTCCTGCAGGAAACACCGACAAGCTTCATGAAATCCGTCGAGACCAACCTTGGAGGCGCGGTGGCCTGCACCTATTCGGCGCTCCAATGCATGGTCGAAACGGGTATCGGGCGCATCCTCAACGTCGGCACGCTTGTCGACACGACACCCCGTCCTGGTGCGAGCGCCTTTTCCGTCTCGACAGGGGCCACACGAATGCTGACCCTGGCCCTCGTGGCAGATTTGGCCGACCGTTTTCCCAACATCGTGATTTCGCACTGGGTACCGGGCTTGCTTGCCACGGCCATGGGACACTCCGTCGGCCTCGATCCGGCCGTGGCGGCATGCTGGGGAGCAAATCTGGCGCTCTGGCACGACCGCAGCCTGAACGGGGCAACATTCGACCGCGATGCCGAAATTCTTCCAATCCAGCGCTGGAAGAGCCGCGTCTGGGATCGCCTGCGGCTGCGTGGCGCGCCGACGCCACGTCGCCTCGATGCCGATCACGGAGCACGATTGGCGTACGCCTCCGAGACACTCGGCGCCGTTTGAAAGCGCGGCGTCCATCGCCGCGGACACGTAGTGCCAATACGGCCCAGCCAACGGGCCAAGGCTCAGCCAAGATTCTGCAGCCGACAAAGTGGCACGAGCCCTGCAACGGAGAGTCCGACAACTCTCTGAGAGGGTAAGTATCATGGTAAATTCGTCAAATACTGTGTCAGAATGGGAAATGCGGCGTCTCCGGAAGGCCGCCTACGTATCAATGTGTGTCACAATCGCATGGTGGATCATCATCTGCGCCATGTCACACAGGCTGATCTGGTACTGGTAGAAGCAAGCCGGACTGCCTGCTCAGCAGGGTCGAAGATTTCGGCCTTGGAGCAATGGAAGTCTGGTGGACTTCTTTGCCCAGGCAAAGGACTATGCCCTCAGCGGCACCATAGGCAGGATTGTCGCGAACAATTGTCGACGGAGCATATTGGCGCATGGTGGTGCTTTCATCGATCATGACTGCGGTCGCGCTCGTGCTTGCGCTTCCGACCTTGATCTATGGCGCCGAGGTGCTCGCCGGCCTTGCAATGCGCAAGCGCAGCGAGCAACTGCCCAGCCAACGACCTGACGTGACTGTGCTCGTACCCGCGCACAATGAAGAAGGCGGCATATCGGCCACGCTTCGCAGCATAGGGAACCAGCTTCGGCCCAGCGACCGCCTTCTGGTGATTGCCGACAACTGCAGCGACAACACCGCTTCACTTGCTCGCGCAGGCGGCGCGGAGGTGATTGTCCGCCATGACGACAATCGACGCGGAAAGGGGTATGCCCTCGACGCCGGCATTCGCCATCTCGCCGACGCTCCGAGCCCGATCGTCATCTTCGTGGACGCAGATTGCCAGCTTGAAGATGGCGCGGTGGCGCTGCTTGCTGCGACCGCGGCCATGAACCAACGACCGGTACAGGCCTGCTATCTGATCAAGGCGCCGGCGGGGGCAGCGCTGCAGCTTCGCGTCGCCGAGTTCGCGTTCATCGTCAAAAACAAGTTGCGGCCACTCGGCTTGAGCGCCCTTGGCCTGCCCTGCCAACTGACAGGCAGCGGCATGGCTTTCCCGTGGTCGGTCATTCGACAGGTCGATCTTGCGACAGGTCATCTCGTCGAGGACATGAAGCTTGGATTGGACCTGGCTCGCGCCGGGCACCCACCGATGTTCTGCGCTGCGGCTGGCATCGCCAGCGAATTCCCCCAGTCGAGCAGTGGTACTGCGTCTCAGCGTCGGCGATGGGAGGAAGGTCATCTCAAGATGATCAAGGTTGCCCTTCAGACACTGTCCAGCCCGGCGGTCCTAAGGACGCCCGCATTGGCGGCATTGGCACTCGATCTGCTCGTCCCGCCATTGACGCTGCTGTTGCTGCTGCTCGTTGGCGCGTTCATCCTCGCCGCCGGTTTGTCCGCACTGACAGGGTCATCGACGGCGCTCTTTTTCTCCGGCCTGAATCTCGCCCTGTTTGCGCTGGCCTCGCTGGCGGCCTGGGCAGCCGTGGGCCGAACCGTGCTGCCGGCGCGCGATTTCGGACAGATTCCACTCTATGTCCTGCGCAAGCTAAGCCTTTATCCGAAGGTATTGTTCGCGCGAACGTCGAGTGCCTGGATCCGGACAGATCGCAGCAGGCAGGATGACAAGCCTTGAACTGCCATGGACCATGTATGCTTAGACAACAAATTGCATCAGCGAACCGCTTCGGGCGATTTTCACGACAGTCTGCATACAATCGCTATTGCCAATAGCGTCCCGCCGCGCAACTTTTTTGTGTCGTTTGGCAATAGATCTCGACTGTCTTCCAACGGAGATGATTAAGCCGTTAGCACTTCAATAGTGAGTCCATCTTATACAGGATATGGCGCGACTATTTGTCGAGATGCGTTTTCGGCTGAAACTGCGGTACGGCTCGCAACGTGTCACGAAAGGAACGTGGACTTGCGACGCATGACCAACTGCCCTGTCCTACGGTTGTCGCGAACACAAAAAGTGGTCGCCGTTGCGGCGTGGCTGAGGCCGTCGAAGGATGGAGCGCCAGCGCAGTGAACAAGGGCGAGCGCTCCTTGAAATCGATGATACTGCGCGCCGCCGGCTGGACCGTTGGCGGGATGGCGGCGGGCTATGTCCTGCGCATCGCCAGCAATCTGATCATGACGCGTATTCTGGTGCCGGAAATGTTCGGTATCATGGCGGTTTCGACGGTGATCCTGATCATCGTCAACCTCCTGTCCGACGTCGGCCTAAGGCAATCGATCATACAAAGCCCGAAGGGCGACCTGCCGGTGTTTCTGAACACGGCATGGACGCTGCAGGTGATACGCGGCGTGGTCATCTGGCTCGCTTGCCTGTTGGTGGCTCTCGCCCTCTACGCTGCCAACAACCGGGGCATGATCCCCGCCGACCTGGTCTATGCCACCCCGGAATTGCCGCTTGTGCTGGCGGCATCGTCGTTCTCGTCGGTCATCACCGGCCTTCAGTCGACAAAGGCCATCTCCCGTGACCGCCATCTCGACCTCCGCCAGATAACCTATATCGAACTCATCTCGCAGGCAGTTGGCCTCGCGATCACCATCACATTGGGTTTGATGACGCGTTCGATCTGGTCCTTCGTGATCGGAAGCCTCGCGTCTTGCGTCGTTTCCACCGCGCTCAGCCATTTCTGGCTCTCAGGCGCCCCAAACCGCCTGCTCATCGATCGGGAGTCGGCCAGGGAATTGATCCAGTTCGGACGCTGGATTCTGATTTCTTCGCTTTTTTCAGTCCTCGCCCAGAACGGCGACAGGGTGCTGCTCGGAGCATGGATCAGCCCGGTCCTGCTCGGGATCTACGTGCTGGCCTACAATCTGATCTCGATGATCGAAGGCGCTGGCGGCCGCCTGTTCTGGTCGGTCTCGACCCCTGCCTTCAGCCACGTGGTGCGCGACGACCCCAGCAGGCTCAAGGACGTCTACTTCAAGTTCCGGCTGCCGATGGATCTCGCATTCGTGGCCAGTGCCGGACTGCTCTACGGGGCTGGACAATCCATCATCGACATCATGTATGACTCGCGATACGCGCAGGCTGGTGCGATCGTCCAGGTGCTGTCGTTCAGCCTTCTCATCAGCAGGTTCACGGTCGCTTACACGGTCTACATCGCCCTTGGCGTGCCAAGGAATCTGACGGTACTGAACATTTGCAAGGCGATTTCGATGTTCGTCGTCACCCCGCTGGCGCAATTGTTCTTCGGCTTCGAAGGCACCTTGTGGGCGATTGCGCTTCACGGCCTGCCGACCATCCCGATCATCTTCTTCATGAACCGGCAATTCGGCCTGAACGACTTTATCTACGAAGCCAAGGTCCTGCTGATATGGCCGGTCGGCCTGGCCTTGGGCATGGGCTTCGCCTATGCAGCAAACAGCCTTCTGTCGCTGTCGTAGAGGTGCCGTAGTCCGAACCAGCGACGTTCGAAGTGCTCAACCCTGCGCATTGAGCATCCTGCTTTGCGGAAATACGAATCCGGCTTTCCTGGCCGACGCGGCAGGCTGCCTCTCGTCAGGACGAGCGCCCGACCACCCTCATCCTGGCGACAGGCTCCGGCTGTTCGACATGGCTTTCGGCCGTAGCGCCAACCCTGAGAAGGGCGACGCAGAGGCCTGCAAAGGTCCAGTAGAGATAAGGGATGATCGATACGCTGCTGACGGTTGCGATCGTCACCAAGATGGCAGCCAGGCACCCAAGCAGTCCGCTTATCCTGATGTCTTGTCGCGGCGCCGTGAAGCTGAGCCAGGCGAGCTTGAACCCGATGGTCGCAAATACGAGCACGAAAAGTGCAAGCGCTATCAAGCCGAATTCGATCGCAACGCCGATGTATGTGTTGACCACGTCGACAATCCCTTGACCTTGAACCATCGCCTGCATCTCCGGCTCATGCAGAAAGTTGGGCGAGCCGAAAAGCGGATTGCGGCCAATCACGATCATGGCGTTGTGGAAGAGATCCACCCGATAGTCTTCGTTGCCGGTTTCGACGGTCCCGATGAATGGCAGGTATTTGGTGAAGCGCGCGCCGTAAGGGCTCATCAGGAACGGAACGATGAATATGCCCAAGGCCAGCGAGCCCCGCAGCACATTGGTAATACCCTTGGGATGGGCGGCTAGCAAAACCAACACGAGCAAGGCAAAGCCCAGCCAAGGGCCGCGCGAAACGCTGGCAAGGAGACCGCCGAGAAGGATGGCCAGCGAAGCATAGCCGATCAGACCGAAGGGCCGGTTGACCCTTATTGTGAGCAGGCATCCGGCAGCCACCATGCAAACAAACCCGAAGGCGATCGGCTCGGCTGACGTAACCGCAGCCCGCAGGATACCATCGCGGATAAGATAGGGGGCAATGAGGTTAATGCCCCAGGCGTCCGCAATGGTATTGTAGAGCCTCCAGCCCTTCGCGAGCTCGAACATGCCAGCGGCGGCCAATGGCATGGCCGCCACGACAAGGGCCATCAACGCTTTTCTGATCTCGCTGACAGATCCAAGCACGCGGCTGAACACGAAATAGGGCAGCAGAATATCCAGCCCGTAGATGAAGGCCATTCGGGAGATGTCCGTCACCTTACCCAAGCGCAGCGACAGCAGCATCAACAGCACACAATAAGCGACCACGAGCTTGTCGGTGATGCTGAATTTCGTACTGCCGGAACTTCCCCGCGCCAGCTGGATGGCACGCGGCAACAGAATGACAAGGGCGAGAAGCCGGCTCGGATTGAAGTCGATGATCTTGTTGATGACACCGAACAGGCCGACGATCACGGGCAAGGCCGGCGCCGCGAACATCAGGACGATGTAGAGATATGCCGGCTCGTTGCTCTTGCGAAAGGCATAGATGCTGATGATACCCAAAAAGGCGGCAAAAATAAAAAAATTGCCCGACAAGAACAACACGCACGTCGTCACGAACCAGGCATTGCGCCACAGCGTGAATTCAGCCGCGTCGATTGTGGGTTCCGCGAGCCGGCGCGCAAGGAACCAGACCGGGGTCGAAATGATCAGGACATAGGCGAGCGCTCTTACATATTCAGGCATGTCTGCCCCCTGGCACCGGATCGCAGTTCACCAGAGCCGGTCAGGCCGTTGCCATCGCCGCCGATGCCTCCGCCTGCTTTGTTCACCTGCCAGACATCCCCGCTCAATCCGTCGACCTCAGGCCAGAATCCCGGCCTCGTCCATCCTGAAGACGCCGTGCCGTCTCTTGTCGGCCAGCACCTTGGTCACGATCTTCGCCGTCACGACGCTAGTCGATTCAGCGAAGGCATAGACCAGGCAACGATCGGCGAGGATGTTGATCTGCCGGGGAACGCCGTCCGAAGCATCGTGGATCAGACGCTTGGCCGTCGACGTAAACAGCTCGGGATCGCCGCCGGCAACCTGAAGCCGGTGTTCGATATAGGCCTTGGCTTCGACACGGTCCAACGCCGGCAAATGGAAATCGGACGAAACGCGTTGGGCGAACTGAGTCAATTCCGGCGCCTGAAGGATCGATCGCAGCTCGGGCTGTCCGACCAGTATCAGTTGCAGAAGCATCGTGTCCGTATTGATGTTTGACAGCATCCGGAGCTCTTCGAGCCTTTCAGCCTCCAGATTCTGGGCTTCATCGATGACCAGCACAGCCCGTCCCCGCCGCTCGCCCTCGTGCTCCAGAAAGTCGCGCAGCCGCTTGTAGAGACGTGGATAGGTGCCTTCCTCAAACGGCTGGTCGAATGCCATCAGAATCCACTCAAGCAAATTGCCGCCGAACTTCGAGGTGTGGCTTATGAGGCCGACCTTGATCTCGCCGGTGACGTTGCCGAGCAACTGGCGAATGAGCGTGGTCTTTCCAGAGCCGATGGTGCCGGTGATGACAGTGAACCCGGCCTGGTTGACGATGCCATATTCAAGCATCGAAAATGCCATCCGGTGCGCGTTGCTGAAATAGAGAAATTTCGGATCCGGAAGGATCGAAAACGGCTTCTCGCGCAATCCGAAGTATGTCTCGTACATTCATCTACTCCAAAGCGGGCGTCGAACCCCACGGGGCCGGCTACCGCCTTTGCCGCATTTCGATGAGCAGCCCGCCAAAAAGCATCTGCACGACCGGTCGGCCGATAATGGCGCGCACTTCGTTAAAGGTCGTGCCACCTCGTCTTGTTTAGCACCACCTGCACACCGGCTTTCGAACCCAAGAACGTCTTGCATGCCTCGAGATCAGCGACAGTCGATTCACCAACGGCAAGCACCAGCACAAGGCGGTCAGCATCGAGCGCCGATGGGATAGTCTCGTCATTGGCCAGCATCGGCGGCAGGTCCAGAACGACCAAAGCCGGCCTGACCGCCTTGCGTGCGCTTTCGACAAGTTCCGACAAGCGATGATGATCAACCACTTCGCCTGCGGTCCCAGGAGCCGTCACGACGTATACGCACACCTCGCCGGCTTCGGCCCGGATGATGCCGTCGGGGGCATCGCTTGTCGTCAATCCGTCCCACAACCTCAACTTCGCAGCCACGCCCGCATCCGACGGATTGGCGTCGACCAGCAACACATTCGTCGTCCGCATCCGGGCAAGGCTGAAGGCAAGATTGATCGCCGTGACCGTTACACCGCATCCGGCGGCAGGCGAGGTGACCGCAATGGTGCCGACCATGCCCTCCTTGTTGCTCAGCAGTTGGTTGCGCAGCATGTCGTAATAACGCGTCAGCGGGCTGCTGCTGTCGTTTGCAACGACCCGATTCTGCTCCAGCGCCGCTTCGTCAAGCCTGACGAGCGGAAAGCGCGGATCCGCCGCCAACGGCGATCCCGCCGCGTCGCGGCGGAAATGACCGGCGACACCGCCATCCTGCCTCGATCGGCTGTCGGGTCCGGCGTCGCGCAGTGGCGGTCGGGTCCGGCGTCGCGCAGTGGCGTGACAGGTCTGAGCGGTGCGCTCTCGCCTGCCAGTTCGGCCCTTGCCCGCTGCAATGCTTCGGTTACGCGTTCCATCGTGTCGACCTAGATATGAACCGGTTGCGCCGAGAGTTCGCCAGCTCTCGTGAGAGACAAGCCAGACTGCAGGAATTGTTGGGATTGGTCGAGGGGCTGAAGACCGTATATCCCCGCCCCCAGCAGCATCAGTCCGAGCGACGCGCCAAAAAACCTCCTGACCCTGCCGGAGAAGCTATCCGAGGAAGACCATTGGGGGATCACGACGAGTACCTGTCCCTGCAGCGCACCCGCCAGATCGGAAGTGCGCCTGATGGTTCTGTCGAACAAGTCGGATACGTAGACACAGGCGAGCCCGGCGAGCCCGGCCATA
>APMI01045337.1_pt1 | contig 13622 bp, 10 predicted proteins | sample 667938 | NCBI WGS metagenome assembly APMI01 (sample SAMN01084076, study PRJNA167559) | wastewater metagenome | biome: Wastewater | place: Denmark: Ejby Moelle, Odense | collected 2011-11-28 | reverse complement strand
AATGAGAAACTTTTGCGAATATTAGATGATAAAATAAAGCATAAAAATATTATGAAAATAAGAAAAAGAATGATATTCAAAAATTAAAAAAAGAGGCTCTACTATACAAAAATAATGATAGCATATCTTACCATCTTAATAATCTTATTGTAGAAGAATATCTAGGTTACCAATGTGATTCTGCTTATATATATTCTGATAAGAATAAAGAAATAGCCATCAGAAATAATAATGAAATTTGGTTATATAAAAATTTATTACAAAGATCAGTATTACTATCTACCACTGGGTTATTTGTGGAATCGAAAGAAATATTGGATCATATAAATCCTGAAGCCCTACCTTCACCATTAAGATTTTCTTATAACTCTGCTTATGAGTGTCTTTATTCTAATCTTACTGATTACAGTGGAGGAGATAGTCCTTATAATAAAATTTACAAAAATAAATTGGCAGATTATTACAATTCTGCATATAAGGCTCTAAAGCCTGGTGATCCATTTTATTACTTATTTCTAAGTCATAAAAATAGAATAGAAAATGATTGGTCTCAAGCAGAGCAAAATGTAAATAAGTTTTTAGAAACTACTCATCTAGGAACAAGGCTTCTGCGATAGGAAGCTTTTGTAAAGCAGTTATAGATGCTAAACTAGGTAATATAGACTCTCAGGAAAGCTGTTTGATTTATTCTGCTATTTCAGATATAGAATCATCCACAAAAGAAAATAGGTCTATGCAAGATTTGGCAAGTATTTTATATCAGAAAGGAGAAACTGACAGAGCATATAAATATATACAATCTTCTCTAGAAGATGCTAATTTTTATAATGCAAGGTTCAGAAATATACAAATAAGTAAAGTGCAACCTATTATTGAAGAGACTTGTCTTCAAACTATAAATACCCAAAATAAACAATTGAGATGGTCTATCTTTTTAATTAGTATTCTATTTGCAGGACTTGGAATTACAATGTATTTTATTTACAAACAACTTAAAATGATTGCTAAATCAAGAAATGAACTTTCTAAAACCAATTCTGTTTTAAAATCATTAAATCATAAATTAGATGAAGCCAATCACATAAAAGAGGAGTATATTGCATTTTTTATTAGACAAAACTCAAATTACTTAGAAAAATTTGAAAGATATAAAAAGCTAATTTCCATTAGATTATCGACAGGTCAGTTAGATAAATTATCAGAAATGGTTAATAATAAAAAAAATGAGGAAATGGATTTGAATGAATTATATCATAATTTTGACCAAGCATTTTTAAGAATATATCCAAATTTTGTTGAAGAAGTAAATAATCTTTTAAGGAAAGAAGAAAAATATAACTTAAAATTTGGCACACTTAATACAGAACTCAGAATTTTTGCACTCGTTAGACTTGGTACTGGTGAAACCACAAACCGCTTCTAATTTAGAAGCGGTTTGTGGTTTTATTGCTCTAGCCTTTCCTTGATAGATTGCTATTTTTTAAGTCTTTTAAATTTATTTTCATGCATAAGTCTTAGTAAATCAGTTTATTTATTTGTGTTTTAAATATTTATTTTGGTTTTTACTTGATTTTCTCTCTTCTCTTTAGCTATTGTTATAAAAATCAAAAAAAATATTAGAATAATATAAAATTTATACAAAGATGATATAACCGTTTTCTGTTTTAATTATCCTGAGAAAAGATAAAATAATCCCTTATTTATAAAATGTAAACGATTGCATAAATGAAATTATTTAGTAAATTTGTTTCATTATTTAATTTTTTTAAACAGTTGTATATGAAGAAATTTCTTTTAGGAAATGCGATTTTTCTTTTTTTGATATTTAATGCACAGAAGAATGACATCAATTACTATATCAAGAATGCCCCGTTTAAATTTGGTGAAATGGTTTTACCTACTATTCCAGAAAAAACATATAGTATAAAAGACTTTGGCGGAATAGGAAATGGCAAATTCCTGAATACTAAAGCATTTGAAACGGCTATTTCTGCAATCAATCAAAACGGTGGCGGAAAATTAATTATTCCAGCTGGCGTTTGGCTTACAGGTCCTATAGAACTGAAAAGCAATATTAATTTTCACGTAGAAGAAGGAGCTGTAGTACAATTTAGTGATGATATTAACCAATTTCCATTAAGAGAAACTTCGCCAGGTAAAATAGATGTTACACCACCAATTTGGGGAGACAATTTACACGATGTAGCCTTCACTGGAAAAGGAGTTTTTGATGGAGCTGGCGATGCATGGCGTCCTGTAAAAAAATATAAAGTAGATGAATTTGCTTGGAAAAATTTATTGGCTAAAAAAGGAAGTGTTTTAAGTGATGATGGTAAAGTTTGGTGGCCTAGCCTTGATGCTAAAGAAGGTGAAAGGCTTTCTAAAAGTATTACTAAGAAAAAAGATGCTACTATAGAAGATTATAAAAAACTGCATCATTTCCTCAGACCAATGATGTTTACACTTTCAAAAGTTAAAAATCTTTTAATTGATGGACCTACTTTTAGAAATTCGCCGAAGTTTATTCTTAATCCAAGACAAATTACCAATTTGGTAATTAGAAATACCAATGTTTATAACCCAAGTTGGGCTCAGAATGGTGATGGTATAGACATCAGTGCTTCTAAAAATGTAATTATTTACAATACTTATGTAAATGCTGGTGATGATGGCATCTGTATGAAATCTAGTGGCGAGTCTAAAGATGGTGAAGCTAAACTTCAAAATGTAATTATTGCAGAATGTACTGTAAATGATGCACATGGCGGTTTTGTAATTGGCAGTAATACAGATGGTGGAATGAAAAATATCTATGTTGCCAATTGTACTTTTGATGGTTCTGATAACGGAATTAGGGTGAAAAGTAACTCTGGTAGAGGTGGAGAAGTAAGTGATATTTATATTGACAATATTACCCTTAAAAACATTAAAGAAAATGCTTTTATCTTTGATACTTCATATGCTGATGCCCCTGTAGGAAGCACAAAAGAAAGTGAAGATGCACAGAAAACAGGAGATAAAATTCCGTTTTTTCACCATTTTTACATCAGCAATATCAATTGTAGTGAAACAGAAAATGCATTTATGTTTTTGGGTTTAAAAGAAAAACCAATCCAAGATTTATTTTTTAAGAACATTAATATTGTAAAAAGCAATACAGATTTAAAAGGAGATTTTTTCCAAAATATTGTTTTTGAAAATGTAAAAGTAAACGGACAAAAAGACATTAAAATTTCTGGAAAATTAAAAACAGCAATACAGATAAAATAAATTTAAGTTTGATTTAAATCTAATTTCAACAAGAAAGCAACTAGTAAAAAAATTAGTTGCTTTTTTAATTTGATAGATTATTTTTTGATGTATTTTTCTAATGAAAGCTTTTGTTTTTTAACTTCTTCTATAAAAATTTTTGCAATTTCTGTTGCACCAATTACAGAGAGATGTGTATCATCTTTTTTACCTTCCGGATAATAAGGAATTTCATTAGGCAAATAATGCAAATGCAATTTTTTAGAACCTTCTACGCCATATTTTACTTCTAAATTTTCTGTTAAATATTGCATGTCTATGAAGGGAACTTTCAGTTCTTGTGCTACTAATCTGGTAATTAGGGTATAGTTTCCGTGTGCATCTAGCAAGGTGCCTTGTTCGTTAAATTTTCTACGGGCAATAGAGGATAATAAGATAGGAATAGCTCCTTTAGCACGAGCTTCTTCTACATATTGAATTAGATTATAACGATAGGCAGTTTGAGGATTGGTGTACCTAGCAGGATCGGTTTCTTTACCATCATTATGACCAAACTGAATCAGAAGATAATCTCCTTTTTTCAAAGAATCTAAAACAGGTTTCCAAAGTCCGGTTTCTTTAAAACTTTTGGTACTTCTACCATTTACGGCGTGGTTTTTTATGATTACATTTTCGTTAAAAAACTGCCCTAAAACTTGTCCCCAACCTCGTTCTGGATTTTTGTCTGGCTCTGGTTTATTTGCCATCGTAGAATCTCCTATGGTGTAAATCGTAATTTTATGATTTTTATTAGAATGGTCTAGACTACTACAATTTATAACAAATAAAGACAGCAACAGAAAGGCTGCTTTATAATTTTTAAAAAAATTCATACCAATTTGTTTTTTTTGAATCTTTAAGGATATTTTTTTTGTCAAATTTTTTCACCTCTTTTTTAGAGATAAGATGAGACCATTTTACTCTTTGTTTAGTATCAGCGCCTTTTCCATAATTTTGAAATTCTGCAAAATAAGTAGTTTTTTCGGCGTCAGATTTGTCCCAATTGTGCCAACCTTCGGGTAAAATATGCGCTCCCAATTCACAATTGATGAAAGCTGTCTTAGCATAGATTCTCCAAGGTCTTCCCAAATAAACTTTCTTTACGTTTTGGTCTGCAGTAATCTTACATTGATAAAAAACAAAACCAAAATCTGTGTTTTCTGGTGTAGATGCAGCCGTAATGTAAGAATCTTTTTTGCTTTTTATTTCGCAGTTTTCAAAAAATGCAGTGGCATTCCCAAAAATAAAATCTGTAGTTCCTTCGATGTAGCAATTTTTTAGAAATTGTTTTCCTTCGCCACTTAGATATAAAGTATCTTGATTTCCCAAAATCTTACAATTGATTACAGAAACACGATTGGCTGTAATGCTTAGAGCAATAGCTTGGCCTACTTCTCCTGAAGAATTTTCGATGGTTAGGTTTTTTAGAACAGTATCATTGGCTTCTACAGCAAGAGAAGGGGTAAAAAAAGTACTATTTCTGCCTAAATTAATTTTGTCAAAATAATCATCAAAAGTAATGATGGTTTTAACTTTATTTTCGCCAATAATAGCCAAATTAGTATTCCATTCGTGAATTTTTACTTTTTCTTTGTAAATTCCGTTTTTTATGAATATTACCAATCTTTTGTAAGGAAAAGATTTGGTCTGATTGATGGCTTCTTGAATGCGAGTGAAATCTCCTTTATTATCTTTTGAAACGATAATCGTGTCTTTATCTGCCGAGAAAAAACTCAACGAAATGAAGAAATGGAATAAAAGTAAAATTTTTTGAAGCATTATCTATTGAGTTCTAAAGCTGCTAGTATAAAAGGACCTGTAGCTTTCGGGTCGTTGTCTTTTTTTCTTTCGTTCACGTAATATTCAAATGAACCATCTCTGTAAGGATTTCCTCCTAAACCAGCTACTGCACACACTTGAGTGATGGTTACATAGCCTTCTGATGAAACTTTTACCAAATTATTTACCAATCCATCAAATGCTTTATTAGCCAAATTTTTATAAATTTTTGGTAAATATCCTTTATTAGCACCTTTTGCAAAAGTATAAGCAAACATAGAAGAACCTGATGCTTCTAAGTAATTTCCACCGCGGTTTCCTTGGTCTGTAACTTGATACCAAAGACCTGTAGAATCTTGATATTTAGCTAATGAATCACATAAATTATTGAGATAGCCTATCAGTTCTTGTCTTTTTGGATGATTTTTCGGGAATTCATCTAAAACATCTACCAAAGCCATAGCATACCAACCAAGTGAACGCGACCAAAAATTAGGTGAAGTTCCGGTTTCTTTGTTTGCCCAATCCATTTTTTTACTTTCGTCCCAGCCGTGATAGAGAAGTCCAGTTTTTTTGTCGAGTAAATGTTTTTGAATGAGTTCAAATTGTAAAGCAATGTCATCAAAGTTTTTACCATTCTCAAAAGTAGATGTGTATTTTGCATAAAAAGTTTCGCCCATATATAAACCATCTAACCACATTTGGAAAGGATAAGTTTTCTTATGCCAAAATCCTCCTTCCGAAGTTCTAGGATGTGTTTCTAATTGACTTCTTAGTCTTTGTAAGGCTGTTAAATACCTTTTGTCATTGGTTTTTTGGTAAAGATAAAATAAGTGATTACCTGCAATTAGCATATCAATATTATAATTCTCAAATTTATAAGAAGGTATATTTCCATTGGCATCTATCGTAGCATCTGAATAACTTTTCAGGTAATTATAATATTCTTGTTTGTTTGTTTTTTTATATAATTCTTCGAAGCCCGTCATTACCAAACCGTGTACGTAATCCCATTTTGGTTCTTTGGCATCGTCTAATTGGTAAGCTTCGGGATATTTTTTCATTAAGGTCAAAGCAATTCTTTCAGACCATTTCAGATGTACAGGTATTTCTGTTTTTGAATTTTCTTTTACTGATTTACAGCTCAAAAAACTCAATAATAGTAATGAGAATCCAATTTTTAAGAAAAATTTGAGATTATTTTGCATTCAATTTTTGATTAAAATTAATAAGAAATTTCTGAATTACATTTTATTATTTGCATTTAATATACTTAATTTTTCGTTAAGGTATTTTACAAATCCTTCTTTGGTTTTTATTCCGTTAGGTTCATTTACCCAGGCTGCCAAGAAATAGTAATTTATAGGTCGGGTAGTAGGTTTAAAAACAATAAGATGATCAAAAGGACCGTCTGCAAGATTCTCTACCGATGAAGTTTGATAAAAAACTGCCATTCCTAAATTGTCTTGAAACATAGATTGATCACCATAAGTGGCGATGTAAGCCCATTTTTGATTGGTGCTGGTTTGCTTTAGAAGTTCTAATTCTTTTACCTTTACAATTCCGGTACAAATTCCAGAAATTGATTTAGATGGAGTAACTGTAGCTTTGGTGAATCTCTCGTTTGGAAAAATCTCTAATTTTGTGGTAAGGTCTATTTTATCATTTAACGTTTCCCAACCTTTGTAATTTATATTGACAACAGATTGTTTTGCAGAATTTTCTACATTAACTGAAGTTTTTTCTACTTTTTTGAAATAGAGCATTTCATTATTTTGGTATCTGATAATAGAGCCAATTCCTTGTCCTTTTCCTACTTTTAAGATATCAGAACCCCAATCTTGTTTTAAATGATAAGATTCAAAACCGTCTAGTCCTACTAATGGCAGAACCATTTTGTCTGTTGTTTTTCCGAAGATATCTATGGCGTTTCTCCAATCTAAATAAAGACGATAGGCAATTTTATTGCTTTCCCAGCCTGGTCCTTCAAAGCGAATATCAAAAGAATGGTCTGTGTGTCTAGGATCTAGCTCTAGACTTTGAACATTTTTGAATGTTCCTCCTTCATATTTTCTTTCGTTCCATTTGCCGCCTTCTTTCACGGAAATTTCTGCATTGGTTTTAGAATTTTGGATGTTTTTTTGAGCGTTACAACTTAGAATTCCTAAGAATAGACTAATGATGAGCGTAGATTTTATTATTTTCATATTTACTATTTTTTGAAAACTTTATTTAAAAATGAGGTCGTATATTCTATTGTTGGCAAAAACCAAGGATGGAATAACCAAAAAGTATGCGGACTGTTTTCTATTTTTTTGATTTCAGAATAAATGCCATAAGTATTAAGCTCAGCAATCATATCATCTCTACCTGCGTGAAATCTATCAAACTGACTGTTAATAAATAAAATAGGTGGAGAATTTTTGGTAACGTGAGTAATAGGAGAGGCATCTTCCCACGTTTTTGGAATTTGATTGTAATTTCCTCCTAGCCATAATTCTGCATATTTGCCTTCTTGTGATTCTGGATGATGAAAAGCCAAAATGCCGTCAATATTTACAATTGCTTTGATTTTTTTGTGGAGTTTTAAGCCAATTAAAGTAGCCATTTGCGCACCAGAAGAACAACCAAGAATAGCAATTTTAGAAGAATCTACATTATATTTTTTTGCATTTTCTAGGATAAAATCTATAGCTTTTTCTACATCTTCTATAGATGCAGGATATTTAGCTTCATCAGAAAGTCTATATTCTATGGTGAAAACTTGATAACCATTTTTTGCTAATTCTTGAGCCATTGTTGTTTGCATTTCTTTGTTGCCAGATTTCCAACCACCACCGTGCAAAATAATTATGGCAGGTAATTTTTTCTTTGATTTGAGCGTAAATGCATCTAGTTTTAGAGTTCTATCGTCTATTTTATGATATGGAATATCTAAATATTTTTTGATATGTTTTGAACTAATGCTTATAGGAATTTTAATGTTAGGATATTTTTTTATGTTTTTTTGATATTCTGCATATATGGTAAATGTAGTATCTTTTGTAATCTGAGCATTACAAATACAGATGAAAAGGCAGAATATAGGTGTGTATAACAATCTAAATATCATATTCTAAAGGTTTCAAATATAATGAATTTAATTCTTTGAAATCGATTACACAAATCTACAAATTTTATTGATTTAGACAAAATTATCATTAATTAAGTGCAAAATCGATTAATCATTTGCAGTTATTTAATCAGTGTGAATTTCATTATGTTTAATTAAATTATTGAAAATCATATAATTATATTCAAATTGTTTTTTTGCTCTTAACTAGTGTTGACGTAAAGCTTCAAAAAAATTTGGTGGCTTGGTTTATTTAATATAAATTTGTGCAATCCATTACATTAATATTAAATTCATCCTAAATTTATGAAAAAAATTACTTTTTTGTTTTTGCTTTTAGTCTCTATTTTTACGATTAAAGCGCAAACAGTTTCAATAACTCAAGAAGTAGGTTGGTTAGAAACTGCCTATGTAAAATGGTCAACCGTTTCTGGTGTTGATAGCTATAATGTTTATTACACTGGTATGGGCGTAACAGATAGAAAAATAGATACCCAATTAATAAGAAATTATGGTAGTGAATATAGAGCTGATATTCTAGGATTAGCTGCTGGTAATTATACAATAAAAGTAGTTCCTGTAGTTGGTGGAATAGAAGGAACGCCTACTGTTTCTAATTCTATTACTGTATTATCTCACGATAGAAATGGTTTTGCATTTAATGGTGGTAGAGTACCAGGAGCATATAAAGCAGACGGAACACTTAAAGACAATGCAGTAGTTATTTACATCACTCAAAATACCAAAAATACAGTTTCGCTTAATGTAACAGGAGCTACTACTAATCCTTGTGTAGGATTACAAACGATTTTAGATGGCTTTAAAAAGGGTAAAGATAACAGACCTTTAGCAGTAAGATTAATTGGTAATATTACAGATTTGAACTATATGCTAGGTGGTGATATTGTGATAGAAAATAATAACAATGCTTCTAGTTATATTACTTTTGAAGGAGTAGGTTCTGATGCGTATGCTAATGGATGGGGATTAAGGATTAAAAATGCATCAAACATAGAAGTAAGAAATCTAGGTTTTATGCTTACTGATGCAGCGGAAGGAGACAATGTAGGCTTGCAACAAAGTAATGATTATGTCTGGGTACATAATAATGATTTGTTTTATGGCTCGGCAGGTGGAGATGCAGATCAAGTAAAAGGTGATGGTGCTATGGATTCTAAAAAATCTAACTATGTTACGATGTCTTATAATCACTTTTGGGATACAGGAAAATCTAATCTTTTGGGATTAAGTGAAGGTGCAAATCCGGGCTATGTTACTTATCATCACAATTGGTATGACCATTCAGATTCTAGACATCCGCGTGTAAGATATTATTCTGCACATATTTATAATAATTATTTTGATGGAAATTCTAAATATGGTTCTGGTTCTACACTTGGTTCGTCTTTATTTCTAGAAGGTAATTTTTTTAGAAATTGTAAATATCCTATGCTTACTTCTATGCAAGGTACAGATGTTTATGGTGGTGCAGTAGGAACTTTTTCTGGTGAAGACGGTGGTTTTATTAAAGCATTTAATAATGTGATGAGCGGACAAACAAGATTTGTAGCTTATGATGCTGTAAATTATCCTGTAGAATTTGATGCTTATGTAGCTACAACTAGAGCCGAAGTAATTCCGAATACGATAAAATCAAAAAAAGGTGCAAATGTGTATAATAATTTTGATACCAATGCTTCATTGTATGTAAATTCATTAACGATTGATGATCCTACGGTAGCCAGAGATAAAGTAATGCAATATGCAGGTAGAGTTTCTAAAGGAGATATCTCTTGGACGTTTAATAATGCTGTAGATGATACTTCTTCATCTGTAAATACGGCTCTAAAAGCACTTCTTACAGGTTATGTTTCTTCTTTGGTATTTGTACAAGGCGAAAATTCTACTACTGTAAGTACACAAACTTTAAGCATTCCATCTAATAATGATCAAACTGTAGCAACAGGGTCAGCAATCATAGATATGGTATTTACCTGGGGTGGAAGCGCTACAGATGCTAGTGTAAATGGTTTACCTGCATCTGGAATTAATTTTGTTAAAAATACAACCGCAAAAACAATTACAATTTCTGGAACTCCAACTGCTGATGTAAGTTTCACAGTTATAACATCAGGTGCAAGTGGAACACCAGTTTCTGGTACAGGAAATATTACTGTTTCTTCTGATCCAGTTACGCCTGCTGGAGATCAAATTCATAATTTTACTACTTCGGGAATAAGTAATTCGTTTTATACTATTTCAGGAAATTTATCTACTAGTAAAGGTACTGTGAGCTACGAAGGTCTTACCCTAACTCAATGTTTAAAAATAGAATCTTCTACCAACATAACATATACTACTACACAGGCAAGTACATTAACTTTAGTATTTGTAGAATCTGCACCAACAATAAAAGTAGATGGAGTTTCTTACACTGGTTCTGGTGGAATTATTGAAATAGCTGTTCCTGCTGGTAATCATACAATTGCCAAACTAAATACCGCTAATTTGTTTTATATAAAAACAGTATTTTCTAATCTAGGAGTGAATGAAGTGAAAGGCAATACAGATGTACAAGTTTACCCAAATCCTGTTGAAAGAATCCTTAATTTTAGAAAAACTAATGGCACGATAATCCAAAAAATAAATGTAGTAAATGTGAATGGGCAAGTTCTAAAAACGATATCAGGTGATTATGAGACTATTGATTTAAGCAATTTAAAAAGCGGTTTCTATTTCATAAACGTAATAACCAATAAAGGATCTAGAGTTCACAAAATTATTAAAAAGTAGTTTTTCATATAAGTCTTTTTTTTATTATTCAGAAGGATGGCTATTTTGCCATCCTTTTTTGTTATAGTACATTATGAAGCTTTTTAGATGGATAAACGATAATAAATGAAATATTTATGATTGTTTTGAAGCGTTTTTAGCTATAATGCTATAGCATACCGCCCTGAATTGAGCTTGGGAAAGTTGTAAAAGTTCACGATTTGTATTACATTAATGAAAACCTAAGTGCAAACGCATCAATAGCTTAATTTTTAAAGTTTTTAAAGGCGATATTTTTGATGAATTGAATTTGCAAACTTCTTCTCTATATCAATAGAAGATCTTAAATTTAGAGAAAATTGTACATTAGAATTTAAAAAGTTCCAAAGAAACGATTTAATATAGGATAGATGAAATTTCTATCAAAAAGTATATCAATTTTAAAGTACAAATTTCCTAATGCGTAATTTGGGTTTAAAGAATTTCAATCTTGCAATGAGTAACAAAAGAGACTGCTAATATAGCAGCCTCTTTTCTGAATTTCTGAGATTATATAAAAAAAAATTATGATTATTTAATGATTACTTTTTGTGATGAATTACCTTTACTTGAACTTGTGTTGATAATATAAACACCTGGAGATAAAGAATAATTGGTATCAGAGTTTGTATTTACAGACTTTAAAAGATTACCATTGGTATTATAAATTTCAACTTTAGTTGGGGATTTAATGTTTTTTATGAAAACTTGGTTTTTGTCAGAGAAAATAACTGATTCGTTTTTTAGTTTATTAAAATTAATAGTAGCTAATGTAACAGAATTAGTAGTTACATTGGCACCTGTAATTTCCATTTTATAAAAATTACAAGCATTATCACAATAAACATACATCCTACCAGCTGTAGGTATATTTACTGTACCAATTACATTATCTGCTGTTGAAGCTGTAATAGTACAGGCTACAGTTCCTAACAATGCAGAACCATTGGTGACAAAAATACTTCTAACAGAAGAATTACTTCCACTTTTTGCCCAAATTTTTATAGTACAAGCGCCATCTACATCAATAAAAAAATATCTTTGGGTAGGCATATAAGTTGGGAGCTGTAACACCGCCGCCGCCGTTTACTTGAAAACGATTAACGCTAACAAATCCGTCAGAAAACGTAGTTGCGTTTGCATTTACCGCACCAAAATTAGTATTTGTAGTAATAGGGTATAATCCTAAATAATCAACAATTATTGGAGTGGTTCCAATTCCAGAAGATGTTGGCCAAGTTATACTATCGCTAAAATTCCAAGTCTTTGTTTGAGCTTTTATTGTTAAAGAAAAAAGCGAAATAGTGAGAATTAAAAAAAGTACTGTTTTTTTCATAATAATATGGTTTAATAAGTTATTGATTTATATGTATTTGATTTAATTCAATCGATTACACAAATATATATATTTTTTTTTGATATAAATCTATTTTTACAGATGAATTTCTCTATTTTTTTTGGATAAGATAATTACTGTTTTATGAACTTTCCTCTAGTAAAATAATCTTTGTTTTTTATCTGGTACACATAAATTCCGTTTTTTAGATTTTCAATATTTACTTTAATTGTTTTTTCTGGTGTCAGAGTTTTATTGTAAGAGATTATTTTTTGTCCGTTTATAGAATAAATTTCAATATTTACCTCTTCAAACAGTCTATTTTTAAAATCAATAGTAAGATTATTTTTAGCTAGAGTAGGATATACTTTAACTTCATTATTTGTAATTTCATTTGTACTTAGATTGGTACAAATACCTTGAGTTACAACACCAGAAGTGGTTACTTGTAGTGTAGCACCAGCTCCGCAAGTAGCATCAGAGACTCTAGATGCAACTTCAGAAGCAGGCATTGTAGAATAGGTATATGAAGGTGCATTTACTGTTCCTACATTTGACGGGATGCTTCCCAAGCAATTGCCAAAATTAATGGCAACAGTGCCACCATCAGTAGAATTATAATTTTTATAAACGGAACCTATTTGAGCAAAATGGGTATTTTGTACATAGCAAGTAGTATTTTGAGCACCACCTCCAAGACCTATTGCTAATGAACTAGGAGCACTGGTCTTGTAATAACAATTTAAAATATGCAATTCTGCATTTCTAGCTCTTGGCATCCTTTCTTTGCAACCATCTGCCCAATAACAGTTTTGAAAAGTAATGCTGTAATGACCATCTGAAGGAGAATCAGTTGCACTTGAACCAAGAAGGTCAGAAAACCTGTGATCATTTGTACCACCAGAACCACCAGATTTAGGAGGTTTAAGATAAGTGAATTTGCACCAAGAAACTGTAACATTGTCCGAAAGTCCTTTGATATCAAAATTACCATCTTGACCATCTTGAAATTCACAATGATCTACCCAAAGATTTGTACATCCATCAGAGGTAAGATTGTCTTGACCATCAATGTCATAGGCGCCAGGTCCCACAAAAATAAGATTTCTGATGATGACATTATTAGAACCAGATTTTAAATAAATAATTCCTGCGCCAGGATTGCTTTGGTTCTCATTGATGAGCTTAGCACCAGGTAAGCCTATGATGGTTTTGTTTTTTATAACCGCACTAATTGGTTGACCAGATGGTATGGTAATTTCTCCAGAAACTAAAATCACTCTAGCATCTGAGGCA
>APMI01003659.1_pt1 | contig 13623 bp, 11 predicted proteins | sample 667938 | NCBI WGS metagenome assembly APMI01 (sample SAMN01084076, study PRJNA167559) | wastewater metagenome | biome: Wastewater | place: Denmark: Ejby Moelle, Odense | collected 2011-11-28 | reverse complement strand
GCAGGTCGGCAGCGGCACGCTGATCCGCGCAAGCTATGGCGAAGGGTTCAAGGCACCATCGCTCTATCAGCTGTTCGGCCCCTATTCGAAGCCGCTGGCTGCCGGCATCACCGTTCTCCAGCCCGAAACGGCGCAGAGCTATGACCTCGGTATCGAGCAAAGCCTGGTCGATGGTGCGCTGAAGTTCGGCGTGACGGCATTCCACCGTGACACGACGAACCAGATCGACTTCTTCTCGTGCTTCACCGCTGCCGGTCTCTGCGCGACCCGTCCGTTCGGTTATTACGACAATATCGCGCTGACCCGCGCGCAGGGTATCGAAACCTTCATCCGGCTCCGTCCCTCGAAGACGCTGGTCGTCGACGCGAACTACACCCTGACGGATGCGAAGAACCGCACGAACGGCACTGACCTGCTCCGCCGCCCGCGCAACAGCATCAACGCGAACATCGAATGGACGCCGCGCGCGTGGATCCGTCTCGGCGCCAGCGTGCAGACGGTCAGCGACAGCCGCGACAGCGATTACCTGACGTTCTCGCCGACCTATCTCGACGGCTACACGCTCGTTGGGCTGCGTGCGGCAGTCGCGATCGGACACCAGTTCGAGGTCTATGGCGGCGTCGAGAACCTGACGGACGAACGCTACGAAACGGTCTCGGGCTACGGCACCGAAGGCCGCAATGCCCGTATCGGCGTACGCGTGAAGCTGTAAAATCCTCAAGTCCGTCATTCCCGCGAAAGCGGGAATCCAGCTTCTTATCGTATCCGAGATGAAGCTGGCCCCCCGCTTTCGCGGGGGTGACGGAGGAAGGAAAAGTGTTAGAAGACTCGCCGAAGGAAATGATGACATGACCAAGCAGACCGCAACCGCCGCCCTCATCTGGTCCGCCGTGCTGGGCGCGAGCGCGATTTTCGGCAGCTATTTCTTCGCCTGCGTCTTTCCCTTTGCCGCCATCGCGACGATTGCCGCGCTGACGCTTGATCTTCGCCGCGCCGCAATCCTGGTCGGCACGGTTTTCGCCGTGAACCAGATCGTCGGCTTCGGTTTCCGTAACTATCCGTTCGACGTGAGCACGATCGCCTGGGGCGTTGTCATCGGCGTCGCTGCCTTTGCTTCGCTGTTCGCTGCGCGCTCGGTCCTGCGCGGGCGTAGCGATATCGTGTCGCCCTACGCGGTCGTGGCGCTGCTCGCCGCATTCGTGGTCAATCAGGGCGTGATGTTCGCCTATGCGCTGTTCACGACCGGCATCGAGAATTTCTCGCCGACAATCGTCGCCACCGTAGGCCTGAACGACGCGGCATGGTTCGCTGGACTCGGTGCGCTGCGCCTGCTGATGACCCGCGCCCTTCCGGCATTGTTCGGCACGCGGACCCCGCTCGCCTCCTAAAAACACGGTCGCAAGAAAATTCGCTTCTCAGTTCGCAACTGCACAAAAGCGTATTGATATGTTGTATCATCGCCGTTAAACGCGCCGGGTTCCCGAGTCCGGAGTGCCCCATGCGTCGATTTTTGCTTGTTACGACTGCCCTGATCGCCAGCCCTGCAATGGCGGCCGATGCCCCGCCGGATCATGATCCCGTCGCCCCCGACATCATCGTCACTGCCCCATTCCAGCGGAACCGCGAGGATGTGTTGTCGGCAACGTCCGTCGTCACCGGCGACGTCCTGACTCGCGACCTCCGTCCGACCATCGGTGAGACTCTGGCGCACCAACCGGGCGTGTCGGCAACCTCATTCGGCCCCAATGCCTCCCGCCCCGTGTTGCGCGGCCTTCAGGGCGACCGCGTCCGCATCCTGAAGGACGGGATCGGCAGCAGCGACGTGTCAAACACCAGCGTCGACCATGCCGTCGTCATCAACCCGCTGACCGCCGACCGTATCGAGGTTCTGCGCGGCCCCGCCGCCCTGCTCTACGGCTCGTCCGCGATCGGCGGCGTCGTCAACGTCATCGATAGCCGCATCCCGCGCAAGGTGCCCGATGCGATCCACGTCGATGCGATCGGCACCTATGGCAGCGCTTCGAACGAGCGCTCGGGCAGCGCCAAGGTGGACGTGCCCGCCGGCCAGTTCGTCTTCCACATCGATGGCAGCTATTCGAAGACCGACGACCAGCGCATCGGCGGCTATGTGCTGACTCCAGCGCTGCGCGCGCAGGCGGCGGCCAGCACCGACGCCGACATCCGCGACTTAGCCACGCTGCGCGGTTACCTACCCAATAGCGGGGCGAAGACCTGGGAGATCGCGGGCGGCGTCGCCTATGTCGGCGATAACGGGAACCTCGGCATCTCGTACGGTCACTATGACAGTCTCTATGGTGCGCCGATCCGCTTCTCGCTGGTGCCCGGCGTAGAGGCCGAACAAGTGCGTCTGCAGGTGAAGCAGGATCGCGCCGACCTGCGTGGCGAAATCAACATTGCTGATGGCGTGCTCGAGGCGATCCGGCTGCGCGCGGGATTTGCCGACTACAAGCACCAGGAGATCGCCGAGGACGGCTCGGTCGGCACCACCTTCCTCAACAAAAGCATCGAAAGCCGCCTCGAACTGGTCCAGCGCAAGCGCGGTTCATGGCGCGGCGCGTGGGGCGCGCAGCTTGCGATCCGCGATTTCAACGTGATCGGCGACGAAGCCTTCGTGCCGAAGAACACGACGCAGCAAGTCGGCGTGTTCACGCTTCACACATTCGAGTGGGACAAGTTCAAGGCCGAACTCGGCGCGCGGTACGAACACACCGCGCTGGATGCGGACGCCAGCGCCACGATCGGCAGCCCGGCTTACAAGCGCAGCTATGACGCCTATTCGGGGTCGATCGGCGCAAGCTACAAGGTCGCCGACGCCCTGTCGCTGGGCCTGTCGCTGTCGCACACCGAGCGTGCTCCGGCGGCGGAAGAGCTTTTCGCCGATGGGCCGCACGCGGGCACACAGGCCTTCGAGGTCGGAAATCCCGATTTCCGCAAGGAAATAAGCAATGGTCTGGAGGCGACGTTGCGCGGGCATGGCGCAGGCTGGAACTTCAGCCTGGCCGCCTATCACAACTGGTTCGACAACTTCATCTATGAAACGCCCACCGGCGCGGTGCAGGACGATCTTCCCGTCTACCAGTTCAACCAGGCATCAGCGCGTTTCTGGGGTATCGAGGCGGAGGCTTCGGCGCGCGTCGCCGAAATCGCTGGCGCCGAGATCAGCATCGACGGCCTGGCCGACTACACCAACGCGACCGTCCAGAGCGTCGGCCCCGTCCCCCGTATCCCGCCGCTCCGCCTGCTCGGCGGCATCGAGGCGAAGCACGGCGGCGTGAACGGTCGCGTGGAAGTCGAATGGAACGACAAGCAGACGCGCATCGCCGCATTCGAAACCCCGACCGCCGGCTTCACCATCGTGAACGCCAGCCTGGGCTTCCATCCGTTCGGTGAGGATAACCCGACCAGCCTGTTGCTCAGCGCGAACAACATCTTCGATGTCGATGCACGGCGGCATGCGAGCTTCCTGAAGGACTATGCACCGCTTGCGGGCCGCGACCTTCGTGCGACGGTACGCGTGTCGTTCTGATTGCAACGGAACCGGTTTCTTTCCGCTTTGTTATGATCCCGTAACGCCCCGCCGGGGCGTCAAAACGGGGAGTGAGTGCGTGAAGGGAATCCTGCTCTGGCTGATCGGCATCCCGATCCCGGTCATCATCCTGCTCTACATTTTCGTGTTCAGATAGGATCCGACGACGGACGAATGCTGCGGGGGTTGACCCCCGCAGCATTCGGTCCGACCATCGCCGGATGACGACGACACCCACAGACCCGATGGCGATGTTCCGTGATGCGGTGACCCAGTGGGAAAAGCTGGCGAACGAATACGGCAGCAAGTTCCTGTCGCGCCCCGAAGCCGCTCAAGCAATGCATAGCGCGACGACCGCTGGCCTGCAGGTGCAAGGCGCGGTCCAGGACGCGATGGCAAAGGTGCTCGCCGCCGCCAACATGCCGAGCAAAGCGGAAGTGGAATCTCTCGGCCAGCGCCTGAGCGTGATTGAAGCATCTCTCGCGCGGATCGAGGCGCAACTCGGCGGGAACCACGGCGAAACCGCCCGCCCCGCCGCTCCCAAACCGACCCGCGGCCGCAAGCCCCCGCCGCCCAAATGACCGATGCGCCCGACCTGCTGACCCGGGCACAGGGCGAATTCGAACGCGCCATGCTGCGCAACATCAAGGGGCTGGAGTATTTCTCCTCCTCCGCCCCCGTGCTGGGCGCGAGTGCCAAAGAAGTGCTGATCTCGCGCGGCCCGTTGCGCGTCTATCATTACCGGCCGTTGGTCGACGACGTGTACCGGGTGCCGGTATTGCTCGTCATGGCGACGACTAACCGCGGCTATATTTTCGACATGGTGCCGGGGCAGAGCTTCGTCGAATTCCTGCTGAACGCCGGATACGACGTGTTCATGGTCGATTGGGAAGTGCCGCGCGCGGACGAGCGGCATCTGGGGATGGAAGATTACGTTTCCGACTTCCTGCCGGCTGCGGTCGCCAAAGTCGCGGAGGTCACGGGCGAAACGGACATTTCGGTCGTCGCCTATTGCTTCGGCGGTGTTCTGTCGCTGCTCTGGGCAGGTATCCACGCGGACGCCAATCTGAAGAACCTCGTGACCTTCACGACGCCCGTAGATTTCAAGGGGATGCCGGCGTTCCAGGCCTGGGCAGACCAGCGGTTCTTCGATGTCGACAAGCTCGTCGATACGCTCGGCAATTGCCCGGCAGAGTTGCTCTATTCCGCATTCGACTTGTTGCGACCGGGCCAGCGTGCTGCTGGGAATTTCCGGCTGTGGGACAATATGTGGAACGACGAATTCGTGAAGTCGTACCGTATGTTCGACCGGTGGTCCGCCGACATGCTGCCGCTGGCGGGCGAATATTTCCGCCAGACGACGAAACAGTTGATGTGGGAAAACGCGCTGTTGAAGGGCACCATGACGGTCGGCGGCAAGCCCGTCGATCTGGGGCGCATCACCTGCCCCTTCCTGCATGTCACCGCCGAGCATGACCATATCGTGCCCGCCGCCGCATCGGCGCCGCTGATCGACATGGTCGGATCGAAGGATAAGCAGCATATCGAGTTGAAGGGCGGGCACGTCAGCCTGGTCGCCGGCCCGAATGCCATCAAGCGGCTCTGGCCGCAGATCGACCGCTGGCTGGGAGAACGCAGCACATGACGAAGACTCTCGATTGCGGCGGAACACCGGTCGCGATCCGGCCCTTCGCCCATGCGGACGCGACCAGCGTCGCAAGCTTTGCGCAAAGCCTGCCCGAACACGACCTGCTGTTCCTTAGCCGCGACATCAAGCATGCCCGCGTTATCGAGGCGTGGCGTGACGCGATCGTCAGCGGTGAAATCGAAAGCCTGATCGCGATGGCGACGGTCGATGGTGCGGAAACGGTGGTCGGGACGACCGCTATCGTGCGCGATCCGCTCGGCTGGTCGCCGCATGTGGCTGAGATCCGCCTGCTGGTCTCGCCCAGGATGCGCGGCAAGGGGCTGGGCCGTGCACTGCTCGACGCGAGCATGACGCTCGCGCGCGAGGCGGGTGCGACGAAACTCGTGGCGCGGATGACCCCCGACCAACGCGGTGCGATCACATTGTTCGAGGAAGCCGGGTTTCGCGGTGAAGCCATGCTGCGCGACCAGGTGCGCGGGCGCGACGGGCAATTCCACGACCTCGCCATCCTGTCGTGCGACGTCGCCCGCGCCGATGCCAAGCGTGAGGCGTTTGCATAAGTTGCTCGATGAAATGCTGCGCAGCGAAACAAAAACGCTCGACAATGGCAACCTTTAGGGCAGGATAACTATTCGGATCGTACCCTTCAGAGGCACGACCGATCGCGGGAAAGGAATTTTGATGGCAAGTCAGGCACTTCCGGAAGGGGCCGCACATCGCAAGCCGCCGTCGGCGACACTGGCGCTGACCGAATTGGGGCGCGCCTTGTTCGAATTGGGCACCCTGCCGCTGGCTTCACCGCTCCTGATGGCGGCCAAGCGGGGTGATGGACACCCGGTACTCGTCCTGCCCGGTTTCGTGACGAGCGACCTGTCCACGACCATCCTCCGGCGTTTCCTGACCACGCTCGGCTACGACGCTCATGCCTGGGAACTCGGCCGCAATCTTGGTCCCCGCGCGATCGGCTGGGAGGGCGAGAAATTGATCGCCCGGCTGGAAGCGATCCATGCCAAGACCGGCAAGAAGGTCAGCCTCGTCGGCTGGAGCTTGGGTGGCGTCCTCGCACGCCAACTCTCGCGCCGCCGCCCCGATCTCGTGCGTCAGGTTATCTCGCTCGGCTCACCCTTTGCCGGCGATCCTCGGGCTACGAATGTCTGGAAGGCGTATGAATTCCTGACCGGTCAGCGACTGAAAGACGCCGATACCCAGGCGCAGCTGCGCGAAAGCGAAGCGCCGCCACCGGTCCCGTCCACGTCGATCTATTCGAAGGGCGATGGCGTCGTCGCCTGGCAGAACTGCCTCGAACCCGAATGCGCGACGACCGACAATATCGAGGTCAACGGTAGCCATTGCGGTCTCGGCGTGAACGCATCCGTCCTGTACGCGGTCGCCGACCGGCTCGCACTCCCCGAAGGCGAGTGGAAGCCATTCGAGCGCAAGGGATTGAAAGCGCTGCTGTACCCCTCATCGGGGCACGTGCACTAAATAGCCCCAGCAGAAGCTGGGGCTAAATAAGGTCAGTCGCTCTTCGGCCGCCAAGCTGCCATAGCATCGCGTCCGAACTGCGCGATCATGTCGCCCACTTCTTTCGCCTGCGTCATCGACCGCGCACCCTGTTCCTTCACATAATCCGTCTGAATCTTCGCAAGGTCGGTCACCGACTTGACGCTCGCCGCAGATCGCATCGCCGCAAATGCCGCGCGGGTGTTCGCCTCGGCATGGTCGATGACCTTGTTATTGAGCGATGCTGCATTTTCCGCAGCCTTGGTCGTCGCATCCTTGAGCGACTTGCCGGCCTTCTTGACCGCGTCGGTCGCTTTTTCGCTCATCTTCTCGCCCTTCGACATCACGCTGCCTCCTTCGCTTTTTTCGGTTTCGCCACCTTCGGCTTTGCGGCCGGTTTCTCCCCGCCTCTGGCGGCGGCCAACAATTCGTCGAACGATTCCTTCAACGCCGCCGCATAAGTCGACGGATCGGGCATCATGTCGCGATCCGACGTGAAGCTGATCGCGATCTCGTCGACATAGGAATAGATGGTGTTGATCAGGCCCATCGAGTCGAAGATCGGCCCGAGGCCATACATCTTGATCATCTTCGCGCCGCAGAAATACAGCGGGACGCGGCTGCCGGGCACGTTGGTCGCGACCACGTTGAACACCGGTGCATGCGCATTCGCCGCGCCCAGTCGTGTATAGAGTCTCGCGCCCAGCCCTGCGAGGCCGCTCGGGATCAGCTGCGAATAATCCGTCAGCGTCCGCGCGCCAACGGCGTTGGTCAGCCCCTTCGAATTGACCGCATCGGCATGGATATGCGCAAGCCGCTCGAGCGGATCGGCGATATGCGTACCAAGGCTGACGACCATCGCCGATACGAGATTGCCCAGCGCCGCCTTCTCGCCCTCCTGCCGCACCGATATCGGCGCCATGGCGGTCAGGTTGGCCTCGGGCAGTTCGCCCTTGCCCTCGAGATACTTGCGTAAGCCCCCGCCGATGATCGCGAGGATCGCATCGTTGACCGTGCCACCTGGCACCGCATCCTTGATCGCACGCACATCGGCTAGCGGGAACGGCACGCCGTCGAACACGCGGTGCGACGAAACTTTCGCATTGAAGCGCGTCTTGGGCGGCGTCCGCGCACCCGCGATCGACAGCTCGCCCTTGCTGAGTTCTGCCGTCAGCTTGGCAATGCCCGGCACGCTGCGCGCCACGGTTTCCAGATACTTCTGCGGCTGGCGCAGCGCGTTGAAATAGCCGCTGATCAACAGGTCGGCGATGCCTGGCTTTTCCTGCGGCTTCCAGTCGTCATCGGGAAAGCGGTTCGACTTGTCGGGCGACAGGTCGTGGATCGCGGCAGACATCTCGACGCCCGACATGCCGTCGATCGCGGCATGATGGACCTTCGCCACCAGCGCGAAACATCCCTTCGGCAACCCCTCGATATTATCGAGGCCTTCGACGATGATGAATTCCCACAGCGGCTTGGTCAGGTCCATCGGCCGCGAGTGGAGGCGTGCAACCTGGATGCACAATTGCCGCCAATCGCCCGGGCTGGGCAACGCGATGTGGCGGACATGGTATTCCAGGTCGAAATCGGGGTCCTGAATCCAGTATGGATGATCGATGTCGAACGGCACGCGGACCAGCCGCTCGCGGAACGACCGCGCCCCGCCCAGCCGGCTCTCGATGAACTGCAAAATGTCCTTGAACCGCACGAACCCGCCCGGCGCGGTCGATGGGTCGTAGATGCCGACCGAGCCGATGTGCATCGGGGTCGACGGGGTCTCGAGATAGACGAACGATGCGTCCTGGCCGCTCAGCTGCTGCATGCTCTCTCCCTGTGCGCCTTTTTGACGCTTAAGGACTGATGCTGCGCTGTTTTACGTCAGGCGGCAACCCCGTTCGCGAACACTGCGGGGTTGCCGAGGATCACATTGGGACGCCGTGGATTGCGCACCGCCTTGCGGAATCCTCGAACAGCGACGCTCAGCCCAAGTTCACTTGCCGAAGCCGAACACGTCCTGGTGATAGACGCCGTCCTCGATCAGCCCTTCGAGCCAGGTCGAGCCCGCGAGATGATCGCCGCCGGTCTTGTCCGAATGGATCCTGATCAGCGTATCGCGCACCGCCGGGGCCATGAAACGGCCGTCCCCGCACAGGAAAATCTGACCGCCCTGCCCGATCACATCCCACATCGCGTCGCGCGCATCCCAGATCGCGTCCTGGACGTACCGGTGAGGATGACCTGGAACCTGAGACCACGCCATGTGCAGATCGACGACGCCGTCGGCCGCCCATCGTTCCATTTCCTCGCGGCACAGCCAGTCATGGTCGGGATGGCGTGCGCCGAAGAACAGGTGGCACGGTGCTGTCGCGTTCAGTGCCGCGCGTTCCTGAATGAACCCGCGTAGCGGCGCGAAGCCGGTTCCCGGCCCGATGAGCACCAGCGGCACTGCGCCATCCTGCGGCGGTGCGAAAGGTGGGTTCGGACGGCGGAGATAGCCGAAGACATGCTCGCCGGGCGCCAGGTCACGCATGTGCGTCGAGGCAAAGCCCTGATGCGTGCCGATGCCCGACCAGGCCGGAGCCTGCACCGTACCGACGATCAAGTCGGCGCTATCGGCGGTGACGAGCGGCGATGAGGCGATCGAGTAGAAACGCGGCGCGATGGCAGACGACAGTTCGACGAAACTGTCGAGCGTCAGTTCTGCGGCGGGATATTTGACCAGCAGGCCGAGCAACGTGAGGCGCTTGTCGGCAACTTCCGCCTGCCACACTGCATCATCGGCAAGCTTCGTCAGTTCGCCCTTGGTGTGCGGGCAACGCGTCTGTGCAGCGACGACATCGAGCGCGCGGCGGGGCATCGGATCCTGGATCTCGACGAAGTCGGTCAGCAGTTGCCGCACGGTAACCGTTCGCCCGACGGGCAGGTGACGGAACCGCCCGCTCGCCCCTGTCGGCACGACTTGCATGGCGCCCGGCACCCCCAGCCGCTCGATCGCGAGATCGACATGCTCCTTCCGGTTGCGCGCGTAGATCGCGATATGGTCGCCCGCGGCATAGACCTCGCCTTCGGGCAGCTGGATCGTGATGAACCTGGTCGATCCCCGCGGTCCTTCGTTGGCGAAATCCCACAGGCCGTCAGCAGGCCGGATCATCTCGTCGTTACGGACGATCTCCATCTCGACGGCCTGGTCGGGCAAGACGGCAGCGCGCGCATCGCGGCCATCGACAACCTGCAGCGACAGGCCGGATGCCTTGACTGCTTCTCCCGTACTGCCGAGCGCTTCCCACAGGTTCTTTAGGAATGCCGCGACACCTCCGTCGAAGTCGCCGTCGCCATTGGCCTCACCGCGCGGACACAGCCGTTTGGCGCCCGTCGCCTCAAACGCGGCATCGACCTTCTTCGGAAACGCCTGGTAATTCGGCCATTGCGAGTTGCCGATGCCAAGTACTGCGAACTTCGTATCCGGCCATTTCGCTTCCGCGAATTGCCCCGCGTCGATGGCAGCCTCGGCGGCGAGCGCGCTGTCGGGAGCGCGGCCATTATAGGTCGCGGTCACGACCACGACGACGCGGTCCTCCGGCAGCGTGCCCAGCGCCTCGTCCATCGACACGCAGCGCGCCTCGAAACCGTCGGCCGATGCGCGTTCGACGATCTCTTCGGCGATGTCGCGGGCTGTACCGAGCGACGTGCCGTAAACGACCGAAAGCCGCTGACCCGCTCCCGCCGCAGAGCCGATGTCCGCATTGCCCGACGATATCGCAACCGTTTCCCCGACCGTCAGCCGCTCGTTCGGCTTGCGCATCCGCACGCGCATCCAGAAGTCGTCGGGCTTGATCGACAGCGACTCTTTGAGCGTCATCCGGTAACCGCGCCGGTCGGAAATCGCGAATTTCTGGAGGATCATGGCGAGCGCAAGCTTCGCTTCGACCAGCGCGAACTGCCGCCCGATGCACGCGCGCGCGCCATTCCCGAACGGCTTGTACGCATGCGGATGGTGCGTTGCCTCCGCGTCAGGCAGCCAGCGATCGATATCGAACTCGTCGGGGTTGTCCCAGGCGCTGGGGTGACGATGGAGGCCGGGCGCATAGACGTTCACCGGCCGGTCCTTGCGCATCCGCCACTTGCCGCCGATCACCTCATCCTCGAACGGCGCGATCGAAAATACGGGCGCGGTCGGCCACAGCCGCTGCGCCTCTTTCACGACCCGTTCGATGACTTTCAGGTGCGCGAGATGTTCGTAGGCGGGGCGCGTATCGCCGGGCAGCACCCGGTCGACTTCGGCATACGCTTGCGCGAGTATGGTCGGGTTGCGCAGCAATTCCATGAACGCAAAAGTCAGCAGGCCCGAGGTGGTCTCATGCCCCGCGATCAGGAACGTCAGCACCTGGTAACGGATGTTGAGGTCGTCCAGCCCCTCGCCCGTTTCCGGGTCGACCGCCGTCAGCATCAGGTTGAGCAGGTCCTTGCCGTCGTTCGGATTCGCACGGCGCTGCGCGATAACCTCGTCCACCAGCGCATTCATCGTCGCGACGTCGGTATTGAACTGCGCGGTCGATTTCTTCGCGAACTTCTGCTGGATCGGCAGGCGGGTGATGACGTTCAGCACTTCGCTGAGTGCATCGCCGAGGCTCAGCAGGAACGGGTCGAGTTCGTCGCGTTCGAAACTTTCAAACCGGTGCCCGAAGCCCGCGATGGCAATGCTGTCGAGCGTCAGGCGCGTCATGTCGTCTGCGACCAGGATTTCCTCGCCGGCCAGCCTTTCCCACTTCGCGACCAGCTTGTCGCAGACTTCGAGGATCAGATCATAATAGCCACGCATCGACCGTTGGCTGAATGCGGGAAGCAATATCCGGTGCGCCTTGCCCCAGTTCGCCTCTTCGCTGAACGCCGTGAACAGGCCGTCACCCGCGAACTTGCGCACCACGCGCAGGCCCGGCCCCGGCATCTTGCGGAACCGCGTCTCGTCGCACAGCTCGGCGACGAGATCGGGATCGGTCACGAACAGCGCGACACGGCTGCCGAACAGCAGCTTGAAGATGCCGGGGTCGGCAAAGCCGTTGCTGAGCTCGAGTAGGTGGCCGATCAGACCGGCCTTCGGGATCTGGTGCAGGTTCCCCAGCAGCGGCAGGGTCTGCGGTGCAGGAATGCGCGCGCGCGCGTCGGCTGCTTGGCTCATCGTACTCGTGGCCCCTCTCTTGTCGGGAAGAGCCTAGGCACAGTCCAACGGAGCCGCAATGGCTCCGGGAAAGGTTAGTTGGCGCCGACAGCCTTGCGCAGTGCCGCGACGAGCCCGCGGGTTTCTTCTTCGCTACCGATCGTCATGCGAAGCCCCTGCGGCAGTCCCTGCCCCGGCACCCAGCGCACGATATAACCCTGTGCCATCAGCGCCTTATAGGCTTCCTCCGCCGTGACCGTTCCTTCGAACAGCACGAGGACGAAGTTCGCCTTCGACGGCACTGTGCGCAGCCCGGCGTTGCCGAGTTTTGCGACCTCGTCGTTGAACCACGCACGCCATTTGGCATTCTCGGTCCGGCTGCGGTCGACGAAGTCATGCGCGCCGAGGGCGGCGATCGCGGCTTTCTGGCCCGCTGTCGTAACGCAGAACGGCGCGCGGATGCGGTGCATGGCCGCGACTGCTTCCGCCGAGCCATAGCCCCAGCCGATCCGTTCGGCGGCAAGCCCGTGGATCTTAGAAAACGTCCGTGTCACCACGACATTCGGCTGCGTGCGAGCGAGGTCCAGCCCGCCGTCGTCCTCGTCGGCTTCCAGATATTCGGAATAGGCCTGGTCGAGGACGAGCATGACCGACGACGGCAGGCCCGCATGAAGCCGCGCGATCTCCGCGCGCGTCGAATAGGTGCCGGTGGGGTTGTTGGGATTGGCAATGAAAACCAACCGCGTGCGATCAGTCACTGCTGCCAGAATCGCATCCACATCGGTACCGAAGTCACGATCTGGCGCCACCACCGGAGTTGCGCCCACACGCCGTGCGGCAATATCGTAAACGGAAAAACCGTAACGCACATAAACGACTTCATCGCCCGGTCCGGCATATGCGCCGGTCACGAGGTGCAGGATCTCGTCCGATCCGGTACCATAAATGATGCGAGTGGGATCGAGAACGTGTGCGGCAGCAATCGCCCCCCGCAAATCCGCTGCGCTGGCATCCGGATAGCGAAAGAGATCGCCTTGGTGCGCGGCGAATGCGGCGCGCGCTTCGGCGCTGGTCCCCAGTGGATTTTCATTGGACGATAATTTGACCGGCGGCGTATCACCCTCGATCGTTGAGCGACCAGGGACATAGGGTGCGATCGCCATAATCCATGGCTTGGGAAGCGGTGCTGACATGGCGCCGCCCCTACAGCTCGGCATCACACCTGCGCAAGATTATTGCGCCCTCTCAACGAGCATTTACGTCACACAAACGAAAAGGGCCGGTCTTTCGACCGGCCCCCTCGTATCATCCCTTGCGGAATGAAAAGGCTTATTGGCCTGCGCCAGCGCCGTACGTGATTTCCACGCGACGGTTCTGAAGTTCGCGGACACCGTCCGCGGTCTGAACACGCAGGTTGGTTTCGCCGAGTGCCTGGGTGGTGATGACACCGCCCGCGATACCCTTCGACTGCATGTATGCGCTGACCGCATCGGCACGACGCTGCGAGAGGCCGAGGTTGTACTTCGGGGTACCCGACGTGTCGGTGTAACCACGGAGTTCGACCGCTGCGTTGCCGCAGTTCGCGTAGTTGGCAACCGCACCGTCGAGGATGCTTGCTGCTTCCGGCGTGACGTCCGACTTGTCCCACTCGAAGAACACGATGAACGGTCCGGGAGTGCAAACCGGCGGCGGCGGAGGCGGCGGAGCCGGTTCCGGCGGCGGCGGGGGGGGCGGCGGAGGCGGCGGCGGGGGGGGCGGAGCTGCGGGTTC
>APMI01028564.1_pt1 | contig 13627 bp, 24 predicted proteins | sample 667938 | NCBI WGS metagenome assembly APMI01 (sample SAMN01084076, study PRJNA167559) | wastewater metagenome | biome: Wastewater | place: Denmark: Ejby Moelle, Odense | collected 2011-11-28 | reverse complement strand
CGGCGGCACGTCGTTGGTTATCCGCGCGGGCGCGGCTCGTACACCTTCGGCTGCTGAGCGGCGTGCGGGTGCGTGGGGCCGGCATAAATCTTCAGCTTCATAATCTGCTGGCGGCCCAGCCGCGTCTTGGGCAGCATACCCTTCACCGCGAAGCGGAGAATGCGGTCGGGGTGGCTATTCATCATACGGCGGTAAGGGATGGCCTTGAAGCCGCCCGGGTAGCCCGAGTGGCGATAGTACATTTTCTGGTCTTCTTTGCGGCCGGTCAGGCGCACTTTCTCGGCGTTTACTACCACCACAAAGTCGCCGCCATCAATGTTTGGGCTAAACGTTGGTTTGTGCTTGCCGCGCAGCAGCGTTGCAATCTGCGTCGCCAGGCGGCCCAGCGTCAGGTCGGTCGCATCGACCACATGCCAGTCGCGCTGAACCTCCGACGCTTTCTGCGAATAGGTCTTCATGATCGTTCCTTATGGATAAGTCACAGACATAAGATACAGGCCGTGGGCTGGTATTGTGTCGCCAGCCTTCCGGCGGTCGCGGGCTTCAAGCAGCGCCGCGAAATCTTCAATGCCGCGTTTGTTGTCGCCAACCTGCAGCAGCGTTCCCACGATATTGCGCACCATATGGCGCAGAAAAGCATTTGCGGCAATGTCGATCGCCAGTAGTGGCTGCCCCCAAACCTCACAGGGTTGGCAGTGCGCCACGTAGCACGTTCGCACCGTCGTGCCTTCCTGTCCCGCTCCGGCGAACGCCGCAAAATCGTGCGTTCCCAGCAGCGTTGCCATGGCACCGTTGATCGCTGCTACGTCCAGCTGCCGGGCCACATGCAGCGCATGGTGCCGGAGCAGTGGCGACGCGACCCGACCATTATCGATCAGAAAGCGATAGTCGCGACGGATCGCCGTGTGCCGCGCATGAAAGTCCGATGAAACGTCCCACGCCTCCCGCACAGCAATGTCGTGCGGCAAAATCGCTGTCAGCGCGCGCTGGATGGTTCCGACATCGCGCTGCGTTTCCGTCCACACATTCGCCACTTGCCCGCGGGCGTGAACGCCAGCGTCGGTGCGGCCGGCCAGATGCATGCGCTCCTGCGCTTGCGTGAGTTGCTCCCACGCTTGCTCAAGCTCGCCCTGCACTGTTCGCCCGTTCGCTTGCAGCTGCGATCCGGCAAAATTAGTGCCGTCGTATTCGATCCGCAGCGCAATATTCCGCATCGTCGGCGTTTGGGCGCAGCCTCGCTACAGCAGTTCGAGCAGCGCCATTTCGGCTGCGTCGCCCAGGCGCGGTCCAAGCTTGGTAATGCGGGTGAAACCGCCGTTACGGCCGGCATATTGCTGCGGCGCGAACGCGAACAGCGACCGCATCGCGGCCTTGCTGTCGAGCCGCGAGAGCGCCACTTTGCGGGCCTGCGGCGTGTCCTCGCGGGCCAGCGCCAGCAAGTTCTCGATCTCGGGCTGAACCGACTTCGCCTTGGCAATCGTCGTCTGGATCTTGCGATGCTCGATCAGCTCGATCATTAAGTTCCGCAGAAGTGATTTTCGGTGCTCAGCCGAGCGCCCGAGTTTGCGGCCAACTCGTTGGTGTCGCATGATGCTAATCCTCTAAGTGTCATACAAAGGCAGTGAACAGAAAACGTTGCACTTACGCAGCGTCTGCCGTTCGCTGCCCCTGTGTTGCTACGTGCGTTACTCGCCGGCTACGCCATTGCCGGACGGCAAGCCGCTCGGCTGTGGAATGTAGCCGCGCTCGATCAGCTTGTCGCGGATCTCTTCCATCGACTTCTGCCCCAGGTTACGCACCGAGAGCAGCGCCTTTTCGTCCATCTCAAGCACCTGACCAACCTTGGTAATATCGGCGCGCTTGAGGCAGTTATAGGTACGAGTCGACAGGTCGAGTTCTTCGATCGGCGTATCGTAAATGTCGGCCGGAATAGCCAGGCCGTCGGGTGCTTTGGCAATATCAGTATCAACCGTCAGCTGGTTGAAGGCCGAAATCGTCTGGCAGTACTGCACCAGCACCTGCGCAGCGTGACTCAGCGCATCGCCGGCCTTGATCGTGCCGTCCGTCCAGATTTCGATCAACAGGCGGTCGTAGTCGGTTGCCTGCTGCACGCGGGTGTTCTCGACGACGTAGTTTACCTTCGGCACCGGCGTGAAGATCGCGTCGACCGGAATTTCACCAATCGGCAGTGCGTCGCGCTGATCGGCCGGCAAATAACCGCGGCCGCGCTCGACGGTCATCTCGATCTCAAGGTGGCCATCGTCAGAATCAAGCGTGCAAATATAATGATTTGGGTTCACTAGTTCGACGTTGCTGGGTGTATCAATATCACTGGCGCGGACAATGCCAGCGCCTTGCTTGGTCAGCAGCACCTTCACCGGGCGCTCAGCATACGAGCGCAGGCGAATGCCTTTGATGTTCAAGACAATTTCAGTGACATCTTCTTTTACGCCGCTGATCGTCGAAAACTCGTGATACACGCCATCAATTTTGATCTTTGTGATCGCCGAGCCAGGGATTGACGACAGTAGTACTCGGCGCAGCGCATTCCCAAGCGTATGGCCATAGCCGGGGTCAAGTGGCTCTATTTTGAATCGACCGTAGTTCTCAGCCGCCTGGACGACCTCGATTTTCGGCATGGCGATATCAAGCACGGATCGCCTCCTCTACACATTTAGATTGCAGATTGTATATTGCAAGCCAACCGATTGGCGGCCGCAATCTGCAATCTACAATCTGCATTCTTAGCGGCTGTAAAATTCGACGATGAGCTGTTCGTTGATTTCGGGCTCAGCGTCTTCACGGCGCGGCATACTTACGATGTCGCCCGCGAGATCGGCTGCATTCAGACGCAGCCAGTCTGGCGTATTGCGGCGATTCAGTTCGCCACTGTCCACCAGATTCTTGAAATATTGGCGGCTGCGGCTTTCGGGCCGAACCGCAATCACATCGCCGACCTTCACAGTAAAGGAAGGGATGTTGGTCTTGCGGCCATTCACGATGATGTGGCCATGGCTCACCAGCTGGCGCGCCTGCTGGCGCGTCGTTGCAAGGCCAAGGCGATACACAACGTTGTCGAGACGGCGCTCAAGCAAAATGAACAGGTACGCGCCGGTCTCACCGGGGTAGCGCTGCGCCTTCTCAAAGATGCGCTGGAACTGGCGTTCCAGCACGCCGTACATATAACGGGCCTTCTGCTTCTCGAGCAGCTGCAAGCCATAATCCGACACTTGCCGGCGGCGAGCGCTCGGGCCATGCTGGCCGGGCGGGAAGGATCGCTTGTTCAACACGCGCTGCCCTTTGTCGGTGATACCGATGCCCAGGCGGCGGCTGATTTTTCCTACAGGTCCACGATAACGAGCCATGAGTTTATCAAACCCTCCTCATTAGACGCGCCGGCGCTTGGGCGGTCGGCATCCATTGTGCGGGATCGGCGTCACATCAGTGATTGCAGTCACCTGCAAACCATTCGACTGGAGCGAGCGAATTGCGGCCTCGCGGCCAGCACCCGGCCCCTTCACAAACACTTCCAGCGAGCGCATGCCGTTTTCCATCGCCTTACGGGCGGCAATTTCAGCAGTGATCTGCGCCGCATATGGTGTGCTCTTACGTGACCCCTTGAACCCATTCTGGCCGGCGCTTGCCCAGCATACGACATTGCCCGAAGGGTCGGTAATGGTAACGATCGTGTTGTTGAACGTGCTCTGGATATGCGCCTGGCCGCGTGGCACGTTCTTCTTCTCGCGCCGCTTGCCGCGCTGGCGCTTGGCTGCTGCCGCAGCGCCGCCCTTGGTCGGTTGCTTGGCCATGAATCCTCCACTGATCAGCCGCTTCGTGGCGGCCGAGCAGATATTGCCCGCAGCCCGCCGTTCGCGTGCTGGAAAAACTATTACTTCTTCGCTGTTTTCTTCTTAATACCGATCGCCTGGCCCTTGCGGCCGCGGCGTGTGCGCGCATTGGTGCGCGTGCGCTGGCCGCGCACAGGCATGCCCTTGCGATGGCGCAACCCGCGATAGCAGGCAATATCCATCAGGCGCTTGATGTTGAGCTGAATCTCACGGCGCAGGTCGCCCTCGACGCGATACTCGCGGTCGACAATCTCGCGAATGCGACCAACTTCCTCTTCGGTCAGGTCGCGCACCCGTGTGTCGGGGTTGACGTTGGCTTTCCGAAGGATATCCACACCATTCGAGCGGCCGATACCATAGATATAGGTAATCGAAACCTCGATCTTCTTGTTCCGCGGGATGTCCACCCCAGCGATACGAGCCATGTGCTTCTCCCTGTTCCTTATGTGGGCGTAGCATCGCCCGCCAATGTGTACCTATCCTTGCCGCTGCTTGTGGCGCGGCTGCCGGCTGCAAATAACTCGAAGTACGCCTTTGCGCTTAATAACGCGGCAGTATTCGCAGCGCGGTTTGACCGACGCATGAACTTTCATTGCGCTCTCCTCTTCAATAAGAGCGGGTCGCCCCGCGACATTTCCAAGGTAAAAGAATTAACACACACATACACTGCCCCACACTTTTTGGCGGGCAGCTCATTTGTTTTTACCGTGCCCTATCGGTAGCGATACGTGATGCGCCCGCGTGTCAGATCGTAGGGCGAGAGCTCCACCAGAACGCGATCGCCTTTTAGGATACGGATATAATTCATGCGCATTCGCCCCGAGATATGCGCTAATACTTCGTGGCCATTTTCTAGTTGCACGCGAAACATTGCATTAGGCAGTGGCTCGGTAATGGTGCCCTCCATCTCGATGGCATCCTTCTTCTTGGTCATACCTCTCCTTGTCGCGTTAGTCTTGCAGGGTGAGTATCTCTGGCCCACCGCTTTGCGTTATTGCAATCGTATGTTCAAAGTGGGCGGCCAGGCTTCCATCGAGGGTTACCACCGTCCATCCATCTGCCAATTCGCGCGTGTCATAGTGTCCATTTGTGATCATTGGCTCGATCGCAAATGTCATCCCTGGCTGCAGGCGCATACCTTTGCCAGGCTCGCCATAGTTGCGAATTTGCGGGTCTTCGTGCAGCGCCCGACCAACCCCATGGCTGATATATTTTCGAATAACGCCACAGCCACGTTCTTCAGCGTAGCTTTGGATGGCGTGCGAAATATCGCTCAGCCGCGCGCCGGCACACGCAAATTCAAGCGCGTGATACAACGTTTGCTCGGTTACATCCATCAATTGGCGTGCTGCTGGCGAAATCGTGCCGACTGCATACGTCCACGCTGAATCGCCATGATACCCTTCCCAGATCACACCAATGTCGATGCTGACGATATCACCATCGCGCAATTTGCGTGGGCCGGGTATGCCGTGCACAATTTCGTCGTTAACCGATATGCACGTAGCGGCTGGGTATGGCGTCGGCCCAGGATACCCCAGAAACGAAGGCACTCCACCCTGCTTGACAATATACTCGTGAACGAGTTTGTCGAGCTGGCTGGTTGTAACACCTGGCCGTACCGCATCGCGCAGGAGCATATGGCACTCGCCAACTATACGCCCAGCACGCCGCATCTTGTCGAGCTCGGCCTTATTTTTCAGCGTCACTGCCATGAATGCCTAATGCCAATGTCATCGCTTCTGTCACCAACGAGATTTCGCGCTGCCCATCGATCTCAATCAGTGAGCCATGCCCACTGTAGTATTCGATGAGCGGCCTCGTTTGTGCGAAATATACTTGCAACCGATGTCGCGCTGTTTCAAGCGTGTCGTCGTTGCGCTGATAAAGCTTCCCACCGCAATGATCGCATACATCCGGCCTTTTCGATGGGAAATAGTATATATTATAAATATACCCGCAGGTTTTGCAAGTTTGCCGCCCTGCAATCCGCCGCAGCAGCACGTCGTCGGGCACGCGCAAGTATAACACATAATCAATTTTGCGCCCATGCTCGCGAAGTTCGCGTTCCAAAGCGAGTGCTTGATCGCGTGTTCGTGGGAAACCGTCGAAAATGACTCCATCAGCACAATCTTCCGCGCTGATGCGTTCGATGATCATACGAATGACAAGTTCATCGGGAACCAGTTCCCCGCGATCCATATATGATTTCGCTAGCATACCAAGTTCAGTGCCTTGGCGGAGTGCCGCGCGAAACAAATCACCACTGGCGACATGAACAAGACCAGTATGGTTTTCGAGATATTGGGCTTGCGTGCCTTTACCGGCGCCAGGGGCACCGAGTAGAATGACATCCATGCCGAAGCTCTTTCCGCTCATCATCGAGCCGCCGAGCAGCTCTGCTGGTCGTGCCGCCTTGCTATGCTAGCGAGTAATAAAGCCTTCGTAGTTGCGCATAACGAGCTGTGCTTCGAGTTGGCGCATAGTGTCAATTGCCACGCCGACAACAATCAGCAGCGCTGTGGCGCTAAGCCCAATCTGCACGCCCGTGATTTGCTGCGTCAGGAAGGGCAAAATAGCTACAAGGCCAAGGAAAAAAGCGCCGACCAGAGTGATACGATACACCACTTTGCTCAGGTACTCCTCGGTGCGCTTGCCAGGGCGAATGCCAGGGATGAACCCACCATTGCGCTGGAGCGAATCGGGAATATTCTGCTGGTTGAAAATCACCATGGTATAGAAGTAGGTGAAGCCAACCACCAGCAAGAACAACAGCAGCGAATAAATCAGCGTGCCACGTCCAAACTGCGGGCTAAACGTTTGGTATGTCCAGCAAGCTGCCTGCTTCAGAAAGCTCGAGCCTTCCGGCGCAACTTGCTCAGGGCAGCCATACGAAGCAATCGTGCCCGGGAAGATAATGATGCTTTGCGCGAAGATCAGCGGGATCATACCCGACATATTGACCTTGAGCGGGATATGGCTATTCTGGCCGCCATACACTCGATTTCCGCGTACACGCTTTGCATACTGCACCGGCACGCGCCGCTGTCCTTCCTGCACAAGCACAATCCCGATGATGGTGAACAGACCGATCACAAGGAAGGCAATCAGGCCAATGATTGTGGTGGCATCGCCCAGCGTGCCAGTCGTGAATGCCTGGCTAATCAAGCTGGGCAGGCGCGACACAATGCCCGCGAAAATGATCATCGAGATGCCGTTGCCAATACCGCGCTCTTGGATTTGCTCGCCCAGCCATACCAGTAACATCGTTCCGGCAACCATTGCAGTGATAATAGTAAAGGTTGGGAAGAAATTACTGAAAATATTGAACTCTGAACGAAACACAGCCGAGCCGCCGCTCACACCACGAACAATCGTCAGTGTCTGGCCGTAGGCTTGCAAATATGCCATCGGTACAGTCGCCCAGAAGGTGATGCGATTGATGCGCATACGACCCTGCTCGCCCTCTTTCTGCAGGTTTTCCAGCGCAGGAATAAGCGGGGTTAGCAGCTGAACAATAATTTGGGCAGTGATATATGGATACACACCCATTGCCGCAACCGAAAGGTTTTGCAGCGCGCCGCCGGCAAAAATATTGAGCAGCGCGGCGAGCTGATTATCGCGCAACGCCTGCTGAAGTGTTGCCAGTGCGCTTGGGTCAATATTTGGGACAGGAATATGCGCAATAAACCGAAACACCAGTAGCATCAGCAGGGTAAATATAATCCGCCGGCGCAAATCTGGAAGTTGCAGCGCCCGTAAAACCGATTGTAGCATCGACGATGTCTCCTCAATCAGGCAGCCAATACTCGGTCCAGGCGATAAACCTGCTGTTTATCGCCTGGTATCCCAAACAGGCATGCCTACTTTCGGTTGCGCATGGCCGGGTTCGGGCCAGCGCTGCGGCTGCGAGTTTCCACATTCCACGGCTCTTCAACCACCGAGCCGCCAGCGGCCTCGATCTTGGAGCGTGCGCTGTTGCTGAACTTGTGCGCGTGCACGGTCAGTTTGACATTCAGCTCACCCTCGCCCAGGATCTTCAGCGGCTTGTTCTTGTTGATTGCGCCCGAAGCAACCAGATCCTCAATGGTCAGCTCGTGATCAGCTGGCAACTCACTCAGGTCGCCAACATTCATCACCTGATACTCAACCCGCCAGCGGTTTTTGAAGCCGCGCAGGTAGGGCATACGCCGAACCATACGGTTCTGGCCACCTTCAAAGGTGCGGTATGGTCCGGGGCCCGAGCGGGCTTTCTGGCCCATCATACCTTTGCCAGCCGTCTTGCCTTTACCGGAGCCAGGGCCTCGGCCAACCCGCTTACGTTCGCGGTGTGCGCCTTCGGCTGGCTTCAGATCATGTAATTTCATGGTTTTATCCTCCGCCCGTACGAGCGTTCAATAAGCGTGCGCTAGTCGCGCCGTCCGGCGTTGAGGCTATCTTGCAGCGCTTTGAGCTCGTCCCACTTACCATCCGCAGCCAGTTGCGCCTGCTCAGGCCAGGTGGTCGGATCGGCTAGGCGCAGGTTTGCCTTCTGCAGAATTTCCGTGAGTGTGCTCACATCAGCGGCGGCAAGCTCGGCAAAAGTGCTAATGCCAGATTCGCGCAGCAGCCCAGCGATCTTCGGGCCAATGCCTTCAACGATTTCGATATCGTCGTCTTTGGGGGCCTTCTTCGCGGGTTTTTTCTCAGGCGCGGCTTCCGGTACCAGGGTTGCGCGCGTGGCTGGTGCCGCCTTTGCGGGCTTGGCCTTCGCCACCACATCTTCCGCGACTTCCTCCACCGTCACCAGATGGCGCACTTTGAAGGCCATGCCGCGAATCGCGGGCGTATCGTTGTGCAGCACCGAGCTATTCAGCTTGCGCAAACCCAGCGACGCAACAGTCGCCTTCTGGTCGACGCTATAGCCAATTGCGCTCTTGGTATAGGTAATTCGCAGCTTAGCCATCACGAAGCCTCCTGCTGCTCGGCCTTCGCGTGAATGCGCCGCTGATGCAGTTCCTGCGTTGTCATGCCGCGCATGCGGGCCTGCTCTTCGAGCGAAGTCAGTTCGCTTAGTGCCTTGAAAGCAGCCTTCACCACGTTGACCGGGTTGTTGCTGCCGTAGCTCTTCGAAAGAATATCCTTGATGCCGGCGGCCTCGATCACGGGGCGCACGCCGCGGCCCGCGATAACACCTGTGCCCGGCGCAGCCGGAATCAGGCGCACGCGCGCCGATGAGAACTCGGTCTCGATGTCGTGAGGGATGGTCGTGTTGTTCAGCGGGATGCGAATAACATTCTTTTTCGCTGCTTCCACGCCCTTGCGAATTGCCTCGGGCACTTCGCCGGCCTTGCCCATTCCCACACCAATATGGCCTTTGCCATCGCCGACAACGACGACGGTGCTGAAGCTAAAGCGCCGGCCACCTTTAACAACCTTCGAGACGCGGTTGATCTGAACGACGCGCTCTTCAAGCTCGAGGCCGTCTGCGTTAATGCGTTTCTGTGCCACAATTCCTCCAGTAAGCAGTAGGCATCGCCTGCGGCTGTTGCGGATGGTAGCCATCCGCCAGCCACATGCTGGCTACAGAGTTAGAAGTTTAGGCCAGCTTCGCGCGCCGCATCGGCCAGCGCTTGCACGCGACCATGGTACTTGAAGCCACCGCGATCAAAAACTACTTTATCGATACCAGCAGCCTTGGCGCGCTGAGCGATCAGCTCGCCCACTGCTTTGGCACGCTCAGTCTTCGTCTTGCCCTTCAACGCGCTTGCCAGCTCGGAATCCTTGGTCGAAGCTGAGACAAGTGTGTGGTTCTGGCTATCGTCGATAACCTGGGCGTAAATATGTATATTGCTGCGGAAAATGCTCAGCCGTGGTCGCTCGCTGTTACCGCCAACGCGCTTACGCACACGTAAATGTCGCCGAACACGCAGCTCTCGGGGTGAACGTCCTGCCATGGTAGTATTACTCCTGGCGACAGAGATTATATCCCCTGTCTAATATGCTCGAGTTACAAACGCCCAATGGCGCGTAACCGAAACGCTACTTCGTCTTGCCAGTCTTGCCAGCCTTGCGGCGGACTTTTTCGCCCTGGTAGCGAATGCCATAGCCCTTGTAGGGTTCTGGCGGTCGCAGCCCGCGCAGCTTGGCCGCTTCTTCGCCAACCGTCTGCTTGTTGATACCGCGGATGATTACCTGCTGCGGCTCGTTGGCGCTGCGGCGCTCGACGATGTCGAATGTCACGCCCTCGGGCGGCACCACGCGAATCGGGTGCGAAAACCCAACCTGCAGAATGATGTTCTTGCCTTCGCGCGAAGCACGGAAGCCAACACCAGTAATCTCAAGCACACGCTGGTAGCCATCGGTAACACCGGTGACCATATTCGCCAGCAGCGACCGGGTCAGGCCGTGAAGTGCGCGCATGCGCTGCTCGTCCGAAGGACGCGCGACAGTAAGCACGCCACTGTCCTGTGCAATCTGAATCTCTGGCGGCAACTGCTGCTCAAGAGAACCCTTGGGACCCTTGACCTTGACATAGTTTTCGTCAGAGACCTGAATCTCTACGCCCTTAGGCAGAGAGATTGGTTTTTTACCAATACGCGACATACTCGTTGCTCCCCGCTACCAAACGTAGCAAAGCACTTCGCCACCGACATGCTGCTGCCACGCTTCGTGGCCGGCCATCACACCGCGCGGAGTCGACAGGATGCTCAAACCAAGGCCATTGCGCACGCGTGGAATATCGGCGCGGCCGGTATAAATACGCAACCCCGGCTTGCTCACACGCTTCAGGCCGGTTATGACCGAGCGGCGATCACTTGTGTATTTTAAAGTAATGACAATAGTATCAGCCGGCTGCCCCTTCTGTACCTCGTAGTCGCGAATAAAACCTTCGCGCTTCAGGATATCTGCAATCGCAACTTTCATTTTCGATGCAGGCACAGCCACACTTGTGTGGCGAGCCATGCAGGCGTTGCGGATGCGGGTCAGCATATCTGCAATCGGGTCGTTAACGCTCACGGCGCTCCTCCTTGAAGACCAGTATTAGTTCTGGACCGCACAAAATACGCTTGCTCAACAGTGGGCACTACCAGCTCGACTTGGTAACGCCAGGAATCAGCCCCTTGAGTGCATTCTCTCGGAAGCAGATACGGCACATGCCGAACTTACGCATATATGCGCGCGAACGGCCACACAGCTTGCAGCGATTGTACGCACGAACCTTATACTTGGGCGCCCGCTGAGACTTGACGATTAGAGATTTTTTGGCCAATGTAAAGTTCCTCCTATGCCCGAGCTGGTCAGTGGGGCGAATGTTTGCGTGGCCCCTACTCCTGGCCCGTGCTAATCACGAAATGGCATGCCAAGGCGCTTCAGCAGCGCATAGCCCTGGGCGTCATCTGGCGCGTTGGTGACGATCGCTACTTCCAGGCCGCGAATCTTGTCGACCTTGTCGTAATCGATCTCGGGGAAAATAATCTGCTCGCGCAGACCCAGGCTATAATTGCCGCGCCCATCAAATGAACGCCGGCTAATGCCGCGGAAGTCACGCAGACGTGGCAGCGCCAGGTTCATCAACCGATCCAGGAAATCGTACATCTTCGGGCCGCGCAGCGTCACCATCGCGCCAATCGATTGGCCCTGGCGCAGCTTAAACGCCGCAATCGATTTTTTAGCCTTGGTGATCACCGGCTTCTGGCCACTGATCGCTGTCAGGTCGCCCACGGCGGCGTCCAGCGCTTTGTTGTTCTGCAGCGCTTCGCCAAGGCCGATGTTCAGCACAACCTTCTGCAAGCGCGGAACTTGCATCACGGTCTTGTACGAGAATTCCTGCATCAACGCCGGAATGACCTCGTTTTCATATTTTTCTCTGAGTCGCGTTGCCATTGTTACTCCTCAAGGGCTTGGAACGCTAACTATCAGCATTCCGGCCTTGATATGTCGAGCGATACTGAAACCGTATTCAATACCTGCTTTTTACGATGACCTACTCATCAACCGCCGCGTCGCAGGCCTTGCAGAAGCGCACTTTGCGCTGGCGGCCACGATTATCGGTTTCTTCCAAGAAACGGTGGCCGGTGCGCGCGGCGCGGCCACACTGCGGGCAGATCAGCATCACATTCGATGCATCAATTGCAGCTTCGCGCTCGATGATGCCGCTGGGCTGGCCCGGGCCACGCTGCTTGGTGTGGCGTTTGATGATGTTCAGCCCTTCAACAATCACGCGGCGATCTTTGGGCTGCGCTTCCTTGACCTTACCGCGCTTGCCCTTATCTTTGCCGGTGATCACCAGAACTTCATCACCAGTTTTGACGTGCATATCTCTCAACCCCTTACGATCTGCGTTGCGGGTGTTTCCCACAAGCCGCCAATCGCTGATTTACAATACCTCGGGTGCCAGCGAGATAATCTTCATGAACGCTTTCTCGCGCAGCTCGCGCGCCACCGGCCCAAAGATGCGCGTACCGCGCGGGTTGTTCTCTTTGCCGATGATCACCGCCGCATTGTCGTCAAAGCGGATGTGCGAGCCATCAGGGCGAACATATTCTTTGGCAGTGCGCACAATTACAGCGCGCACAACCTCGCCCTTCTTTACAGTGCCGCCCGGCGTTGCTTCCTTGACCGAGGCGATAATGACATCGCCCACAAAGCCATATCGTACGCGCGAGCCGCCCATAACGCGGATGCACATGATTTCTTTCGCGCCGGTGTTATCGGCGACGCGCAGGCGAGTTTGTTGCTGAACCATTGCTAATTCTCCTCGCCGTGCTGAATGACCTCAATCACTTCCCAGCGCTTGGTTTTGCTCAAGGGCCGGGTTTCGCCGATGCGCACCACATCGCCGACGTGGCACTGGTTGCTTGCATCGTGCGCGTGAAACTTGTTTGTTTTACGAATGATCTTGCGATACAGCGGGTGCGGGCGCAGGTAATCGACCGCGACCACAACCGTCTTGTCCATTTTATCGCTGACCACCCGGCCAATTTTGTACAGGCGTCGTTGTTCGGCCATCTTCGCTCTCCTGGTCGTTAGAGGCCAAGCTCGCGCTCGCGCAGGATCGTCTTGATGCGCGCAATCTCGCGCTTGACGATCCGCGGGCGGCCGCTGGCGGTCAGCTTGCCCATAACCTGCTGGAAACGCAGGTTAAACAGTTCCTCGTAGTGCTCCTTCAGCTGGCTCTGCAGCTTCTCGGAGTCAAGGTTGCGTAGCTCGTCGGTGTTCATTCGGCGGCCTCCACATCCTCACGGCCAATGATTTTGCACTTGATCGGCATTTTCTGCGCGGCCAAGCTGAGCGCTTCCTGAGCAATCTCAGGCCGCACGCCGCCAAGCTCGAACATAATCCGGCCCGGTTTGACAACGGCGACGTAGTGGTCGACCGCGCCCTTACCCGAACCCATGCGCGTTTCGGCTGGCTTTGCCGTAACTGGCTTGTCCGGGAAGATTCGGATCCAGATTTTGCCACCACGCTTGACGTGGTGGGTGATCGCGCGGCGGGCTGCCTCGATCTGGCGCGAGGTAACCCAGGTGGCCTCGAGGGCCATCAGCCCAAAATCACCAAATGCTACCGAGTTGCCACGCTGGGCCATGCCCTTGGTGCGGCCGCGCTGCTGCTTGCGGTATTTAACCCGCTTTGGCATCAACATAGTCGTTGCTCCTTTTAACCGCGGGGACGTGTGCCGCCACCGCGGCCACCACGCCCACCGCGACCACGGTCGCCGCCCTCGCGGTCGCCGCCGCTGCTGCCACGATCACGATCGCCACGGCCACCGCCGCGGCCACCACGCTGGCGCGGCCGGT
>APMI01001477.1_pt1 | contig 13629 bp, 12 predicted proteins | sample 667938 | NCBI WGS metagenome assembly APMI01 (sample SAMN01084076, study PRJNA167559) | wastewater metagenome | biome: Wastewater | place: Denmark: Ejby Moelle, Odense | collected 2011-11-28 | reverse complement strand
GCCATCAACAAGTTCGACCGCAAGGGTGCCGAAGATGCCCTGCGTGATGTGCGCAAGCAATACCAGCGCAACCGCGAATTGTTCACCACGCCCACCGAGCAGATGCCGGTGTTTGGCACCATGGCTGCCCGTTTCAATGACGACGGTGTCACCGCCCTGTACCAGGCGCTTGCTCCGTCGCTGGCCGCCAAGGGCCTCAAGCTGGCCAAGGCCAGGCTGCCGCTGGTCGCCGTCAAGGCGTCGAGCCGTGGCCGTGCCATCGTCCCGGCCGAGCGCACCCGCTATCTGGCCGAGATCGCCGAAGCGGTACGCGGCTATCACAAGCACACCCTCGAGCAATCCCGCGTCGCCCGTGAGCGTCAGGCCCTGCGCATTTCCAAGGGCCTGTTCCAAGGCTGCAAGAAAGACGCCGGCTCCTTCGACGAGCTGATCGAATGGAAGGACGGTGAGCTCACCGGTACGTCCAAAAAGCTTCTCGACATGTGGCCGAAGACCGTCGAGCTGTACGCCGCCGACGAGTATGTGGTGAAGATCCGCGACAAGGAGATCCGCACCATCCTGACCTCCCAGTCGCTGTCCGGCAGCAAGATCCGCAAGGTTGCCCTGCCGACCTACGAGGACGAAGGCGAGACGCTCAAGTTCCTGATGAAGGAAAACGTCCCCGGCTCCTTCCCCTACACCGCCGGCGTGTTCGCCTTCAAGCGCGAAGGGGAAGACCCCACCCGGATGTTCGCCGGTGAAGGCGACGCCTTCCGCACCAACCGCCGCTTCAAGCGCGTTTCCGAAGGCATGCCCGCGCATCGCCTCTCCACCGCCTTCGACTCGGTGACGCTCTACGGCTGCGATCCCGACCCGCGTCCGGACATCTACGGCAAGATCGGCAACTCCGGCGTGTCGATCGCCACCCTCGACGACATGAAGGTGCTGTACGACGGCTTCGATCTGGTCAACCCGACCACCTCGGTGTCGATGACCATCAACGGCCCGGCCCCGATCATCCTGGCGATGTTCTTCAATACCGCGCTGGAGCAACAGCTCACCAAGTTCCGCACCCAGAACGACCGCGAGCCGACCGACGATGAAGTCCAGAAGATCCGTGAATGGACCCTGTCCAGCGTGCGCGGCACCGTTCAGGCCGACATCCTGAAGGAAGACCAGGGCCAGAACACCTGCATCTTCAGCACCGAATTCGCCCTCAAGATGATGGGCGACATCCAGGAGTTCTTCGTCCATAACCAGGTGCAGAACTTCTACTCGGTGTCGATCTCCGGCTATCACATCGCCGAAGCCGGCGCGAACCCCATCAGCCAGCTCGCCTTCACGCTGTCCAACGGTTTCACCTACGTGGAAAGCTACCTGGCCCGCGGCATGCAGATCGACGACTTCGCGCCCAACCTGAGCTTCTTCTTCAGCAACGGCATGGACCCGGAATACTCGGTGATCGGCCGCGTCGCCCGCCGCATCTGGGCGGTGGCGATGAAGAACAAGTACGGCGCCAACGAACGCAGCCAGAAGCTGAAGTACCACATCCAGACCTCGGGCCGCTCGCTGCACGCCCAGGAAATGGACTTCAACGACATCCGCACCACGCTGCAGGCCCTGATTGCCATCTACGACAACTGCAACTCGCTGCACACCAACGCCTACGACGAAGCGATCACCACGCCGACCGAGGAGTCCGTGCGCCGCGCGATGGCCATCCAGCTGATCATCAACCGCGAATGGGGCCTCGCCAAGAACGAGAACCCCAACCAGGGCGCCTTCATCATCGAAGAACTCACCGACCTGGTGGAGGAAGCGGTGCTCAAGGAATTCGAAGCCATCAGCTCCCGCGGCGGTGTGCTGGGTGCCATGGAAACCGGCTTCCAGCGCGGCAAGATCCAGGAAGAGTCGCTCTACTACGAGCACAAGAAGCACGACGGCTCCTACCCGATCATCGGCGTGAACACCTTCCTCAACCCCAAGGGCATGGCCCAGCAGGAGATCGAACTGGCTCGCTCCAGTGAAGACGAAAAGCAGGGCCAGCTCACCCGCCTTGCTGACTTCCAGGCCCGTAACGCCGACCAGGCCCCCAAGTGGCTGGCCCTGCTCAAGCAGACCGTCATTGAGAACGGCAACGTGTTTGCCGTGCTGGTCGAAGCGGTGCGCTACTGCTCGCTGGGGCAGATCACCACGGCGCTGTACGACGTGGGCGGGCAGTACCGCCGCAGCATGTAAGCGTTATAAAAAGAGACCCTCGGCAAGAGGGGAACAGCAAGGAAAAGCGGCGCTCTCGGGCGCCGCTTTTTCCGTTCTGGTGCTCCCGGTTCGACGTGCTTACTCCTCGCCACCCGTCCCGCAGGCAATCATTCCGGCCTTCACGGCGGCCGGCTGATCTGCCGCAGCCAGCAAGGTGCTGGTTTCCTTCACCGCATTGAAGCAATGGGTGAGCTGGCGGATGCGCTCGGCCTTGCCGAAACCGCTGGCCAGCTTCTGGGCGGCGATACCGGTGGAGAAGTAATTGGCCGCCATCGCATTGAGGGTGGCGGCTGGCGTGCTGGTGCCGCCGATACCGCGCCCTTCGAAACTACCGAAGACCGACAGCGCATCCTTGTCCGCCACGCGGGGAACGGGAGTCGCGGCGCCCTTGTTGGCATCTTCGCCCTTGACGATCAGCAGATGCTCGCCCTTTTCCCCCGTGCTGCGTACCGCAATCGGCACCAGGGCCAGGTCGTCACGCTTGTAGCCCAGCGAAATGCTCACGCTGGGGTTGGCGCCGGTACTGGTCGAAACATCAAAGCCGCCAACTGTCTTTGATCCGTATACCAAAGGCGCCATCGGAACCGTGGCGCAGGCCTGCAGGCCCGCCAGGCAGAGAAGGGCGGCAAGGGTCCGGAATGGCCGATGGGCGATGGGCATGATCTACTCCCTGGCATGTGTGGTGTCGAAATTGACGAAGAGGCAGCTGCCCGCATCGTCCTGGCCAATGCTGATGCCCCGCCAGTCCGTCCAGCCGAGGGTGAAGCTGCCGGGCAGGGCGCTCACCCCGAGGCTCGACACGGCCACCGCCGCGCTGCGCTGCTCGCCAATCATCACTTTCACGAAGCCGAAATGTCGTTCGGTGACGACCTTTCCGTCGCCGTGGATGACGACGGTGGTGCACGCCGGGAGGCTGGTTGCGGCGAGCACGATGGCGATGCATTGGAGGTACGGGCGAAGGCTCATGAATTCACGATAGATGCCGCTGGATACCCTGTCCACCGTCAAGCCTGGCCACATAAAACAAAAAGCCCCGCACATGGCGGGGCAGGCACATGTCAGTCGGCGGCTTAAATGACGCCCTGGGCCAGCATGGCTTCGGCCACCTTCACAAAGCCGGCGATGTTGGCGCCGTCCGCATAGCTGACACGGCCGTCGGCCTGCCTGCCGTGTTTCAGGCAGGCTGCATGGATGCCGGTCATGATTTCCTGCAGGCGGCTGTCCACCTCTTCACGGGCCCACGACAGGCGCATGGCGTTCTGGCTCATCTCGAGGCCGGAGGTGGAAACTCCCCCCGCGTTACTGGCCTTGCCCGGGGCGTACAGTACGCCGCTGTGCTCGAAGCGCTTTACCGCGTCGGCGGTGCTCGGCATGTTGGCGCCTTCGGCAACGGCCACAACGCCGTTCCTGATCAGCGTGGCAGCATCCTGCGCATCCAGTTCGTTCTGGGTGGCACAGGGCAGCGCGACGTCCACTGGCACGTGCCATGGCCGCACACCCGGCTCGAAGCGGGCACCCACCTTTGCGGCATAGTCGGCAACGCGGCCGTAGTGGTGGTTCTTCACTTCCATCAGGACCGCCAGCTTCGCGGCCGTAAAGCCCTCCTCGTCGATCACCGTGCCGCTCGAATCCGAGCAGGTGATAGGGATGGCGCCCATCTGGATGAGCTTCTCGATGGCGTACTGGGCGACGTTGCCGGAGCCCGACACCGCCACGCGCATGCCTTTCAGACTGCGGCCGACGTGCTTGAGCATCGCTTCGGCAAAATACACCGTGCCATAGCCGGTCGATTCCGGGCGGATCAGCGAGCCGCCAAAGGTCAGGCCCTTGCCGGTAAACACACAGGCGGATTCGTTCGACAGCTTCTTCATCATGCCGGCCATGAAGCCCACTTCGCGGCCGCCCACACCAATATCGCCAGCGGGCACATCGGTGTTCGGGCCAACATGGCGGTACAGTTCGGTCATGAAGGCCTGGCAGAAGCGCATCACCTCACCGGGGCTGCGGCCCTTCGGATCGAAATCGGAGCCGCCCTTGCCGCCGCCCATCGGCAAGGTGGTCAGCGCGTTTTTGAAGGTCTGCTCGAAAGCCAGGAATTTCAGGATCGACAGGTTGACCGACGGATGGAAGCGCAGGCCGCCCTTGTAGGGGCCGATGGCCGAGTTGTGCTGGATGCGATAACCCCGATTGACATGCACTTCGCCCCGGTCGTCCACCCACGAGATGCGGAACATGATGGTCCGTTCGGGTTCGACCAGTCGGTCCAGCAGTGAATGTTCGGCGTAGCGGGGGTTTGCCGAAATGAAAGGCCACAGGCTGGTCATGACCTCGCCGACGGCCTGCTGGAACTCGGGCTGGCCCGGGTTGCGCTGCGCTACATAAGAAAGGAATTCATCGAGGGATTGGTACTTCATCGTCAGGGCCTCCATTGTGAATACGGATGCCCTATTTTAGTGCATTAAAGCACTGTTTTGGTGCGCAACTGGCGAGTGTGCCACCTTGCTCAGCGCCGCCCCGCCTCCAGCATTTCATGCACCTCGTAACTCATCACTGCCAGGTAGGCCAGCAAGCCGAGGTACAGCAAGGCGTATTCAAAACGCTTGCCCGGCGGGGTGTCGTAATAGCCGGGGGCTTCGGTCGTTTCGCCGCGGTATACCTTCAGCACATGGGGTGCAGCCAGCAGGGCGACGAGGATCAGCATCGGGCTCGGGCGCCACATGAAGATGCCCACCAGCACCGGGGCGCCGAGCATCCAGAATTTGCGCGACACCACGCCGGTCATGCGTCCGCCGTCGAGCGGGGGCACCGGGATGAGGTTGAACAGGTTCAGGAAGAAGCCGGAATAGCTGATGGCCAGCAGCAGGTCGCTGCCTTCCGAACGGGCGAAAAAGTAGCAGGCCAGCGAGGCCACGGTACCGGCCAGCGGGCCGGCCATGGCCACGTAGGCTTCGGTTTCGGCGTTCATCGGCTGTTCCTTCAGCTCGATCCACGCGCCCACGAAGGGAATGAAGGTGGGCACGCCGACGTTGAGGCCGCGCTGTTTGGCGGCCACGTAATGGCCCATTTCATGGCAGAACAGTAGTCCGACAAAACCTGCCGCGTAGCGCCAGCCAAAGATCCATGAATACACCACGACCGAAATCAGCATGGTGCCGCCGGTGGTCAGCAGCTTGCCGAGCTTGGCGCCGCTGAGCAGGAGCAGGAGCAGTTTCAAGACGCGTCCTTTTTACCGAAAAACTTGCGCATGCCGGCGCCCACGCCGACGAAGGCCAGCGCGCCGACCTTCCAGAACTTGGCCAGGAAGATGCCCAGCGTCGCCAGCAGGCCGAGTTTCTTGGCCGCAATGCCACCGATCAGCGCGGCCAGACCGTATTCGGCGACCTTGTCGGTCGACGAGTTGAAGTCGGCGTAGCGCTTGCCGTCCTTGAAGTCGAGCGCGGCGAGCAGCGTCCGGGCGGCGGGTTTTTCCTTGTCCACGCTGGCCAGGCTGGTGACCAGGTTCATCGAGAAGTAGCCTTCGCGGCCGAGCACGTAGGTGTTGTAGTTCACCCCGTCGCCGCGGTTCTCGGCGCCCTTGGTGCGCACCGAAGCCGACCACACCAGCCGGTGCGTCGCCGCGTCGTAATTGGGGGCTTCCACCCAGCCGACCACGCTGAATTCGGGCACCCCCATCTTGCGACGCTCCTCGTTGCCGGCTTCGGTGCCTGCCTTCAGGTTGTCGAGCAGCTTGGCGGCGTCCCAGTCCTTGGCGTCCTCGTCCTTCACGTAGCCGGCCTTGTTGAATTCGAGTACCAGGAAACCGTCCAGCTCTTCGCCGACGATCAGCCCGTAAAAGCCCTCGTCGGTATGGCTGCCCTGGGCCGCCAGCATGGCTGCAGCCTCGGCCCTGGGGATGAAGCCGTAGCCGGCCGGAAGCCGGAGGCTGCCTTCCTCGCCGAGGGCGATGTCACGCGGGCCTTTCTGGATGGCCGCCATGGCGGTCTGGGCGGCGGCTTCGATGCGCGCCTGCGGGTCGGCGGGCGCATCGGCGGCAAGAGAAACGGACAGGCAGGGCAGGCACAGGACGAGCACGGCGAGGGAGCGGCGGAAGCGGGTAAGCATGGCGGGAGAATTCGGGTAGTGGATGACTGATGCATTGCAACAAGGGGGCGATGATAGCGCGGAAATTCAGGAGGCGATCTATCCTGAAAAGGTGAACAGAAAGAAGCGTCCTCACTTCCGCCCGCGTCCGCCAGCCGTGTGGATTCGTCGGGGCATGAAGCTGCCTTTCATCCTCGCGTCCATCGTCTGCTCGTTGGCGTGGGCGGATGGCGGCGAGGCCACCGCCCGGGCCAAGAAGGCGGTCAGCAGCCGCAAACTCGGCCTCAACATCCAGGTGCAGGGCGGCGGCTGGGGGCCTGCGCGCAAGGAATCCATCGAAACCGTGCTCACTGCGGTTGCCGAAGAGCTGATGACGCGCCTGCCCGGCAAGCTGGGGGCCCCGATCATCGTCACCCACACCGATGGCCCGCCCGTGGCCCTGTATGGCCGCGGCGCGCAGGGCGAATACCGCATCCGCCTGCACGCCCGCGGCGAGAACTGGCACCTCTACGCGTATGAGTTCGCCCACGAACTGTGTCATGTACTGTCGAACTTCGACGAACATGTGGAGCCGGGCGCCGAGCCCACCCGCTACAACCAGTGGTTCGAGGAAACCCTGTGCGAAACCGCCTCGCTGTTCACCCTCAAGAGTCTTGCCCGCACCTGGGAGCGGGCTCCGCCGGCGCCCGAGTGGGCCGATGAGGCAAAGACCCTGCGGCGCTTTTTCGACGTGCTGATTGCCGAGGGCCATCGCCAGCTGCCGCCCCAGGCGCCCCTTGCCCGCTGGTTGCACGACAACGAGGACGCGCTGCGCCACGACCCCTACCTGCGCCAGAAGAATGAAGTCCTCGCCAACCTGCTCCTGCCCCTGTTCGACAGCAATCCGGAGAACTGGCAGGCCCTGGGCTACCTCAACCTCGACCCGACCGATGCGCGCAGCTCCCTGCGTACCTACTTGAGCCACTGGTACAACAATGCGCCACCGGAACACCGGGCGCTGGTGGTCAGCGTGCTTGAGCTGCTGTCGCTTGGCGATGTCGTTCTTCCTCCATCCCTGGATCTTTCCAGACGGATTTTGTCGACTACTATGTAGATGTGCAGGCGCGCTGCACCACGTTTCTTGTTCCGGCTAATCAGGGAGGACAAAGCAAACGGAGGTCAAAATGAAAGCGACTTTTCTGGTGAAGATCGGGGCCGTCTTCCTGACAGGAAGCGTCCTCACCGTGCTGCCGACAGCGGTTCAGGGGGCTGACCTTTACGACAGCCTCAAGGCGTTCAGCGACAGCCAGCGGATGGAGATGTACGGCAGCAAGGACGTCTACGATTCGATGGAGCCGACTGCTGCCGGCGCACAAGGCCCGATGCGCAGCGACATGTACAAGGATGAGGGCTACGCGGCGACAGGCTCTGGCGCGTCGTCGGCTTACTCGGCCTACTGGGACGCGCTCAGAATGCGGCTTGCCCCGATTGGCGGAGAAGGCACCAACTGATCGACATTGCTGCACATGAAAGCGCCACCCTGCGGGGCGGCGCTTTTTTTGCTTGAGGGGTTCTCGTGTGTGCCCATCCCGACAATCCTGGCGAGCTCCGTCATGCCCTTCAAGCAATCCCGCCGCGCCCTTGGCACCCTGCTGACCAGCCCGGCCCTGAACCTTCTGCGTATCGCAGTTGCCGCTGCCGGGCAGGAGGGCGAAGCAGACCGCGAGACGCTGATGCTGATGCGTCGGCAGGTGGCCGAAGGCGTGCTCGACGATCTCGACCCTGCGCTGGCGTGGCCGGAACTGGTCCGCGGCCTGCTCACCGATAGCCCCTCGCGCATGCTGTGGGTGCTGCGCGACACCGGCGCCTTGCGCTGCCTGTTGCCCGAAGTCGATGCGCTCTTCGGCATGCCCCAGAGCGCCGACGAACCGCCTACCGTGGATATCGGCGAACACGTCCTGCGCGTGGTCGATGAAGCGGCCCGCTGCCGTGCGCCGCTGGCCGTGCGTTACGCCGCGCTGCTCTTCAATGCCGGCAAATCGGACTCGCCACCGGAACACCTGCCGTCGCATTACCGCCACATGGAGCGTGCGCTGCCGCGCATCCACGCCGTCAGCGCACGCTTCGGCGTGCCCGGCGAGTTTCGCGATCTGGCCGTGCTGGCCGTGCACGAAGTCGAGCGCGTCCACCGCGCCGCCGAAATGCGCGCCGGCTCCATCGCCGCCATGCTCGAGCGCGTAGACGCCTTTGGCCAGCCCGAACGTTTCCAGCAGCTCATGACCCTGTGCACCTGCGACTTTCGGGCCTATCCCGGCCGCGCCACGCGCCGCTACCCCAAGGCCACGCTGCTGGCCATCGCCCTGCAAGCCTGCGCCGGCGTGGATGAAACGGTCATCCACGCTGACTTCGACGACGATCCTGCCGGCGCCGCCGACGCCCTCATCGAGGCTCGTGCGGCGGCCGTCGCAACGGCCCTGCGCTCGGAACGCTGGTCGGAGGACGCGGGCGGCTGATTTTCTCCCCGCTCGATCAAGGCCCGGTCGCCAGAGAGTCCGAAAGTACCGGCTCTGCCGTCCGGAAGGCGTCGGCTGCCAGAGGCACGCCGCAATACACGGCAGCGTGCAGGAGGACCTCCTGAATCTCCACCGCGGACGCCCCGTTATTGAGTGCGCCACGCACATGCCCGCGCAACTCGTTCTGGCGTCCCAGGGCGGTCAGCATGGCAAGCGTGATCAGGCTGCGTGTCTTCAGGTCGATTCCCTCGCGGCACCAGACGGAACCCCAGGCATTGCCGGTAATGAAATCCTGCAGCGGTTTCGTGAATGCAGTGGCTGTTCCAAGGGCCTGATCGACGAAGTCGTCGCCCATGACCTGGCGGCGCACTGTCAGTCCTTCGGTGTAGCTATCGGCCATGGTCTTTCCCCGCCTTGTTCATGAACTGGCAGAGAGCTCGGTGGCTTGCCGCGACGTGATGCCCGGCGAAACCGAAAAGCCGCAGCCCGTCTTTGCCATGACTTCGGCCATCGAAACACCGGCATGCAATTCGATCAAGGTCAGACCGTGGCCGGCATCCACCGAAAAGACACACAGATCGGTGATGATCATGTCCACCACACCCTTGCCGGTCAGTGGCAAGCTGCAGCGGGGCAGAATCTTCGGCGCGCCGTCTTTGGCGGTGTGCTCCATCAGGACAATCACCCGCCCCACGCCGGAGACCAGGTCCATCGCCCCGCCCGGACCCTTGACCATTTTTCCGGGCACCATCCAGTTGGCCAGATCGCCGCTTTCCGATACCTCCAGGCCGCCGAGGATGGACAGGTCGACGTGGCCGCCGCGAATCATCGCGAAGGAGTCGGCACTGGAGAAGAAGCTGCTGCCCGGAATGCTGGTGATGGTCTGCTTGCCGGCGTTGATCAGATCGGGGTCGATCTGTCCGGCCGCTGGAAAGGGGCCGATGCCGAGCAGTCCGTTTTCCGACTGGAGCGTGACGTGTATGCCATCGGGGATGTGGTTGGCGACCAGCGTCGGGATGCCGATGCCCAGATTGACGTAATAGCCGTTGCGCAGCTCCTGCGCGGCGCGGCGTGCCATGCGTTCGCGCGCCGGGTCGGGTCGGGCTGCGCTTGCGGCATCGGCCGTGGTGCGGAATTCGATCCGTTTCTGATAGCCCGTGCCCTGCACGATCCGGTCGACGTAGATGCCCGGCGTATGGATCTGGTCGGGGTCGAGCTCACCCGGCGCGACCAGTTCCTCGACCTCGGCAACGGTAACACTGCCGCAGGTGGCGATCATCGGGTTGAAGTTGCGCGCCGTCTTGCGGAATACGAGGTTGCCGGCACTGTCGCCCTTCCACGCCTTGACGATGGCGACGTCGGCACGGATGGCCGGTTCCAGTACGTAGTCCTGACCGTCGAACTGGCGGGTTTCCTTGCCTTCGGCGAGCCGCGTGCCGAAAGCCGTCCGGGTGTAGAAGCCCGGAATGCCGGCCCCGCCGGCGCGCAGGCGTTCGGCCAGCGTGCCCTGCGGCACCAGCTCGAGTTCCAGTTCACCAGCCAGCACCTGACGCTCGAATTCCTTGTTCTCGCCGACATAGGAGGCGACAACCTTCTTCACCTGACGGGTTTTGAGCAGCGGCCCCATGCCGAAGTCGTCAACACCCGCATTGTTGCCAATGATGGTCAGGCCGCTGGTGCCTGCCTGCAGCAGGCCTTCGATCAGATTTTCGGGAATCCCGCACAGTCCGAAACCGCCGGCGGCGACGGTCATTCCCTCGAAGAGCAGACCGTCCAGCGCGGCCTCGCTCGTTGCATATACCTTGTTCATGTCATGCAGTCCCCAGCTGTTTTGTTTCTCTCGTCGACCACGCGCTCAAAAGGGGGGCCGGGCAGGCCGGCCCCCTGCGATGTGATGCTTAGTCAACCCGCTCGGGAACGGGCAGGTTCACCCACTCTTTGTAGAAGGCCTCGATGTCGGGCTCGAAGTCATGGATCACCGGGTACCACGGGGTCGGGGCTTCGACGTCGTGCATGGTGCCGCAGGTCGGGCAGTAGTACTCGCGATAGACTTGCCACTGGGTGTCCGGCGCCATCAGTTTCGGATAGACCTCGGTCATCGCTTCTTCGGTGTCGCGCACGTAGATCGCGGCGTGCAGCTTCCAGTTGTCCTTATAGTCACAGAACTCGTGGCCGCAGTCGCACTTGATGATCCATTGCTTGGTCTTGGCCGACTGCACGATGTACATGTGCGGTGCCAGCGGCAGCACGATGCGGTCCTTGAAGCTGACCTTGGCCTGCAATGCCGCGACATATTGCTCGAAGCGGCTGTTGTCCTTGGGCATCGACAGCATGCGGAAGGTGGTTTCCCAGTCCAGCGAGCCTTCGACCAGATGGCTGACCTGTTCATTCGTGTATGACATTTCTTGCTCCTTGATTCGGGGTGTCGTGTGGACTGATGGTCACTCTTCGACCTGGACAACCGTGGTGACGTCGGGCATCAGCGAGAGATCCATGCGGTGCTTGGAGCCGTAGGTCGGTACGCCGAGCTCTTCCTCCAGCAGCGCCCAGTCGGCCGGAAGATTCCAGAAGTCCTTGAAGGACTTGGTGAACTTCCCGGACAGGGCAAAGCTGGTGGCGAACATGTGCTGGACCTGCACTGCCGCATGCTTGTTGATGATCCGTTCGCGTTCTTCCTTCATCCACTCGCGGGTCGGCAGGGCACGGGCCAGGCGTTCCTTGCGCATCTCGGTGCGGCGGAGCTTGGTGGCGGTGGCATCGACGCTGTAGACACCCTTGCCATCCTGCGTGAAGACGGCGCCATAGACCTTTTGGGCGTATTCCGGGAGCAGGAATTTCTGGTTCAGGTCGTTCTCGATGGCCTTCGGTTCGCGGTCGATCGGATCGCCAAAGCCGGGGCCGCCGCGCAGGTAGTTCAGGTACAGGTCGTGGTTGTCGTAGCAGTCCTCGGTGGTCATGCACTGCTTGTCGCGCTTGACCACGGACGTGGCGTCAAGGTGCCGCTCGTAGTCGGGGCTGGTCGGATCGAGGTCGCCACCCAGCGGCAGCGAGTCGCCGAGGGCGATGCGCTCCTTGAGGCCGGTCTTGTGCGCCTCAAAACGGTAGCCGGTGGCCGACGGGTAGCCACCCATCATTCCCCAGTCGCTGTTCATGAAGCCGTTGCCCATGAAGAACATGGTCCAGTCCTGCGCGTTCCAGACCATGCGCAGGGTTTCGAAGCCGCAGCCGCCGCGGTACTTGCCGTAGCCGCCCGAGTTGGCCTTGACGTTGCGACCGAGGTACAGCAGCGGCTCGGCCATTTCCCAGATCTCGATGTCGCCCATGTCGCCTTCCGGGTTCCAGATGGCGGCGGCGTGGTTGAGGCCGTCCTTTACTGCGCAGGCGCCGGTGCCGCAGGACGAGGCTTCGAAGCTGTTGACCGCGTGGATCTCGCCTTCCTGGTTGATGCCGCCGCCCTGCAGCCAGTTGGAGGTGTTTGCGTTGCCGGCATTGACCTCTTCCAGATAGCCGCGGCTGAAGTAGGACTGGCTGAGGCCGCGCCACAGGGCTGCCCAGCCGGAGACCAGGAAGTGCCAGGCGTAGGCATGACCGGTGCGGCGGTCGTCCGGGTTGCACCAGGTGCCCTTGGGCAGGTGGAACTCGGTGGCGTAGTAGGCGCCGTCGTTGATGCGCTGGGTCGGCACGAGGGTCTGGCACATCATCACCCAGATGCCCGAGGTGAAGGCCACCTGGTGGGCGTTGAAGGTATGCCAGCCCCAGCGGCTGGCGCCCTCGAAGTCGAGGCGCCACTTGCCGTCCGGCTTGATGGTCATCTCGCAGGGCGAGTGCATGATCGAGTCGAGCTTGGCGAAGGCGTTGGAGACCTGCACGTCCTCGTGCTTGAAAGGCACATCGACGAAGGAAACCTTGCGGTAGACGCCGGGCAGGGTCATCGCCTTGACGCGGCTCATCAGGCCGCGGCGGCCTTCCTCGATGACTTCGTGGGAGAACTTTTCGTAGGCTTCCAGACCATCGGCGCGGATCACATCCTCGACCAGATCGCGGATCATGTGACAACCGGCGATGCGGGTCTTTTCGTCGAGAATCCAGTACTTCGGCGTGCGTACCGAACGCTGTGATTCATGCAGCCAGTCGCGCAGCGGCTCGTCGTTCACGCCGGTCTTGCGGCAGGTGATCATGTAGCCGTCGCCGAAACGCTGGGTCTGACCGGTGGACATCGAGCCCGGCGTCACGGCGCCGGTGTCGATGACGTGGGTGACGCCGCCGACCCAGCCGATCAGCTTCTCTTCCCAGAAGATCGGCACGATGGTGGCGATGTCGCAGGGGTGCACGTTGCCAATGGCGCAGTCATTGGTCGTGAACATGTCGCGGGGGTTGATCGTCGGGTTGGCTTCCCAGTTGTTCTCGATCATGTACTTGATCGCCGCGCCCATGGTGCCGACGTGGATGATGATCCCGGTCGAGGTCAGGACACAGTCGCCGGCAGCGTTGTAGAGCGTGAAACAGAGTTCGCCTTCCTGCTCGACGATGGGGCTGGCGGCGATCTTCTTGGCGGTTTCACGGGCGTGGACGAGGCCGCCGCGCAGCTTGGAGAACAACTTTTCGTAGCCGATCGGGTCGCTGTCGCGCAGTTCGAGCTTTTCCAGGCCGTTGTAATAGCCGGTCGTCTTGGTGCGCTCGATGATGGCATCGCGGTGCTGCTTGAGGGTCATGCCACTGGCCAGCAGCTTGCCGATGCCGATTTCCTTGGTGCTCATCATGTTCATGGTGGGTCTCCTCACTTGACTTCTTTGAGATGGAACAGGCGATGCTTGTCGAT
>APMI01075095.1_pt1 | contig 13631 bp, 17 predicted proteins | sample 667938 | NCBI WGS metagenome assembly APMI01 (sample SAMN01084076, study PRJNA167559) | wastewater metagenome | biome: Wastewater | place: Denmark: Ejby Moelle, Odense | collected 2011-11-28 | reverse complement strand
AGGAAAACATCTGTATTCTAATAAAACTCAGTCAAAATTATTGTGTGCACAAGCTAGCTCCCGGCAAAGGGACTGCAAATATAAGGCAAGGGGCTTTAATAAGCAAAAAATATTCCAATTTTATCAAAAAGACTGCATTTCACCTAAAATGTGGAAAAATATATTTTTATAGATATAAATAAATAATGCGTGTATAGCTACTGCTATAATAATTTATTACTATTTACCATGAATGGCTTGGCACGGTTTGTTTATACGATTCGGTGTAACAACAAAAACTAAAAAAATGAAAAAGATAACATTCATTACTAGCCTTGCTTTAATTAGCATCCTTTCCTTTACATCTTGCAAACATGATTATATCTGCAAATGTACCACTACTGTCCTCGGTGTGGAGACTACGAAGAACCATGACCTACCCAACCAGCGCCCTCACGATGCCGAACAGGCGTGTCAGCGCTTTGAAGACGACGGAAATGCATCAGCACCAGGTACAACCAATTGTAACCTTTAATATTTAAAAAACAAAAAATAGCATGAAAAAAATAAGCATATTATTTGCCGCGGCCTGCATAGGCGTACTGTCCTTTAGCTCCTGCAAGAAGGACTATCATTGCCAATGCACTTACAATAGCGTTGTTGTATATGACCAGGACCTTGGGAAGATGAGCAAGTCGGATGCGACTAATCAATGCAATACTAAATCAACAAGTGTTGCAGGCCAAACATGGGGCTGTGCAGTAAAATAAATAATGAAAAACGAAAATTAAGGGCTACTGCATTATATTGCAGTAGCTTTTTTGTGCCTGGCCTGGCTTATCCGTACTGGTACGTACAAAAAATTACCACAAATGTGGTATTTACGATTCAATCCCGGCGTTATATCTTTGTTATATCAAAACATTTACACGCATTATTTCTCAATTGTTTGCAAGTGTTAGATAAACAAACTATTTTTGTCACAAAATTAAAAAAACAATAATTATGAAAAAATTCGCCCCAATCGCACTTATCACTTTAATCGGTGCATTGACAATGACTTCTTGCAAGAAAGACTACACTTGTAATTGTAGTTACAATGGTGCAAGTGTTTACACTTACACTATTCATGCAAAGAAAAGTGATGCAAAATCAGCATGTACTGCTTATACATCCACTGTTGCCGGTCAGTCATGGTCTTGCGCGCTTAAATAGTATTTAATGACTATTGAAAAAAGGGCATCAAATTTTTTGATGCCCTTTTTTCTTTTTTTATAAACAATTTAATATTTTTGCTGCTCACCCAAAAACATATTCAACTTATGAAGAAGCTATCGAAAGTCACAATAGTGATGCTCCTGTGTGCATTCTCACTCACTTCCTGCAAAAAAACATGGACCTGCCATTGCGTTGACACTGCCGGAAACACTGAAGACATCTCAACAATTTTAAAGTATACTAAAAAGGATGCTAAGGCCATATGCAATAACCTGGCAGCCGGTTCAGGCGAAACATGCACTCCTCAATAGTTTGCAGATAATATTTGTTTGGAAGGGCATCTGCATAGATGCCCTTATTCTTTTTTATAAAGTATTATATACTTTTGTTACTCACTCAAAAACAGATTCAACTTATGAAAAAACTATCGAAAACCGCGCTATTCGCGATGATCTGCACCCTATCTCTTACATCGTGCGTAAAGACATGGACTTGCCATTGCGTGGAAAGGACCGGGGGTGGTACTGAGGATATCTCCCTGATTATTAAGCAAACAAAGAAAGATGCTAAAAATGTTTGCAATAATATGGCCACTAATAGCAGCATTTATTCATCCTGCACAGCACAATAATAAAATATTAACTATACATAATAAAAGGCATCAGTTTGATGCCTTTTTATCGTCGCATGATGTCTAAAGGACCCCATCTATAATAATATTTGATCCTGCGCAGTCTTTAATCAATACCCATTAGTATTTTTGCCCCTTATGAAGAAACTACTCAGTGCAGTTTGTATACTTATTGCCCTTGCCCTGGGCGCCACCTTTGTTTATTCGGCATATACAAAGACATTACCTATACAGAGCTTTGAATACACCATAGTCGAGTTTACACATATGCCCTGGCTGCTCGCTGCATTGCTTGCCAGGATCTTCGTTGGCCTTGAGGCCGCACTGGGCCTGCTAATTGCATTGCACTTTTTTGGTTACAGGAAATGGGTACTAAAAACCGCGCTGGCATTGCTGGCTGTATTCAGCATATATCTTGTTTACCTATGGGCAAAGGCAGGCAATAATGTTAACTGTGGCTGCTTTGGCGACCAGATATGGATGAGCCCATCCTCCTCATTACTCAAAAATGTAGTAATGATCGCGTTGATATTGGTACTGCTGCGCTTTCATAAAGGCCTGTATTTTAAATGGTCATGGCTCACAGACACGATATTATTCCTGGCTGTCATCACAACTACCTTTATTCTTTACCCTATACCGCCGCAGCAGCCCCAATGGCTTTCCAAGGGCCATTTCCAGCTCGACCTCTCTTCGCTTTACGCAGCGGGGAAAACAGATGCGCCCACTATCGACTTATATAAAGGCAAACATGTAATAGCATTTTTCAGCCTCGGCTGCCCGCACTGCCGGATGGCTGCACTTAAAATGCATGTGATGAAAGAAAAGAACCCTGCCCTGCCCTTCTACATGGTGCTGGCCGGAGACGATGAGAACCTGAAGCCATTCTTCGAAAAGACCCAGGCACAAAATATCCCTTACACAAGGCTGGAAAAACAGACCTTCCTTGACCTTGTAGGCTATAGCTGGCCGGTGATTGACTGGATAGATAATGACACCGTGGTGGCCCAGGCCGACTATGTAACCCTTAGCCAGGAGGAGATAGAAAAGTGGATAAGCAAATAAGGGAAATAATTTACCCGTATTTTTTTACATTTTTTCCATAAAAATCATTTTTGGCTTAGTATTTGTGGCTATGTAAATAGATAAATGTTGTGCGTTCGGACATTTATCGCCCTTTTATATAACCTTTTTGAAAACGTAGAGAAATGGCTTATCAATTACCCCAGCGTCCTAATATTGCCTCCAGGCGGCTAACCGCAACTTTAATAGGCATTTATGCGATCATTATCCTCCTGGTGTTGTTACTAAGTACGGAGAGCAACGGCAACATTAATTCTGAAAACAAATCGCGCTACTCCACCACTGCGAGCAAGCAGGCGGTAATAAAACCCGCTACCAGCTACAGCAACTGAGCTTAACATATTTTGACCTGATTGTGTGTGTGGTTATAAAAAAAGCTGTCCCGCTTATGCGGGACAGCTTTTTTTATATACTTACTTGTTTGGCTTGTTTACTTATCCGCACTACCCTCCTGCTCCTTCAGTATCAGCTCATTCATGGTGGCCTCAGCCTGTTGGGCATGCTCTTTATCGCCTACGGCATTGTACAGCGCCGCAGCTATCTGGTAGGCCTGTATATCCGAAGGGTTCATTTTTATACCGGCATTTATCACGCCTATCGCCTTCTTCACATTGTCCAGGTTCTGTGTGCTGTACAGCGCTATAGCATAGGGATTATATATCGTCTCGTTCGCAGGGTCTTGTGCCATGGCTTTTTCAAAATACACCACAGCGTTGGCATAGTCCTTGCTCGCCATATACTGGCTTGCCAGGTGCGCATTGTTGTCCGCGTCCGTCCACTGCATTATGGCATACAGCGGCGTGTGGTCGGCCTTTATAACATCAAATGCATCCTTAGGCGGGAAGTAGCCGCCCTGCAATAACTCCTTAGGCATGAACCTGCTGTAGAACAGGCCGTAATCCCATTTCTTGTCGTAGCGCTGGTTGTAACGCGCATACACGCACTTTATCTTCGGGTTTATTGCATTTACATAAGGCCACAATGGATCTATACAGTTGGTGCCTATCAGCACTGTGTCTTTTGCATTCGCCAGGTCCTTTTCCCGGGCCAGTTTCTTTATTGCCTGCTTCAGGCCGTTCATATAATAATCTGTTTCGTAATAGCCATAAGCGCCATCGATACCACCTACAAACTCATTGAAGTACACGATCTCGTTCGGGTGATTAGCAATGCTCCATCGTGCAGGTAAGATCAAGCCAATGGTGATCACTGCCGCTAATGCATACTTACCATACTTGCTCTTGATCATTTCCATAAACGCGAGGAAAGTAAGCACGCTGATAACCACCAGTGCAGGATAGATGAAGAACATATGCCTCCAGCCATCGTACAGTGGCGACTTCTTGTAGATCACATATACCAGCGGGAATAGCGCCACGAAAAACAGGTACAGCAGTTTGCGGAACTCATATTTCTTAAGAAAGAACAGCACCGGCGATGCATATATACCCAGCAGTATGATAATAGGCGATGAGATGGACAGCCACTTGGGTATGTAAAACCAGGGCACATTCGAGCTCATGAAATTATCATCGTTGAACAGCATGCGGATGCCCTGCGAGAAGCTTGACATTTCGCCCAGCGCCTTGAAAGGATGGTCCAGCGGGCCTTCAAGTCCGTAGGGCCAGAATATTAGACCGACAACATAGCCGGCTGCACATGCTATCACGCAGCGTATGGCAAACTTGCGTATCTCCGGTCCTGTAAGCTTATATTCTTTCCTCCAGTTGAAGAAGTATTCTATAGCCACACCTACTGCCAGGAATGGTATCAGCAACAACCCCCCAATCCTTATACTGATGGCGAGGCCAATGGAGAGTAGCAGCCACAAAGTATCTTTCCATGTAGGCTTCGGAAATGCTTTTATGAAACGGTAGATAAAATAGATACCCATCATCATACCCAGTGCAAAGGGCACATCCTTAGGGTTATTCATGCTCTCGCCAAAGAAGCGCGGCGACAGGAACAGGAACCAGGCTGTTAAAAAGCCCGCGCCCCAGCCCTTATACTCCTTAGCCAGCATGCAGGAAACCACTATAAGCAGGAAACCGAATATCGCAACAATAAAATGCCTTGTGTCAAAATCGTCGAAGGGCAATATCTTGTTCACCGTCACACACATCAGGTCGAAAAAGCCGCCGTAGTAGGCCAGGTTCTTATACTCCATGCAAGATTTGTCTTTACCACCGCTGGCGTAGTAGTCATACACCTTTTCGCCGTAGGTATTCTGTGTCATCTCATCGCCGGTGATGCCAAAATCTTTGCTGGCCCATAGCATGACGATGCACATGATGGCAAGGCTTACCAATGTGGCTATCCTGAAGTTGAACTTGCCGCTTGTTTGAGTGTCCACGATAAAGATTATTTATCTTTTGAAAAATTCCTTTTTGTACTCGCTACTATACTCAGCGTTTCTATAAGCATATTCATCCCGTCCCTGAAGACCCTTATCTTACTGCCTTCCACCGCGTTCCACTTCAGGGGCATCTCCACGATGTTCATCTTGTCCAGGCGTGCTTTGTACAGTATCTCCACGTCATGCGCCCAGCCATAGGTCTGCAGGTTCTTAAAGTATTTCTTTGCCTTCGCTGCGGGGTACAGTTTAAAGCCGCATTGGGTATCATGCATCTTCAGCGGTGTGAGCACCCGCACTATCAGGTTGAAGATATTGCCTACCATCTTCCTGTTGCCTTCGTTCTTTATTATAGAGTCTTTGTGCTCGCGCGAGCCTATGTATATGGTATTGGCATCGGGCTTCCAGTTCAGCGCATCCATCCATTTTATGAGTTCCGATGGTGGCGCGGCCATGTCCGCATCCAGTGTCAGGATCAGGTCGCCTTTGGCTTTCAGCACACCGTTCCTTAATGCACCGCCCTTGCCTGTATTTTCCTGCGTTTCCAGCGCTATTATGTTGCTGTACTTCTTGTATACAGGGTGCTCCTGCATCAGGCCGTAGGTATTATCTGTACTGCCGTCGTTCACAATGATCACTTCCAGCTGCCCCTTCCACATGCCCACAAAGGAATCAATGCCATCATACATTATGCCTATCCGCTCCGACTCGTTGTAGCAAGGTATAACTAAGGTAAGATGGAGGGATTGGTTTACATCGTTCATACAGCTTGGGCAACAGCTAAGGCCTGTCTTTTATTTATTGGTTTTAATTGGGCTAAATTTACTGAAACTCTCTAATTTAAAAACATTTTTATCAAAAGCATTTAAAAGCGCGCTAATGGCTTGCATGTCTTTATCAGCGCTGTAAATAAAGCATATCCTGCCCACATTTGCTACACTATATGCTAAATTAAAATAGCCCCGAAAGTTCGGGGCTATTTTGTATAGTTTCTAAGCTAATTATCAAATTATTCAGCTGCTGCTTCTTCAGTTGCTGCTGCTTCAGGCGCATCGCCGTCCGCATCTGCTGCTGCTTCTGCTTCAGTAGGCAGGTCGCTGGCTGCGCGGGCTGCCTGCTTTTCTTCTACCAGGCGCACTGAGTTAGCTGATTCAGCATGGCGTTTTTCCTGTTTGTGCTTGCGGTGTGTTTCTTCACGTTTTGCAACCACTTCTTCGTGTTCGCCATTCCATTTTTCAAATTTCTCCATTGCAGTGGTCTCGTCAAAAAGGCCGAGGCTAACACCACGCATAAGGTGTTTCAGGTACAATACTCCTTTGAACGACAATATCCTGCGGCAGGTATTGGTTGGCTGGGCACCCTTCTGTAACCAGTACAAAGAACGCTCGCGGTTAACGCGTACGGTTGCAGGCACACTCAGGGGATTGTAAGTACCGAGTTTCTCAATGAATTTACCATCGCGGGGAGCTGCACTGTTGGCAACTACGATGAAATAAAATGGGCGTTTCTTTGACCCATGGCGCTGTAAGCGGATCTTAACTGACATAAATAATAGAAATTATTTGTGTGAACAATAAAATTTTAGGACTGCGAAGATACAAAAAAAGTCAAAAAAGTACCCCTTCGCCCCTAAAGGGCTTAAATATTTTTTTCACTAATGATTATCGCTCCCCGGAACGAAGTCCCGCTAACTAGCGGGAGGGACGGGGCTTACCTCTTCCCGAAGGGCATGCCCATACCCGGCATACCCATGCCCATACCCTTCATTTTGTTCATTTGCCCCATCATCTGGCGCATCTGGTCAAACTGCTTCATAAAGGCATTTACCTCGGCTATCTCCTTGCCGCTGCCTTTGGCTATGCGCTTGCGGCGGCTGCCGTCTATCTCGTCGGGGTTGCTGCGCTCGTAGGGGGTCATGGAGTTGATCATGGCCTCTATGCCTTTGAAGGCGTCGTCCGATATGTCTATTTCTTTTATGGCCTTCCCTACCCCGGGTATCATGCCCAGCAGGTCTTTGATGTTACCCATCTTCTTTATCTGGCCCAGCTGCTCCTTAAAGTCCTCGAAATCGAACTTATTGGCGCGTATCTTCTTTTCCAGCTTCTTGGCCTGCACCTCGTCGAACTGTGCCTGGGCGCGCTCCACCAGTGTGGTGATATCGCCCATGCCCAGTATACGCTGGGCCATACGCTCGGGGTAGAACACATCCAGCGTATCCAGCTTTTCGCCCATGCTCACGAACTTGATGGGCTTCTCAACGGTATATTTAATGGTAAGCGCCGCACCACCACGGGTATCGCCATCCAGCTTGGTAAGCACCACGCCGGTAAAGTTCAGCCTGTCGTTAAAGGCCTTGGCAGTGTTCACCGCATCCTGTCCTGTCATGGAATCGACCACGAACAGTATCTCCTGCGGGTTCACAGCAGCCTTTACGTTGGCCACCTCGTTCATCATCGCCTCATCCACCGCCAGGCGGCCGGCAGTATCTATGATCACTACCCTATGGCCCTTCTCCTTGGCATAGGCTACGGCATTCTTTGCTATGCTTACGGCATCTTTGTTCTCGCGCTCTATGTGCACCGGCACCTTTATTTGCTCGGCCAGCACATTCAGCTGGTCCATGGCTGCGGGGCGGTATATATCGGCCGCTACCAGCAGTGGGTTCAGACCCTTTTTGCTCTTCAGGAACAGGGCCAGCTTACCGCTGAAGGTGGTTTTACCCGAACCCTGCAGGCCCGCTATCAGTATCACCGTAGGCTTGCCGCTCAGGTCCAGCTCCTCTTCCTTGCCGCCCATCAGCTCGGCCAGCTCATCCTTCACTATCTTCACCATCAGCTGGCCGGGACTTACCGAGGTAAGCACCTTTTCGCCCATGGCCTTGTCCTTTATACGGTCGGTAAGGTCTTTGGCTATTTTATAGTTCACATCGGCATCCACAAGGGCGCGGCGGATATCCTTGATGGTAGCCGCTACATTTATCTCGTTTATGCGTCCTTCGCCTTTTAGCTGTTTGAACGCGGCATCTAATTTCTCACTGAGATTCTCGAACATGGTTTCTTAAAATGGACTGCGAAGGTATTAAAAATGTGTGAACCGGGATGAAGACATCAAAAGCCATTCCAATGGCCGAAAGTTATTTTCCCATTTACTTGTTCGTAACGAATCAAATATTTTTCCTTAATTCAAATTCATCTTTTCTATCTCTCAAATCAATAGATTTTTCGATGTATTTCGATGGGTTTGCTACAAAATCATCCCATTTGACGGATTGTATATAAGAAGAGTCTCCTGAATATACCCATGAACCATTACAAAACCTTCTGTCAGGCTGTTTTACGTTAAACATATTGTCTCGTATTATTTGAAAGAGAATTGGTGTGTTTAACTGTCTACAGTTGCATTCGACATCTCTAGTAATATAATACTCGTAACTACCGGCCTCATCAGGTAGAACCAAAGCAATAACCCCATTTGTCTTGCTTCGTTGATCACCTCGCATTTGCTCCTTTAAAGAGTATGATACTTCCCATGGTATCCATTGGTCGCCTTCTTGCAAATAAGGATTTTTCATTCCTTTTGAAATTAAAACTATAGTTATGCTGCTAGCAAATATCTTATCTCCTAGTTTTGAAGCAATGGTCGCATCTGCTAGGGTTTCCATACTTTCATCATCATCCTCACCCTTATAAATATGATCATCATCTTCAAGCATCTCAGTAATCTTATCTACATAGTGACGAGCGGTTGTTGTGATTTTTCTTTTAATAATTTTGTCGAAAAAAACAGTAGGTTCGTAAACATCTAAATCTTGAACTAGAGAATCTGAATATTTATACGAAACAAAAACTTGTCTACCCATATTTTTGAATTTTGTCCAATAGTAAATCTTGAAATAGCGACATATATGCATAATCATTGTCAAGCCTATTATCCTTCATTTCTTTCGGCAAAAAATTGTGACAAACAATTTTTGCTGCCGCACCGGTACTTGCAATTGGCAAGAGGACTGCATTAGGATGATATTCTCTAAAAAGCTTAAATTCCTCTTCAATTCCTTCCATCCCTCCAATAAAAATTCCTGCAACAAATTGGTTTTCTGAAAACATTCTTCTTCTCATATGAAGTAAACTAGAGTTCTTTTCAAATGTATCGTCAGTTAATATAACATTATGAAATTTGTCATTGTCTTCTGGAAAATACTTCTCAAAAAATCTCGATTGGTATAAAGTAACATGATCTTGTACACTCAATCCAAGCCTAATCATAACATAATAGATAATAGGTGTAATAGAAGGGTGTCCTCCCCAAATTAAGCGATATTTTGGTAACACTAAAGTTGCCAAGGAAATTACAGCATCTCTTATTGCAATAACATCAGCCGATTCAAAATACTTCGGATCCCGTTCCTTAAATGGAATACTTGCCGATAAAAAAATATTGGCTAATTTTTTTGGAGCCATAATTCAAATTCTTGCTTTTTGATAGTTTCAACATCTAAATACTCATTAAGATAGTCAAGGTGTCTTAGCCACTTTTCTCTTATTCTTACGTCATCATATATCAGGTAAACCTCATCGACTGAGTATTCTTTTATTTCTCTCTTTAATTCCGAAGATTGGTTATAGTCAGTAGAGAGTGGTATTCCTACGGATGGAATAAATATTCTTCTTTTTTTGTTTCCTAAATCTTCGGTAATGAATCTTTGAGGTTGTATAGTCATAAGCTTTCCACATTTGTGAGCGATACTAATAAAATTAGTTATTAGGCTATCCTGTCTTGACGCTAAATTCCTCGCACGTAACGACTCAGCTTGCTGAACAATTTGCTTAACTGTATCATCAGTGAGTTTTGATAGATTTTTATCGCTAAATGTGCCATGAATAAAATTATCGTTGGTTAACTTTATAGGGAAACATACCTCGGCCATTTCCTCAAGATTGTGATTTGGCCAAATCAATTGTAGAACTCCGATCTGTTTAACATTTGCTTCAGCTATCTCTTCCTTACACCATCTGCTTTCAAGGAAATTTTCAGTATTAAGTAAAACAATCACATCACAGTCAGTCATTCTATGCCACAGTTCTTCTTGAAAAGGTTCTCCTTGCTTTATTGAATGCGTGTCTAGAAAAACATCGAAATTGTTCCTTTCCAAAGCTTCATATAATTGTATAGCAACAGATGAAGATTCATCTCTTCTGTAACTGACAAAAATTTTTCTTGTATTTCTTAAGTTACCAAACGATTCTAAAATTAGATTTACTACTTTATCTTTTTGGCTTGCTTCATATTTAAGCCCATTTTGATTTTCTAGAATTTTCGGTATTTCTTTTGAAAATGATTCATAAAATATTGGCAATACAATGTTCCCTTCTATTAACAACTTTGAGACCTTTTCCACATCTTTAAAATTACCATCTTGATACCCAAGGTATATACAGTAAGTAGGTTGATTTCCTCTGTAGCTCGAATCAAAATCAATACTATAAATTATTTCATAAAATTCCTTTTGAAGTTTCAATTCCCCAATTTTTTGAATGAGAAGTTCCACTATCTCCTTTTCAACCCCAGTATAATTTCCTAGTATTAATACCTGATACCTATATTCCATATTATTTTATTTTAGCTTTACCCGCTGCAATTTCAACCCATTTTGAGAAATTTTTTTTTCCATCATCCCAAGAATAACTGTAAGTGTCATAAAAATCGGAAAAAATATATTCCTTACCATAGTACTTTTCGTTAAGGTGTTTATTTCTTATTTCAGGCATATCTCTGTAGGGTAGCCAGTTACCAAATAGCCCCTGATCCTTTTTTTCGAAAAACGAAATAGACTTCCCATCGGAACTGATCCTTAACTGCAAGTATTCAAATGGATTTTCACCCGGCCAAAATTTAATTTGTTGATTTTTCCCTTTTATCCAATTAATGTGAGCACCCAATAGACCTTTCTGCATCTCAAAACTCTTAACAATTTCATATCTTACCCAGCGTCTATTATAAGTTTCCGATCCGATTAAGACACATGTAACACTTGATCCAACTAATTCACCGTCAATTAATTCTCTGATTACACGAACATTTTTTTCTTCAGCTTCTTCCCAAATTGATGCATCACGGAAATCCGCATCTCCAGCACGAAACACACCGCTATTCCGAACAACATTTGCTCGGAAATCAACTACATCTTGGTAATGAAATGAAAAGTAAACTCTTCGGCCCATAAAAACTTCTTATAACTCTGTTCTTCCAGATGCTAAATAGGACATCCCGTTGTTCCTGAGGTTCTGAAAGGCAGAAACTCGCAGTAATATCTAGCTCGGTGAACGGATTCTACTACAGAATGAACTTACATAGTATCTTCTTATAAATTTTCTCTTATAGATTTTAGACTTTCCTTCAATATAGCTGGTATCTTGCCGTCAAGTACCATTTGATATGTAACCTCATCTAAATTTAGTACGTCAACTACCAAACAGTTTTCAGGGCTTACTTCATACTTTTTTGAAAAATTGGCGCTTAAATAGCTGAAAAGGGTTTCTGAAAAAATTCCAAATTCAGCTTTGCTGTAGCCGTCAAGTCTTGCAATAAACCAAATCGCACCTACATAGTCAATTTTATTTTTGGTAAAAGTAAATACCTGATTTGGCAACACTTGTACAGGAACTCTATTTATTTCTACAACGGATTTTTTATTAGCCTTATCTAATATTTTAAAGGTTTTATTGGGATACCAAGTTGAAAAGTCAAAATCTTCATAATTGTATAAAATGTCGAGATTTCGCTGGTACATATCTTTAGTTTGTTTCCGTTTTGAGGCACCATAGTCAGCGGAAATGTCGTCAATTTTATCCTTGATATGTTGATTGTCATTTGTCCTAAACGCATTGTTTAATGCACTTATACTTCTTACCCAATAATTTCCACCACTTTCAGAATCATTAGCTTTCACTTTGTCTAGTGATTTTAAAAAAGCCTTTTTGGATTTGTCAGACTTTTTACGAAAGAGAATGATATTTTTCACTGATATTTTTTTCATAGCATTTTTGAATTAGAGTTTTACGTTAACAGGGATTTGAATGAAATTCAGCCAATTCACAAATCGACGCAATTTACCATATATTTTTAAAAAACAATGCGACATTTTACAACATATTTGTTTGAATTATAGGCACTTAAAACCATCTATAAATCGGTTCCATTCCCCAATGCCGCAAGTGTTTTTCACTTGTGTCTAACATCAAAGCAAGTCTTTTCGACTTGCATTGCACCAATCAAAATGTGGATATCAAATTCGGAAACCCTACCTCTGTTTCCCCCGCTCCCGCAAGTCTGTGACTTGTGGTTATAAATAATTGCAGTTTGAAACTGCAAAAATGTGGATATCAAAATTTGGAAGCCTCCAGCGGTTTCGCACACTGTCCGACAAACAGGCATTTTCAAAAAGCCTCCAGCTATTCAGGTCTTTTACTTTGGCTCACTAACGACCGTTATTTGGCACGCCATTTGATGTAAAATAAAAATATAATAACTTACCTGTCTGTTGCGGCAATGCCGGGCACCACTCAACCTTAAAGCATGAAGACAATACATTTTTTCCTGGCTGCTATTTTGCTTGTTGCATTCGCCAGCTGCAAAAAGAGTAATGATACATATTCTCTTAAGGGAAGAATGATGAAGGACTGTAGTGGTACACCCTTAGCTTCTTATTCGGTCCGCCTGTGGTACAAAGCCCCAAGTTCATTATACAAAAGCAAAGACCTGGGTACTGCAACAACTGATGCCGATGGCAATTTCACCATCGATAGTATCCCCTTCGGACATACGGTCGGGCTTTACCTTATTGGCAAAGAGGGTAATACCTGGTATAATAATTTTGACGTGCCGGTCAGCGACCCGGGGCAAGTGTATGATCTCGGAACATTTTATAGCTCGCTTGAAAAGACGGCTATTGTTAAGCTTAACATTAACCTGCCCGGCGCAGGGCCAAATGATAGTTTATATATTGGAAACCCCGGGGCTTACCAGGTATTGTATCCTATACCTGCGTCGGCCCTGCTGGTATTCACCGGGGGTGGCTATGGCAGGGTTACGGTGAATTTCCATGACACATACCCGATGTATTGGGGAATCAATAAACGAGGAGTAGATAGCATATTTAATCACGGAGCACACCTTCTGCGGCCTGCTGCCGGTATTTGTCAGAACCCTGACACTAGCGTTATTGCGATACCGTAGTAGCCTGATATTCTGAAAGGGATCAGGAACTGATAATAATACTCCGTTCTTCGAAAGGCATTCGGATTACAAAACCCCAAAGTCATTAACAACAAGTCCATCACTAAAAAACTCAAATGATATTTCTTCAAC
>APMI01010498.1_pt1 | contig 13634 bp, 13 predicted proteins | sample 667938 | NCBI WGS metagenome assembly APMI01 (sample SAMN01084076, study PRJNA167559) | wastewater metagenome | biome: Wastewater | place: Denmark: Ejby Moelle, Odense | collected 2011-11-28 | reverse complement strand
ACGATGGTCGGCTCGATGATGGAGTCGCACGTCGGGGTGGCCACGGCTGCATCCATGGTTGCGGCGGTCGGCACCAGCGCGGTCAGCGACCTGGACGCCGCGTGGTGGGCCACCCACTCCCCGTATGCCGGTGGGCCCACCTACGGTCCCGGAGTCATCCGCCTTCCCGAAGCCCACGGTTTGGGCATGGCGTTGGTCTAGATCTCGCGGCTTCGGCCTGCCAACTCCGTCAGCCGCGGCGAGAGCACCCCCCCCGGAGCGCGTTGACGGGGCAGTTAGCCACGCCGGGCGCGGCGATCGGCAACCCGACATTTTGGTCGCTTGACGAGGGGGCGAAGGGGCCGGGGATCGTTACCTGACCGTGATGTGTTCGGTTGTGGGAGAGGCCTTTTGGGGTGGGGGGTCTGTCGGTGGTCGCTGTTAGCGTCGGGGTTATGGACAGCATCGAAGCGACTCGTGACTCGGCATCTCGCCGGGCTGAGATTCGTGCTGCGACGAGGACTGTCGCTGAGTTGGTGGCGTCGTTGTGGCAGGTCCAGGGTGGCGAGTTGGGGACCTTGTTGGGTGAGTTGGACGCTCTCGCTGCGGTCGCGTGTGGTGGCCGGGTGGCGGTCGTTGGTGAGGCGGAGTCTCGTGGGGAGATCGCGGCGTCGCAGGCGGGGTCGACGGCTGGGTGGGTGGCTGAGCACGCGCCGACGTTGGCGGCCGGGGAGTGATGCGGGGCAGGTCGCGCGGCTCGTCCACGAGTGTGCTCGCCCGGACCTGTCGAGTGTTCAGGCGGCCGCTGTCTCTGGCCAGGTGAGCGTGCCGACGGCTCTCACTGTGGTCACCGAATACGCCCGGTTGAAGCCACGCCTGCGGGAGGAAGCCGCCCCGACGGTCCTGAAGGGTCTGTTGGACATGGGGATCGCGGAAGGTCCGAAGGGTGTCCGGTCGCTGCGGCCCGCGTTGTTGGCGGCGCACGGGGCGGATGGTGAGTTCCAAGCTGACGCCGACACCGCCGAGCGCCTCGTCTCCCTGTCTCGCCCGTCAACTGACGAGCTCGGCGCCCTCACCTACCAGTTGATCTTGGACCCGGCCGGGGCTGCGGCGTTGGAGGCGGCGATCGGCCCGCTGTCGGCGCCGGTTCCCGGCCCCGACGGGGAACGGGACACCCGCAGTCGCCAGTTGCGTCGTGGGCAGGCGCTGGTCGAGGTATGCCGCCGCGCCACCAGCGCCGGCGACCGGCCACCGTCGGGGGTGAAGACCACGCTGATGCTCACCATGAGTTACGACGACCTCGCCGCCCGCGTCGGCGCCGCGACCGTGATCGGTTCCGCCCAGGGCGGCTCCCTGATCGCGCCGGAGACCGTGCGCAGGTTGGCGTGCGACGCGAACGTCATCCCCACCGTCCTCGGTAGCCGCGGGGAGGTCCTCGACCAAGGCCGCTCGACTCGGCTCGCGACACCCGGACAGTTGGCTGCGCTCTGCTTGCGCGATGCGGGGTGCAGTTTCCCTGGGTGCACGACTCCGGCGCATTGGTGCGACGCCCACCACCTGATCCACTGGGCCGACGGCGGGGCATCCGACCTCACCAACCTCGCGTTGTTGTGCGGGCGACACCACTCCGTCGTCCACCGAGACCAACTCATCGGCCACGTCACCTACGCGGCGGACACCGGCGTCGTCGCGGGTGCTGTGATCTGGAACCTCATCCCCGGCAGCTACCACCGACGCGACGACGGGCCCCCACTCCTCGGCGACCAGCCGCGGGGCGACCGTCTCCCGGGTGGCCAGCCCCCAGGTAGCCCATCGCTCGGTGATCCGCCCACACACCTGACGCGTCCATCACCCGATCACGACGAGTGGGACAACCCTGCCCCAAATGCGGATTCGTGGGCTGACCCCTGGAACTCGGACGAACAACCCACGACGGGTCACGCTGCCCGGCCGGACTCTGCCGCCAAGGCAGACCCCTGGGCCAGCCCTCGGGACATGGACGACCCACACTCGGCGGAGCGCTCGGCCCGGCATCAGCCAAACCCCGAGGCCGACCCCTGGCATGACAGCGGCCCGGCGGCGTGACACCGGCTTTCGCTCCCCATCCAGAGGTGGCCGCAAGCGCCGGTATCCCTGCGTGTCCGACGGGGTGGGGCATGAGTGCGCCTGGCCGTGGATATGACCGACCACGGCTAGCGGCGGACGGTGACCAGACCGCTGACGTAGGCGAGGGCGATGGCCTGCGAGCGGTCTCTCGTGTCCGTCTTGTGCAGGATCCGGGACACGTGCGTCTTGACCGTGCCCGGCTCGACCCAGAGCTGCCCGGCCACCTCGGCATTGGACAGGCCCTGGGCCATGAGCGTGAGCACCTGACGTTCGCGTTCGGTGAGCCTGGCCAAGGCTGTGGGGGATTGGTCGGCCACCTGCGGCGCCGAACGCAACGCCGCGACGAGGTGGCCAGCCACGGCAGGGTCCAGCCAGGTCTCGCCTGCAGCCACGCGACGCACGGCATCGACGAGGTCCCGTGGCGCGGCCGACTTCAGCAGGTAGCCATCCGCCCCGGCGAGCAGTACGCGGCGGACGTCGGGATCCTCCCGGAACGTCGTGAGCACCAGAACGCGGGGCGGATCGGCGCGCCGCCGCAGGGCTTCGGTGAGAGCGATACCGCTCATGCCAGGCATCCGCAGGTCGGTGACGACGACGGCGGGAACGAGTTCGGCAGGAGCCGCGTCGAGCAACGCCAGGGCGCTCGGCCCGTCAGGCGCGGACCCGACCACGTCCAGGTCAGGAGCGGCCTGAAGCAGCATGACGATGCCTGACCGGACGAGCTCCTCGTCGTCCACCACCAGGACCCGGGTCGTCATCGCCCGGCCCACGCGGGTGCAGGAACGGCCAGGTCCAGCGTGAATCGGTCACCGTGGGCGGCCCAGCTGAGGTGGCCGCCGACAAGGGCCGCTCGTTCGGCCAGCCCCACCAGACCCATGCCCGTCGCGCCAGCGGGCTGCGCCGCCCCAGTCGACCCGGTCGACCCGGTCGTCGACAGACTGTGGCTGCTGTCGACCCGCACGTGCGCACCGTCCGGGCCGACGTTCACCGAGACCTGGCAGCGCCCGCGAGGGCCATGTTTGACCGCGTTGGTGAGTCCCTCCTGGACCACCCGGACGACGGTCGCCTCGGCGAGCGGGTCCAGCCGGGTCAGTGGGTCGACAGTCTGGGTCAGCGTGACGTGCAGCCCAGCCGCGCGGGCCAGCTCGACCAACTGGGGAATCTCGTCCAGGCTGGGTGCCTCGATGCTCGACGCACCGCTTTCATCAACCGAGTCGCGACGCAGATCGCCCAGGACCCGGCGCAACTCCAGCAGGGTGCGCTCGGCACTGCTCTGAATGGCCACGAGGCTTGGACCCGCGGCCTCCGGGTGGGTCGGACCGAGAGCCGAGGCGCCGGCCGCTTGCAGCTGGATCGCGGTGACCGCTCCGCACACCCCGTCGTGCAACTCGCGCGCGATTCTCAGCCGCTCATTAGCCACGCCTGCTCGCGCCTGGGCTGACAACGTCTCACCCGCCGCCACCGCTCGATCGACTGTCCGTCGGTGCCGCGCTCCTACGGCCCACACGGCGATGGCCAGCGCGCCCCAGAGCGCGAGCAGAGTGACGGTCGAGCGAAGGGGGTCGAGGGTGAGCCGTGCCGAGCCGTAGCTATGGGAGAGCAGGGCCACGCCCAGGCCGACGAGCACCGCGAGGGTATGCCGCCCCCGCGACCGGGACGAGACGGCATACGTCGCGATGAGCAGCCCCGAGAACGGCTGCCACTGGGGGACGACAGTGCTGACCAGGGCGAACGCGCACTGAGCCGTGAGCACGGCATACGGCCGCGACGCGAGCCACCACAAGCTTTGGTGGATCAACGCGACGGCCGCGACCGGGAGCCACCAGGCGATCGATCCGCCCGCCACAGTGCCGACCGCGCCGTTCCAGACGAGCAGGTCCAGAGCGACGGCCACGGTGACGGCACCGGCGCGTGCGCGCAAGGTCTCCATGTCAGCAACGGCTTCCGTCAACCACAGAAGCTCGCCCAGGGGAACAACATGCACCAGAAGCCGTCGCCGCCCGGGCCCGGCGGGATGAAGATCGGGTTCCCGGTGCTCGGTCGATCAAGCTCCAACCCGGTCCCACCGTCGTGGTCCTGCCACGAGCCGATCGGGCCCACGTCGACGATGTCGATGAGTTCGCCGCGAACCTCGTGACGGTCCATCCAACTCAGATGGGCCACCGTCTCGACCGGCGTGTGGTGGGCAGCGAGAGCCGTCGCGAGCTCCTGGTCGGCAAGCAGGATCCGGGGCATCAGGAGGTCGGCATGCCCGGCCAACTCCCACCGACCACCGCGGGCTCGGGCGTAGACGGCGACGACAGGATGCGACATGGTCTCTCCGTTCGGATGGGACTGGTGTGTCGCAAAAGCAAGAGACGTGACGGGTCGGCGGGATACCTGGCGGCGCTGTTTGGCACTTCCCCCGAATTACGACATACTTACGTTGTGATTATCGAGCCGGCCGAACGGCATACCGAGCAGGAGACGCGCACCCGTGCGCGAGTCCTCGCTGCGGTGTCCGAGCGGGGCCCGGTGTCCGCCTCCGCGCTGGGCCGCCTGCTCGGGCTGACGCCCGCCGGGGTCCGCCGGCACCTCGAAGCCCTCGCCGAACACGGCGCCGTCTCCGAACACGACCCGGTCACGGCCGCCACCGGTCGCGGGCGGGGTCGTCCGGCGCGCGAATGGGTCGTCGCCGAGGCCGGGCACGCGTCCCTGACTTCCGGTTACGACGACCTGGCCGCCCAAGCCCTGCGCTTCCTGCGGGACGCCGCCGGTCCCGACGCCGTCGCCGCTTTCGCCCGCGCGCGATCGGCTGACGTCGAGGCCAGGTATGCCGCCGACCTCGCCTCGGTGGGTCCCTCGCCCCAGGCGCGGGTCGAGGCGCTCGGTCGAGGCGCTCGTCTCAGTGCTCACCAGGGACGGGTTCGCCGCCTCGGCTCGTCCGGTCGGTGAGGGCGCGCGGACCGGGGTCCAGGTCTGTCAGGGCCATTGCCCCATCCATCACGTCGCCGCCGAGTTCCCCCAGTTGTGTCAGGCCGAGACCGATGCGTTCTCACGGTTGCTCGGCGTGCACGTGCAGCGACTCTCGACCCTGGCTCGCGGTCAGCACGTCTGCACCACCTTCGTCCCGATCCCCGCCGTCCCCGAATCGAAAGGTGTCACGTCGTGACCGATATCGAGCAGCTCAACCCCGGCCTGGCTGGGCTCGGCCGCTATGAGTACGGCTGGTCGGATGCCGACACTGCCGGGTCCACCGCTCGGCGTGGCCTCAACGAGGACGTCGTCCGCAACATCTCGGGCCTCAAGAACGAGCCGCAGTGGATGCTCGACCTGCGCCTGAAGTCGCTCCGGCTGTTCGACCGCAAGCCGATGCCGACGTGGGGGAGTGACCTCAGCGGGATCGACTTCCAGAACATCAAGTACTTCGTCCGCTCGACGGAGAAGCAGGCCACCTCGTGGGAGGACCTGCCGGCGGACATCAAGAACACCTACGACCGCCTCGGCATCCCCGAGGCCGAGAAGCAGCGCCTCATCGCCGGCGTTGCCGCGCAGTACGAAAGCGAAGTGGTCTACCACCAGATCCGCGAGGACCTGGAGGAGAAGGGTGTCATCTTCGTCGACACCGACACCGGCCTGCGCGAGCACGGGGACATCTTCAAGGAGTACTTCACGACGGTGATCCCGGCGGGCGACAACAAGTTCGCCTCGCTCAACACCGCTGTCTGGTCGGGCGGTTCGTTCATCTACGTCCCGCCGGGCGTCAAGGTCGACATCCCGCTGCAGGCCTACTTCCGGATCAACACCGAGAACATGGGCCAGTTCGAGCGGACGCTGATCATCGCCGACGAGGGCTCCTATGTGCACTACGTCGAGGGGTGTCTGCCGGCCGGGGAGCTGGTTGCCGGAGCCGATGGCAGCCACCGGCCGATCGAGTCGATCCGGGTGGGCGACCACGTGCTCACCCATGAAGGTCGCCCCGCGCGCGTGTCGGCAATCCAGGTCCGCGACTACGACGGTCCCATGCACACGTTCACCCCCGTGTCGGCAGGCAACGCGTTCCGGGTGACCAGCGAGCACCCGCTGCTGGTTGTGCCCCGCGCTGAGGTGCTCGTCAAACGGGCCCCACGCAACGGGTGGCTCCCGGAGGTCGACAGTGCCCGCCTCAAGGCCACCCAGCCGCAGTGGCTGGCGGCCAAGGACGTCCACGTCGGCGACTTCCTCGTCTACCCCAAGCCGCGGTTCTCGCCCGCGAAGACCACGCTCCCGTTCGACTTCGCCCGCCTCGTCGGCTACTACCTCGCCGAGGGGCACACGACCCTGACCAACGGCGCCGAGTCGGTGTCGTTCTCCTTCCATATCGACGAGGTTGGCTACGTCGAGGAGCTCCAGCAGATCTTCAAGGAGCTCTACGACGTCTCCGGGTCCGTGCGCCTGGACGAGAACAAGCACGAAGCGCGCCTGCTGGTCTACTCCAAGGCCGCCTACCACGCCCTGCGCACCCACTGCGGGACCGGTTCGGCGCACAAGCGCCTGTCCACCGATCTGCTGGGCCAGGACGAGATGTTCCTGCGCGCCCTGGTGGACGCCTACGTCAACGGCGACGGCTCCGTTACTCGTCGCGGGTCGGCCAACCCCAGAACCTGGGTGCGCGCCCACACCGTCTCGCGGATCTGGGCCCTGCAGTTGCAGGGCATCATGGCTCGGCTGGGCACCTTTGCCACGGTCGAGTTGCGTCGCCCGGCAGGCCCGGGCACGATCCTCGGTCGCGACGTGGTGCGCCAGGACCTCTGGCAGATCCAGTGGACCGAGCGGGACGGCGCGGCCAGCAGTCCGCGACTGGTTCGCGATGCCGGTGACTACTTCCTGGTGCCAGTCAGGCGGCGGGAGGACACGGCATACCAAGCGCCCGTGTTCAACCTCGATGTTGAAGCGCCGGACAGCTATCTCGCGCAGGGCTTCGCCGTGCACAACTGCACCGCGCCCATCTACAAGTCCGACTCGCTGCACTCGGCGGTCGTCGAGATCATCGTCAAGAAGGACGCGCGGGTCCGCTACACGACGATCCAGAACTGGTCGAACAACGTCTACAACCTCGTCACCAAGCGGGCCACCTGCGCCGAGGGCGCGACGATGGAGTGGATCGACGGCAACATCGGCTCCAAGGTGACGATGAAGTACCCGGCCGTCTACCTACTCGGCCGCCACGCCAAGGGCGAGACCCTCTCGATCGCCTTCGCTGGCGAGGGCCAGCACCAGGACGCTGGCGCCAAGATGGTCCACGCGGCCCCCGACACCTCCAGCTCGATCATCTCCAAGTCGGTGGCCCGCGGCGGTGGGCGCACGTCCTACCGCGGCCTGGTCCAGATCCAGGAGGGTGCGACGGGCAGCAAGTCGACGGTCCGGTGCGACGCCCTGCTCGTCGACACGATCAGCCGCTCCGACACCTACCCCTACGTCGACGTCCGCGAGGACGACGTGCAGATGGGCCACGAGGCGACCGTCTCCAAGGTCAGCGAGGACCAACTCTTCTACCTCATGTCCCGCGGGATGACCGAGGAAGAGGCGATGGCGATGATCGTTCGCGGCTTCGTCGAGCCGATCGCCCGGGAGCTCCCGATGGAGTACGCCCTCGAACTCAACCGGCTCATCGAGCTGCAGATGGAAGGAGCGGTCGGCTGATGCCGTTGCTGGAGAAGGCTTCTCGTCAGCGAGAGGCAGGCGAGGGTATGCCGCCCGCCCCCACCCAGGGGTCCGTCACCACCGTGCCCGAGAAGTCACGCGCCGAACGGCGGGCGTCCTTCGACGTCGCCGACTTCCCGATGCCGACAGGCCGGGAGGAGGACTGGCGGTTCACTCCGATGGACCGCATCGGCACCCTCCTTCGGGACACCCCGTCGGGTGCCCACCTGGCTGTCGACACCGAGTTGCCGCCGGGGGTCACCCTGACGAGCATCCCGTCGGCCCGGGCTCGCGCCTTGGGCGTCCCGGCGCCGCAGGATCGCGCCGCCGTCCTCGCCTTCGCCCACACCGATCACTCCGGTGGGGTCATGCACCTGCAGATCCCGGCCGACACCGTCATTGCCGACCCGGTGCGGATCCGGTTGGTGGGCAGCCACTCCGAGCGGGTTTGGGGCCACCTCGTCATCAGCGTCGGAGCCCACAGCAACGTGACCATCGTGGTCTCCCACGAGGGCACCGCGCGGCTGTCCGAGATGGTCTCGACCCTCGTCGGTGACGGCGCCCAGTGCACCCTGGTCTCGCTGCAGGAGTGGTCAAGCGACACGATCCACGCGGCCCAGCACGATGTCGTCGTGGGGCGCGACGCCTCCGTCCGGCACGTCGCGGTGACCCTCGGCGGGCAGGTCGTGCGGATGTCCACCAACATCACGTATGCCGGCCCCGGCGGGTCCGTCGAAGCCTTCGGCGTCTACTTCGCCGACGCCGGCCAGCACCTGGAACACCGGTTGTTCGTCGACCACAACGCTCCGCACTGCCAGAGCCACGTCGAATACAAGGGTGCCCTGCAAGGCGATTCGGCCCACACCGTGTGGGTCGGCGACGTCCTCATCCGGGCCAGCGCCGAAGGCACGCAGACCTACGAGCTCAACCGCAACCTCCTGCTCACCGACGGCGCGCGCGCCGACTCGGTGCCCAACCTCGAGATCGAGACGGGTCAGATCCTCGGTGCCGGGCACGCTTCTGCCACTGGGCGATTCGACGACGAGCAGTTGTTCTACCTGCAGGCTCGCGGCATCCCGGAGGGTGAGGCTCGCCGCTTGGTCGTCCGCGGCTTCTTCGCGGACATCATCAACCGGATCCCCGTCGCTGAGCTGCAGGGCCACCTCATGCAAGCCGTCGAGCGGGAGCTCGCCGGCGCCGGACTGGCCGAGGTCGGCACGCCCGACGAACCCACTCTCACTGCCACCCTCACCCCCACGAGCGACCCGAGGACCGCCGACCGATGAACGCCGAGCTCGACACCACCTTCGTCAAGGTCTGTGACCTGGAGGACCTCGCGGTCGGCACGCCCGCGCTGGCCGACGTGGACGGCATACCCATGGCCCTGGTGCGCACCGCGCCCGACGAGGTGCACGCCGTCAACGACGTCTGCACCCACGCCAACGTCTCGCTCTCCGAGGGCGAGCTCGACGGCTGCACGCTGGAGTGCTGGCTGCACGGGTCGCGTTTCGACCTGCGCACGGGCACCCCGTCCGGACCACCCGCGACCGTCCCGGTCGCCGTCTACCCCGTGGCGCTCGTCGAGGGCGCCGTCTATGTCAGCACCATCCCCGCCGCGTCCACCGAGGAGCACCCATCATGACCGTCCTGGAGATCCGCGACCTGCACGTCAGCGTCGATGTCCCCGCCACGGGTGGTGGCGAGGCCGAAGGGCCCAAGGAGATCCTCCGCGGCGTCGACCTCACCGTCCGCTCGGGCGAGACCCACGCGATCATGGGCCCCAACGGCTCGGGCAAGTCGACCCTCGCCTACTCGATCGCCGGACACCCAAAGTACCACGTCACCTCCGGCACCGTCACCCTCGACGGTGAGGACCTGCTGGCGATGTCCGTCGATGAGCGGGCCCGCGCAGGGCTGTTCCTGGCGATGCAATACCCCGTCGAGGTCCCCGGCGTCACGGTCTCCAACTTCCTGCGCACGGCCAAGACCGCCATGGACGGTCAAGCGCCCAAGCTGCGCACGTGGGTCAAGGAGTTCCGCGCCGCGATGGACGCCCTCAAGATGGACCCGGCGTTCGCTGAGCGCAACGTCAACGAGGGCTTCTCCGGAGGCGAGAAGAAGCGCCACGAGGTCCTTCAACTCGAGATGCTGCGCCCCAAGATCGCGCTGCTCGACGAGACCGACTCGGGCCTGGACGTCGATGCGCTGCGCGTTGTGAGCGAGGGCGTCAACCGGGCCAAGGAGGCCGACGACCTCGGCATCCTGCTCATCACCCACTACACGCGGATCCTGCGCTACATCCGCCCCGACTTCGTCCACGTCTTCGTCGACGGCCGGATCGTCGAGCAGGGTGGCCCCGAGTTGGCCGACCAGCTCGAGGCGCACGGCTACGACCGCTTCCTGGCACCGGCCTGAGGCGGCGAACCCACTCCTCTCATGACCGTCGATCCGTTCACCGACACGGAGTCGGCCCGCATCCGGGCCGACTTCGCGATCCTCTCGCGCACCGTCCGGGACGGCCACCCGCTGGTCTACCTCGACTCCGGTGCGACCTCCCACAAGCCGCGCCAGGTGCTCGACGCTGAGCGTGACTTCTACGAGCGCACCAACGCGGCCGTCCACCGGGGCGCTCACCAACTCTCCGAAGAAGGCACCGACGCCTACGAGTCGGCGCGCGCCCGGATCGCCGCCTTCATCGGCGCCGGGCCCGACGAGATCGTCTTCACCCGCAACGCGACCGAGGCCATCAACTTGGTCGCCTACGCGTTCTCCAACGCCACCGCCGGTGGCGGGGGACGCGGGGGAGCGGGCCCCGGTATGCCGCCCTCCCGCACCGATGCTGGCACCGACGGGTCTCCGTCGCGGTTCGTCATCGGCCCCGGTGACGAGGTGCTCATCACCGAGATGGAGCACCACGCCAACCTCGTGCCCTGGCAGGAGTTGTGCCGTCGCACCGGCGCGACGCTGCGCTGGATCCCGTTGACCCCTGACGGGCAACTCGACCTGCGCGACCTCGACACGCTGCTCACGACCCGCACCAAGGTGTTCGCCTTCACGCACGTCTCGAACGTCCTCGGCACGGTCAACCCGGTCGCCGAGCTGGCCCGTCGTGGTCACGCGGTGGGTGCCCTCGTTGTGCTCGATGCGTGTCAGTCGGTGCCGCATCTGCCCGTGGACGTCCGCGAGCTGGGGGTCGATCTGCTCGCCTTCTCCGGCCACAAGATGCTCGGCCCGCTCGGAGTCGGCGTGCTCTGGGGTCGCCCCGAGATCCTCGACGAGATGCCCGTGTTCCTCACCGGCGGCTCGATGATCGAGACGGTGACCATGGAGGCCTCGACCTACGCCCCCGTGCCGCAGAAATTCGAGGCCGGGGTGCCCGTCGCGGCTCAAGCCGTCGGTCTGGCCGCGGCCTGTGACTACCTCACAGCCATCGGGATGGATCGGGTGCACGCTCACGAGACCGCTCTGGCCGAGCGCCTCGTCGCCGGTCTGCAGACCCGGCCCTGGGTCCGCATCCTCGGCCCGAGCGACCCGGCCGTGCGCGGCTCGGTGGTCTCGTTCGTCGTCGACGGGGTCCATGCCCACGACGTCGGGCAGATCCTCGACGACGCCGGCATCGCTGTGCGCGTGGGTCACCACTGTGCCTGGCCGTTGCACCGCGCCCTGGGAGTCGCCGCGACAACGCGAGCCAGCTTCGCGGCATACTCCACGGCCGGGGAGGTCGACGCTTTGCTGAACGCGCTCGACCGCGTCCCGGCGATCTTCGGCGTCGAGGTGCCGGCCTGACATGGACCTCTACCAGCAACTCATCCTCGACCACTCCAAGGCGCCCGTGCGGGCCGGCCTCCGCGAGCCGTTCGACGCCGAGGTCCACCACGTCAACCCCACCTGTGGCGACGAAGTCACCCTTCGGGTGCGCGTGGCCGACGGGGTCGTCGAAGACATCTCGTATGCCGCGCACGGCTGTTCGATCTCGGTCGCCTCGACCTCGATCCTCGCCGAAGAGGTCACCGGCCGGCCCGTCCCGGAAGCTCTCGACACGTATGCCGCGATGAAGGCGATGCTGACCTCGCGCGGCCAGGTGCCTGGCGACGAGGACGTCATCGGGGACGGCGTCGCCCTGGCCGGCGTGTCGCGCTACCCCGCGCGGGTCAAGTGCGCCCTGCTGGGGTGGGCCGCGTTCACCGATGCCCTGGCCCGGGCCGGAGTCGACATCGCCGCGACGTCAACCGATCAGCCCGTCACAGCTGCCCAAGCGCCTTCCCCCACCCCCGAGCCCAGGAGCTGACATGAGCACCGACACTGACACCCCGGTGAACGTCGTCGACGTCGAGGAGGCCATGCGCGACGTCGTCGACCCCGAGCTGGGCATCAACGTCGTCGACCTGGGCCTCGTCTACGGCATCACGGTCGACGGTCAGGGACAGGCGGTCATCGACATGACCCTCACATCGCCGGCCTGCCCGCTCACCGACGTCATCGAGGACCAGACCGCCCAGGCCCTCGACGGCCTGGTCAGCCAGCACCGGATCAACTGGGTCTGGATGCCGCCGTGGGGTCCGGACAAGATCACCGACGACGGCCGGGAGCAACTGCGCGCACTCGGCTTCAACCTCTGAGGTCGCTGTGCCGGCAGGCCGCAGCGAAGTCGCGCCTGAGCGCTTCGACGGCTGGCTGAGCCATCGCCTCCTCGAACACCCGGAGGCAGCGGTCGAGGCCGGAGACACCGTCACCACCGTCCGGTGGGACGGCGGCGGGGCCCGCTGCGAATGGTTCCGCGCCGACCCGCTCGGCCTCGTGCTCATCAGGCGCGGAGGGTATGCCGTGGGGCTGGCTCGCGGTGGCGTGCTGCAGACGTCCAAGGCCGGGCGACGCCATGTCCAGGGTCGGACGGCCGCCGGCGGCTGGTCGCAGCAGCGGTTCGCCCGACGCCGGGAGAACCAGGCGGATGCCCTCGTCGAGGCCGTCGTGGGGCACGTGGAGCGGATCCTCGTCAAGGGGGAGGGCGGCGTTCCGGACGGTCTGGTGCTCGGCGGCGACCGGGCCCTGGCAGCGGCTGTGCTCGCCGACCCGAGGTGCCGGGCGTTGCGTGACCTGCCCCGACGTGAGTTGCCCGACCTTCCCGACCCTGACGCACGGGTGCTGGCGGAGGCGTTGCGCCGCGGCCGGTCGGTGTGGATCGTCCCGGTGCCCCAGCCGAGCTGACCCGAGGCTCAGTTGACCGTGAAGGCCTTGGTGTCCCAGACCTGCAGGGAAGCGTCCCTACCGTTGTCGTTGTAGGCACGCAGTTCGTAGGTGCCCGGCGACAGGGTGATGCTCGTCTGGGCCTCCGCGAAACCACCCATCATCGTCGTCACCTGGGTCGATGCCACCTCGGTCGCCCCCTGAAACACTTTGAGTGGCACGTTGCCCTCGAAGCCCGTGCCGTAGACCTTCACCACGACCGGTGAGCCGGTGCTCAGGCCCTGGGTCGGGGCGAGGATCCAGACGTTGGCGATCTGGTTGAGGGCGTCGCCACGCCGTTGGATCCCGGTGAGGTCGAGGTGCCCCGAGGAGGGCACGGAACCGTTGACCCGGACCTTGACCCCGGTGATGGACGCATCCGCTGCGGTCACGGTGTAGACGAGTTGGTTGACTGCTGCCGCTTCGTAACCGGACCCCAGCGTGCCCGGATATGCGGAGAGGTCGACGGTCGCCACGCCGGCAGCCACGCTGACGGACTTGACCAGCGTCGTGGCTGGCCACAGGGTCGAGTAGTCGGGGTCGCTCGGGGGCAGCGAGAGCATGGCCTGCACCGCCGTGGCCACCGTGCCTGACGGCAGCGGAGCGAGTTGGCGGAACTCGCGGTAGAGGCGCGGTCCGGCAAGGCCGGTGACCTCGTCGACGTA
>APMI01007177.1_pt1 | contig 13634 bp, 13 predicted proteins | sample 667938 | NCBI WGS metagenome assembly APMI01 (sample SAMN01084076, study PRJNA167559) | wastewater metagenome | biome: Wastewater | place: Denmark: Ejby Moelle, Odense | collected 2011-11-28 | reverse complement strand
GCGGGCTCGGGGGCCACAGGGGCGGGTGTGGGGACATCAGGGAGCGCCAAGGAGGCTTGCGCGGCCGGCTCCACGGGATTTACCTCCACAGGCTTGTCGTAGGATACGCCTTTCGGGGGAGACCATGTAAATTTTAAGGGCACGGGATGCGCGCCGACCGGAAGAAGCAGCGTATCGCCGTCTTCCGCCATTAGCAAGACCGGCATTCGGGTCTTATTGTAAAATTTGGTGATTGACATGGTTCTGATCCTTAGAACAGTATGACTCGGGTAGGCATTGCGGCCACGGCTGGATTGTACAGGGATAAAGATGTAACATCTGTCATGTCCGGCAGAAACAACAGTTTATTTACCTTAAAGGTTCGAGTGACGACGCCCCACGCCACACGCAAATCTATGGCCGTCGCCATAATGTAAATAGCTGTGGCTGGCACTGCCAGTTCTATTTCGGATTCGCCTTGCACAAGCGTTTCCATCTTTGTGAAATTACCGCCAGTGCTAAAGCGGGCGTAGCCCCTGTGGTCAGTGCGGCGGCTTTTGTCTATAACGTCCACATTTATCGTAAACGCAAGTGTCTGATTGAGGATGGCCATTATCTCGCCTCGCCTAACGTATCTGCAATGACAAATTCGATGTTCGGGGTCAAAACCTCGTCCTCCAGACTAGGATCGAACGCTTCTCCTTGCGTTGCAAACTGAGACCCGGACATTACCGACATTTCTACGTTTACTTTGCGTATGATCGGGACATACATCAGGTCCACTATATGGGTAAACAATTGCAGGTCTATTGTGCATTGCCATCCGTTATAAACCTCGCCGATTTTGGCGAAAGGAGGGTAGTCCAAGGTGTCTTGGAATTTACCGGACACAGGGAAGTCGAATTCCGGTTGCTGGCAGCGTACGGACGCAAACGACATTCGGTCATGGCCGTAAAATGCGAGCACTTTCAGGAAGTGGTCCAGCACAGAGAAATCGTCGGTCAACAGGGTTACGTCCAGCCCTATATTTACGTCCACGGCGTTCATGCGGTATATATCCCCGCTAGGCGAGCGTTGCCGTCCGTAACCTTCGCGCTGCATTACAGTGCGGTTCAGGCCATTTTCGGCAAAGGCAATGCTTTTACGTCTTATTATGAATATCGGCAACTGCAACTTGTTTTGTTGCCCGAAGACCTCGCCAATGACAGTTTCGTCATCCTTGGCGGTTACATACGTGGAGAACTTTACAGGCGTGGCGGGCTGACGTAATTCGTAAATGGTCGGCAATACCTGCTTCATGCCTTCGATTGCATGGGTCTCAATGTCCAACCTTATCCTCTTGTGGTCAGCCATTGTCGCCCCCGTCTACATCATCCCAGATGTTATCCATTGAGTGCGGAGCTTCGGATTTACCTGTCTTTTCATCGAACATGGCTTTGGGCTTCGCGGGAGCTGTGTCGGTTTTAGTGTCGGTATATTCGTCCGCAGGTTCGTCAGGTTCTGACGTATCCGAATCTTCCGAATCTTCCGAATCTTCGTTTACTGCGTCTTCGCTCGGGTTATCTTCAGGTTCCTCGCCGCCGGTTTCTTCCCCGGCGTCCTTGTCCGGCGCATTGTCTGTAGCGGCAGGGGATTTATTTACCTTCGGGTCTTCGGCAGCCTTCTCTGCGTCTTCTTTTTCTTGGCGCGCGTGCATTTCCTTCAACATCTGAATGTCAAAGCCAACTAACAGTTGTTTGGTGGTAGAACCGTAAAGTTCAGGATCGTTGGCCGGCATGGCATTCCCCTTTAGCGCTATCGCCAATAAAAAAGGCGGCGGCTTTTCAACCGCCGCCTTGTCTTCAGTATGCTTAGGTGCTGTAAACACCCCTTTCGGGGATTACGAAAGCGTAAGCAGCGACACGGACTTGGTATTCGCAAGCAGCGTGCCAAAGTATTCGTACATGAACCAGCCGCGAGCGATCTGGCCGTCGTCGAAGTTATCGCGCGGAACGGCAACGATGTCGCCGCGATCACAGTACGCGCCGTGGTATTCCGGCGAAGACACAACGAACAACTCGTTGGGCTTCATGGTGCGGAGACCCGGATCGCGTTTACCGTCGGTGTAAGTCTGCATGTCAAGCAGACGACCGATGCGGCCCGTGGTAATCAGCTCGTAGGCCGTAGCCGGATCGAACTGTAAATCGGCGGAAAGCAACTGCGGCCAAATCTGCGTGCCGACGAACATCTTGCTGGAATCAACGCCGGCAAGATCAAGGTCCGCGCGCATGTTACCAAGCAACTGCTTGGTTACAGTCGTTGTAGTGCGTTCCTGTCCCGACGACGTGGCGGCGAAGCGAACATGCGACATGTAAATCTGGTCTTCACGCACTTCGAACGCTTGTCGCGTCCGCAAATACGCATCTTCCACCAACGTATCATTCCCTAGGTGGATATCCTTGTCGAGAACGCGGATATTCTCCGAAATTGTCTGGAAATAGCCTTCCAAAACTTTGTCGGTAATGAATCGCGGCGCAAGCGCGCCAGACTCAGTGCTGACGACCGCAAGCACATTGGCGTTGTTCTTGAGGCGAGCGCGGAACGTGCCGCCGTTTACGTCAATTGTGCCTTTCATCAGGTTGTTGCGAGCAAACCCTGTTCGTAACATATTCTCCTGAACCGTCGCCGCGAGATTGGCGCCAATATCGATAAATTCCGGCGAGTGGATGCCGGCGTGCGAGGCTTCGATGAAAGCGGCAGTGTCGGCTTTACGCTTGTCCTGCATTTTCTCAGGAGAAAGCTGTTCAATCGACGCCGTATCGGTATTGATTTTACCAGACTGGATGTCGGCAAGCAGATTGGCGACGACCTTCAGGGCGTCGTAGCTGCTTGCGGCGTTCAACTGACCGGCGGAGTTGTAGTATGTTTCCCGGCTACCGGGCTTGACGGCATTAAGAATCGAGGTGGGCATTGTGTGTTCTCCGAAATTCAGGTGGATTAGGTGTTTACAGTGATGGCGATGCCGCCAAGCCCTGCGTTCGGGGCGGAAAGCAGCTTGGAGTAAGCCGGCGCATACGCCGTGCTTGCGCCGGAAATAAGCGTGCCGCCCGCCAGACCGTAAAGACCGCCGGCAAGAGCGTAAAGCGCTCCACCTGTGTTCCAATCAGCGGAGGCGTCAAACTTGTCCGTCACGACAATGGGAGACGCCACGATAACCGGAATCTTGCCAGTAAAGTCTTCATCGCTGTAGTAGCGATTGAGAGACGCAATGCCGCGAGAAATCACGTCATCCATGGTCGGGACGTAGTTGAACGAGATTTCTACGGTGACGCCATCGTTGGCCGACGCGAAGTCGAGCGTGACCGGATCAAGGGAAACAACCTTGAACTTGCCATCGGCGGCGGCAGTGTCGGCGGCATAAGCCGTATATGTTCCGCTGGCGCTACGAATGTAAACCTGAGGAACATCGGTAGCTTCGCTGGCGGTGGCAAGCGAGTGCTTGCTGGTAAACCGACGGCTGGTCGAGGAAATGGTGAACGTCTCATTGGCATAGGCCACGCCATCCGGGCGGTTCGGCGCGAGCGCCATGCCAACATACTCATCATTTGTGCCCGTGGTGCGGGCAACGTAGGACTTGCCATTCAGGAATACGCGAGCGAGCGCCATGCCGGCCTCGATCTTCGTCTTCTCGGAGGGCAGCATATCATAAACGGCCACACCGCCGTTTACAATCCGGCTTTCATTAAGGAGAATAGTCATTTTTGTGCCTTTCTGTGAGTAAACTTAATTGCCATACGAGGAGAAAGCCGCCCGCCAATTGTGTTTGGCGGAAGCGGAAGGTTGAACGGCCTTGGCGGTATCCTGCGCCTTGATAGGCTCGCCAAATTTGGCCAACTTGGTTACGAGGTTATCAGCGGGAGTCTGGTTCCCCGTCATGTAAGCCGCTGTATTTACCATATCTGCGATAACCTTGCGGCTTTCTTCGGGCTTACTGGCAAGGTCCATAGCCTTCCCGAGAAGGGATTCGGTGTAAGCCTGCGAGTGATTCGCAAACACAGCATTTACAATAGACGCAGAATCTTCCACGCCAATGCTGGAGAGCTTCTTTACAAGGGCGTCGCGGATCGGGTTGTCAAAACCCTTCCACACACCCTTGTTGGCGGCGACAGCGGCCGTCACCATCGAAGACTTGATTACATCGAGCTTGGCGTCAAACTTGGACGCAAGCTCGGAAGCAATATCCGCCTTCTTCTTATCCTCGTGAGACTTTACGAGTCCAGCAACGTCAACTCGCGCGGTAAAACGGGCGAACCCGAACCGCGAAGTGTCGTGCCCGGCCTTCAACTGAGCGATGAACCCCTTGGGGAACACTTCGTCAGTAAACCGCGAGGCGTTGTCGGAGTGGGCGCGTTCGCGGGACAGTGTGCCGACAGGTAAATCATTGGCGAACACGAAATACCGCGAAGCGTTGCGGTCCAGAACGCAGGCTATATCTGCGGTAGCCAAATTGAGCGCAGGACGCAGCTCAATTATGGAAGCCGTTTCTGTGGACTGCATATCTTCATCCAGCGGGTTTTCCATTACTTCCGCGAATGTTTTACCTTCCTTGTTGTCATCCTTCGCAGGCTTGAACAATTTGGCGTCGTCTTCCGGCTTCTTGTCCGCGTCCTCGTCAACTTCCTCGACTTCCGGCTCGTCATCGTCGTTTACGGCGTCGGCGTCTTCGGCGTCTTCGGCGTCTTCCTCGACTTCCGACATTTCCGGCGCATCTACGCTCTCATCGGCTTCCTCGTCGATGTTTACTGTATCTGCGAGGTTATGGGCTTCTTCGTCAAGTTCCGGGTCTTCCGACTCATCCTCAGAGTCATCGTCTGACTCGTCATCGGAATCCTCATCGTCAAGAGGCGTGTCTTCCGCAATGTCGAGACCAGCGGCGTCCGACATCATGTCGTCCAGTAAAGCCGTGTATTCAGCGTCAGACAGGCTTGCAATATCGATATCCTCTTCTGTGGTTTCCGGCAGTTCGCCGCCGAGTTCAGCAAGCTCCGCCAGCGCGACATCTACAGTAACGGGCGACGCGCAAGCTACGCAGTAAAAACTCTCGCAGTCGTTCGCGATAAGCGCCTCCGTGCTGGCGACATCCGCGCGGTGTGTATGGTTGCACCTGGCGCATGTGCCAATCTGTACCAATCCGCGTAAAGCGGCTTCATCGACAGCCAACGCGCGGTCAGCCATCTTTTCAGCGGGCTCGCCTGTAAAGGGGCAGAATTTAGCTGTGTCGCTACTCGCGAACTGGTCTTCTCCGCTGTTGAATGCCACAATGCTGGCCCTGTCGGGGATTTTATCGCCGGGGTAGGCGACGTAAACCTGCGGTGTAGTCAAGTGACTCTCCTATTGCCTATTTCGGAACTTGAAAATAATTACACGGGTTCTTTATTTATTTGCGGGTTTTTTCAGAGTCGTAAATATAAGTGGCCATGGTAGGTTCCTGTCGTAGGTATCTGGAAAGAGGATTTTATTTGTAGATCGTCCTCGTCCTCGCACGCTCAGGTATCTTACGCCTTGTGGTTGGCTTGCACGGGTCCAGCTTTACAGCCTGCCTCTTGGCGCGAAGCTCTTGTAACTTTTTACCGTACATTTCTGCTAAATCGTCATACTCCTGATCCAGTTCAGCTGCGGAAATAGAAAACCGGGTTCCTTTCCTTACAGCGTTGCTGCCGTTCCTGGAAGTTAGCTTCATGCCTTTGTCCGCTGTGTAAACGTGTAAGGCAAAACCAGAAATGTCTGTGGATGGCATGTGAAGGTATTTCTTGTGGTATAAGTGGTATAATAAGCTGGTATAATATGCAGCGGGTTACTGCATATTCGGTTTGATAACCCGGTCAAACATAACATTGCCGATAAGGTAGCCGGGCTGTTCGTTATTTACGCGAAATTCGGTGTGCGCCTCTCCGCGCAGGCAACGCAGCTTGTCGCCGGTTTTGACGTTGACTTTTACGGGTAGCATCTTGGTGGCGTCGTCGGCGTTCAAGACCGCCATAACTGTAAAGTCGTGGGAGGCAGTGTGTGTATTCAAGTCTTTTAGCGCTGCCTTATTTACATCTTTAGATCTGTAAGAAGGTTTGGCGTTTTTCGCTGCGCGAAGCGATATCGATTGCTCCACTATGTCCGGGTAAGCCTCCTTCGCTAGAATATCGGCAAACTTTTTACGCAATGGCATCGGGAAATCTTCATGCCATTGCAAGCCCGGAGAGTCAGTGCTTGGAAACTCTTTTGTATAGCTTTGGGCTACATGATTGGCGTAGCCCAGCCACAACGTCTTTGATTTATTGTGATCGTAAACACCTTTTAACATCTTCTTGGCAAGGGTGTTAATCAAAGAAAGTTTCAGCCTATAAAGCGGCGCTGTGTTATCCGCGTGTAAAGCCAAGTCTTCGATGGAAGGCACGTCTGCGCTGGCGGTGGTTACGCTCTTGGGGTGTGCAAGCGCTTTTGCTATGCCTGACAGGCTCACGCCCGCAGGCAGGTATATCTCAATGGCCTTTTTGGCGGCATTGAAATGCGCTGTAAACTCAGGGTAGGCGGTTGCAATACGCTTGGCAAACAATCCAACCTGCATACTGGTAGCTTTTGTTATGCGGCCTTTCCAAGGCACCACATTCTTTTTTCCGGGCGTTGCAAGCCTCAACGCGGCCACAAAGTCGCCAATAAAGTCTTTCAGGGCCGCCGTGTCAACTTTGTTTACAGACATTATAATCTCCAGGAACTGCGTTTGCCGAAATTAGCGTGTGTCTAGCTTTTACTTCTGACTGATACATAGCGTCCGCTGCGCACCTTCCACTTGATATCGTGCTTGCCTATCAGAGCGATGGCGGCGGGTCGCCCCTTGCTGTTCGGCGTGCGTATCCATAGCGCTAAAGTGATGCAGTCGGCGGGGGTCAGGTATTTGGAAAACAACTGTAGTTGAGCCTTGCGCCCCCTGTGCAAGGCCATCAGGTATTTTTTACGTTCAGTCTCAGGCACGGCGTCATCGAATCCAGACACCATGAAGCGGGCCGCGTAGTACAACTCTCGCGGCGTGACGTTTACATTAACATGCGCGTTCGCCCATTTCGCTAACACGAACCATTGCCACGTTTTACGGTTTCCCATGCTGTTCGGTTTGGCGGCGAGCCAAGCAGGTCGTGTTTGTAGTAAATGCGCGGGGGTTATCAGCTTGGCCGGAGCGGGCGTAACTTTCGCGCCCTTGTATTTTGTCGAGTATTGCAGCACGCGCTTCAGGCTGCCGTTCGGAACGTAAAATACATTCTTCGGCTGATCGTGCAGAATTACCGCCGTGTATTCCGGCCCCTGCACGTTCGTATATTTTACTCCGTATACATCGCCTTTTTTCAGGTGGTAGTCAGCAATCGACCCATTTTTGCGCTGGTGCAACACCACATTGCGCGAGCCCCGGAATGTGTAAAACTCGTATGAATTTTTTGCAGCGGCGGCCTTATCCACAGTCTTCGAGTAAACTACTGGCGGCAAGGGGCCTATTACCTTTTTATATTCTTCGTAAAACACATCTGGAATCTTGCCGTAATGTACAGTCAGGGTTTTTCTGTCTAGAGGCATCTCCACCACAGCCAATATCTTGGTCGCGCCAGAGAACCCTACGGGTTTGAGTGTTCTGAAGTTATACCAAACTTTACTGTCGTCTGGCGATATATGCTTGGTTTTTATTTTTGCCATGAACATCTTCAGCGCGGTTCGTAACCTGGCTTCAGCTTTTGGCACAGACAGAATACGCGCCGCCTTTGGCAAAACTGATTTACCTGTATATCGCTTGTATATGTCCGACATGCGATATTGGAGCGTGTAGCTATCTTTAGCCTCATGCGCCAATCTGCGTTCATACTCGCACAGTAATACCTCCAGCGCTATGGCTTGCAACGCCTTCAGGTCTTTACGCTTGGGGTAGTCTGGCGCATAGTTATGCAGAAGCCTATCTCGCATGTGTGCAATCGCAGGGTCGATGTATGCAGTCAATTTACATCTGTATGCGATCACTTGGCTTTGCAGCATATAGTCCGGCAATGTAGGTATGGTTATATTATCTTCATCAGCCAGTGCGTCTCTTACCTGCACCTGCGCTATCACAATCAGTTTTGAACTCTGGTTAGGCCCGGCCCAGCCGGCGGCGTTAGTGGCTGTAAGCAAGTTTCTGGTAAAATATACCCCGCCGAATGTTTGATGGGATCTACTGTTTACAGATGTATTGGTCAATACGCTTGCGGTCCATTTACCTACCGCGCTCGGAAGCAGGCCCTTTTTCAGAATTGTGCGCAAGTTATCGGCAGATGTGCCATGGTAAGCAATAACAGGTTTGGTAAACTTAGCAGCAATATCTAACATAACCCACCTCAATCGACTGCTGGCGGTATTAATTCCCGAGACATATAAGAAGCATCATATCCATCCTTGAACGCCTTCTCGAATTTACTGGCGGCGGCCGGAGACATGATATATGCGTGCTCTCGGTGAGAATACCGATTTCTGGAAAAATACTCCGCCAAGCGCATTGCGCGGGTCTTCCACCCGCCTGCTGTTTCACAACGAACCGTCATCATACCCTTGGCGTACCGTGCTTTGTTTACAGCGTAACCGGGCTCTTTGGTCTCCGCCTTGGCTTTTGCGGCGGTGTCTGGAACCCTGACTGATTTGGCGGGTTTTGGCTTTACGTCATCAGGGGTCATGTTCCCGGTAGCCGCCCTTTTCAACCAGGCCTTGATGCTGGCGGCGTTCATGCCTATTATACGAGGCACTTCAACGGATGATCCGTCCTTGCTGAAGCGTATGTAAAATGCAGGCCATTTGCGCGCCAGCATCTTTACCAACACCGCGACATGTTTCTGCTCGTTGGGGGATACAGGCTTGGTCAATTTGTAAACGCCTGTTCTGGACCCAGCCGCTTGCAACACCGCCGGCAACACAAGAGTCATCACATTGGAGACCGCCTCATTCGAGTTGTCGTCCGGCTTGTCATCAGGCTTAGGCTCCCCGGCTTTAAGGTAAACGCGCATCGCCGCCATTGTCGGTTCTATGCCGAGCTTTTTGGCCACGCGCTTCAGAGTGTTCGAATTGGAGGCCGATCCCTTTTGGATCGCGACCAGCATCTTGTCGGCGACGGCTGGCGCTTCGGACGCATCGAACATATACCCGTCCGGGTCTTTATTTACAGCCTCGGTAAGCAGGGATATGTATGTCTTGCGGAAGATTTCGAAGTTGCTCATGGTAAATTTCCTAACTGTGACATGAATGCCGATTCGATGCGCGCCATAGTCAGCCCTTTCGGGCGGTGTACGCCAATCGCGCCTTGGAGGCACTCTATCTTTAGATCGGGGAATAGTTTTTGGTAGACTTTACATATGACAGGCATAAGGCGCGCTTCGATGCCCGACATGCTTTCTGCATTCACGCTAAACCCGCCTTCCGGGGTGCTGCTAATCAGCGACAGTAAATGTTTGAACAGCTTTGCTGATATGTAAAGGCAGTAACTCTCGGTGTGAGGCGTTCCGTTTATAGAGGCGTTGACCTTTTCCGAATCTGGTAAATTGGGTGTAGACATTGGGCTACCCTTTTAATCTATGTTCTTCGCCATTGACTTCGCCCACAACGGCACGCGCAGTCCGTTGTCGTGGAACCATGTTTGCATGAACTTGGGGTCGATATACGACTTCAATGCGGTCGTGGCCGTAACCTTGTCGCCAGACACATGACCAAGAAGCGAACCTACTTCCAATGCTTCTTCCTTTACCATCTTGTCCACCTGTGTCGGGGACATCTTGGTAAGTTCTGTCTTTTTGTATTTCTTGAGCAAGTCGCGCAACAAGCGTGTGCCGCGAATGCTACGCATCTTGTGCGAAGTGATACCCAAGCCAATCGCCTTCATGTATGCGTTGACGTGTTGTTCCGTGACGCGCGCCCCCGTATTGTACGTAAATAAATCAGCGTCAGGCTTTTTGCCCTTGACCAATTCCCGGAGATGTGCGGCGATGCGTCGTTCGTCCACGTTGGCTTCGGTAAATACATGCTTTTGCAGCTTCGCGTCCTTGCCGTGGTAGGTAAGCGTCACCTTGGAAGGGGTTATGACGCAGTGCTGGCGCTGTAAAGTAGATAGACCGAACGTGCGTCCATGGCCTTTTGTGTAGCCTGACGGGGAGCCAATGCGCGAACACGCCATGTAACTGATTTCCGTCAACAAGGCGGTCATCATTCGGGCGTTGTTTTTACCTTTGAGGTCCGCCAGCCATTTAGGCCGCGAGTCTGGCACAGTTTCGATAGCCGACATTACAATGTCGGATTTCAGCGTCTTGGATTCGCGTCCAAAGTTTTCCGTATAGGCCAGCGTCCAATCGCCATCTTCGGTTTTGTACCTGAAGATGTAGCTGTTATCGTCGTTCGGATCGTAATCAGGATTGAAGCCGCCGAAAATAGCTCCCGCCGCAGGACGGTTCTTTACTTTCAGGCCCAGATCGGTGTAATAAAATCCATCCGATCCGATAAAGAGCTTGTCAAGCTCCACGGGCAGGTCATGGATATAGAACCCGCGAGATTCCATTTCCTTGCGCGCGGCGCCGATAGGCTGAGGTTTGTCGTCGTGGTCCAGGATGTAATTGCGCAGCGCCGCCCAATACTTTTTACGTGCTGCGTTATAGGCGGCGTTGTATTTCTTGTTCAGTTCGGGATCGCGCTTGAGTAAATCCCGTTTCTCCACGACAGTCAGCGTGTGTTGCGCAAGCGGCGTGTCGCCAATCACACGGCCTCTTACACTCGCGACAATATCCTTCAGGTCGCGCATTTCGCCGGCCTGACCGCCAGAGGATTCTTTTACGCGCCAGATGCTGTTTAGCTCCGGGTTGTCCAAGAATTTGAATTTATTGATTGCCGCGCTTTCGAGCTGCCCCCATCGGGAGGGATCGCGCACGGCGATCATGGACAGGAATGAGTTCGCCAGCGTGACCATTTCGGCTTTTACAGAGTTGTCGCGTTCGATGGCGGTCCTGAATGCAGGACCAAACGCATTCGAGAATATCTGTAAAGCCTTGTAGGCTTGCGGCCAGTGCCCCATAATGGCATGATGCCGGATTTCGTTAAATTCATGCGCCGGGAACGGGATGCCATACTTTTGCAGGTCGAGGATGAACCCCGGCACATAGGTCTCCGCCTTGGACAAGGCGTAGGTGTCTTGTGACCGCAATGCAGCAAGCGTAAATCCAATTAACGACAGCGTGTCGTATATTGCGGTGTTTGTGGCCTGCTTCAACGCTTCTTTAGGTATCTTTACTTTGCCGGCTGTTGTGCGTATCGCCACAAGATCGCTGGACGTTTTGGCGGAGGGCTTGACTTGGCTTACCGCTGCAATCTTCGCAGGCGGTTTTACCGGCATCTTGACCGGCGTTTTCAACGGCGGTTTTGTCGGGGGTCTGGTCGGCACCTTCAGTTTGCCGGTAGCGCGGATGGGCTTCGCCACAATCTTTCTCCAATTTACTTGTGATAGGCGTTGTATATCCCCTATAGGGGATATACACGTTTGACACATATGCGCACAAATTACCTCATGGAGGCATTGGGCTTACAATTGCCGGTATACTGCGAATCCGTTGAATGTCTGACTGGTGACAATTCTGACAGGCGAACCACTCGACATATAATCTGCGTAAATGGCTCCGTTGGCTGAGAACACCCGAGACTCACTGCTTCTTACAGGTAAAGTGTATCGGCTGTGCACTATCTCCGCGCTGGCCAGAAAGTTACCGCCAAGGCACTCGACGCCGAATGCGTCAATATCCAGCATCTGAACAAATGTCGTCAGCCCTTTTACAAATGCGCGCTGTTGCGTAGTCAGGGCGGGGCCTAACGATCCGTCACCAGACGTGGCGGACGTGTCCAAATGCTGTAAAACACCAATACACAGGTTGTCGGATTGCTGCTTGCGCAGTATTGGCCACGACTCGAAAAACCTTTCAAAAGCCCCTACCCCATTGAACGCAAAATCCTCCGATGTTCCGGGTTGTAAATACCCCAGATTATTTGTCGTGGGCGCATAGAACAGATCGCGGGCCACAATCCAATCCACCAAGCTACTGTCGCAACCCAACAATGTCGGCCAACGCGCAACCCACGTATTCTCGCTCGGCTTACGGTAAACATTGCCAAACACGTCGCCTATACGGTCTGATACGAGCATGGCTGGCAAGTTGTATTTGCGGGCGGCAGCAATCTGTTTGTTTACATATGCCGTGTCCATGGATCGCAAGAGGCTCGTGGCGTCCGGGTCAGACGACACTGCGCCAAAAACTCTTGTAAAATCAATATGGTCAAAGCAAACGCCTTTTACGAATCTGCGTAGAGTGGCAGGTATGGCTGACCACATTGCGTCCACTTCCGCCAATATAGTCCGTATATAGCTGTCGAAGGCTTGTTGCGTGGGTAACAAGTCAAATTCCGGGAACAGACTTTTTACTTCAACCCATACCGGGCGCTGAAGCAGCATCAGGCTCTGCGTGACGCGGTGCATGTGCTCTGACGTTGCGTAAGCCTGTAAACTGGACAAGCCTACTATCACTTCATCATAGGCAGAGGCGGTCATTAAAGACGCCCGCCAGTCTTGTAATCCATTGTGGGCTGTGGTGCTCAATGACGGCAAGCGACATAGGGTGCGCATGAGAATATCCTTGCTATTATGTGGAAATTACGCTTTTATCTATGCACTAATTTTAACCAAGCAAAGACACAGCGATTTACAAAAGGAGAATGGCGTATGATTAAACCTTTTTTACAGGCGTTTTTCCCTAACGCCAAGGCTACTGTCATCGACGCCATGGTCGAGACTTTCCCCGCCGCCAAGAAGCGGTATGGCATTACGCGCAATAGCCTGGCGCTTGCGCTCGGGCAAGTAAAAGTGGAATCGGGCGGGTTGACGCGCTTTGACGAGAACATGTCCTACAGCGCGCAGCGCATAATGGTAATCTATGGCGTAGGGCATAACTCTGCGGCGGTAACAGCCTCCGAAGCCAATCGGCTCGCCAGAAACCCGAAAGGGTTGGCCATGCGCGTTTACGGCACGGGCAAGAAGGCGGTCACTCTCGGCAATCGTAACCCTGAAGACGGATGGAACTACCGGGGCGGCGGTCCAATTCAGCTTACCGGCTATGGAATGTATCTGGAAGTGCAGGAAAAGACTAGCGTAAATTTCGCCAAGAGTCCAGAGCTGGCGCGTGACCCGCATTACGCCTGGGATGTTATTTATGGGTTCTTCGCGGTAAAGAAATTGTTGTCCTATCTCAATTCCGTTGTGACGGATTCTGTAATCACGAAAGTCACAGAACGGACGAATGGCGGACACACAGAGCTTGCGGCCCGCAAGACAAACACATATCAGGCTTTACGTCTTATTGACAAATACGACGCCTTGAAAGTAGCCGACAGTGTTACCGCCGCGCCGGTCATTGCTTCAGTCGTGGTAAAAGGTCAGGAGTCTGGGCCTACGCCTGTAATCGCCGATGTAAACCCAACATCGGCGATTACGGCGGGCGCCGCCAACGTAGCGCAGCCCTCTCTCGCCCCTACGCCTGAGCCTGAGCCTGAGCCTGAGCCTGAGCCTGAGCCTGAGCCTGAGCCTGAGCCTGAGC
>APMI01027886.1_pt1 | contig 13639 bp, 6 predicted proteins | sample 667938 | NCBI WGS metagenome assembly APMI01 (sample SAMN01084076, study PRJNA167559) | wastewater metagenome | biome: Wastewater | place: Denmark: Ejby Moelle, Odense | collected 2011-11-28 | reverse complement strand
GCGGCGTCAACGTCATCGCCTCATGCGGCGGGTTGAGCGCGACAAGCACGCGATCGTCCTTCGCATGAAGCGCGACGATCAGCGCGCGCGCCTGGCTCCAGTCCTCGCCCGTCATCGCCGCGCCGTCGGGCCGCAGCCAGATTGCGTCCGGCGTCACGTCGCCGGGCGCAGGCGCGCCGGTGAGGAAGGCGTCGTCATGCAGGGCCGGGTGGGCGCGGCGCAGCGCGAGGCAGGTTTTCGCCACCCCGCGCAGATCGGCGTCGGCGCTCGCCCAGTCGATCTCGTTCAGCGCGGGCTGGGCGTAGGCGTTGTTGTTGCCGCCTTGCGTATGGCCAGTCTCGGAGCCCATCGCCAGCATCGGCGCGCCGCGCGAGAAGATCAGCGCGGCGAGCATCGCGCGTTGGTCGCGCTTGCGCGCGGCGCGAATGGCTTCGTCATCGCTCGCGCCTTCCGAGCCATTGTTCCAGGACAGATTGTCGTCGGTTCCGTCGCGGCCGTTCTCACCGTTCGCCGCGTTGCGCTTCTTCGCGAAAGCGACGAGATCGGCGAGAGTGAAGCCGTCATGGGCGACGACGTAGTTGATCGAGCGCGCCGGCGACTTGCGCGCGAAGGCGTCCTGCGAGCCCGACAGCCGCGTCGCCATCTGCCCGACCATGCCGGCGTCGCCGCGCCAGAAGCGGCGGGCCGCATCGCGATACTTGTCGTTCCATTCGCCCCAGCCTTCGGGAAAGGCGCCGAGTCGATAGCCGCCCGGCCCCAGGTCCCAAGGCTCGGCGATCATGCGAAGGCCGCGCAGGATCGGGTCTTGCCGGATTGCGGCGAGGAAGGGCGAGGAGGCGTCGAAGCCGTCGTCGCGGCGCGCGAGCGTCGTCGCCAGATCGAACCGGAAGCCTGAAACGCCCCCATAGATCGCCCATGCGCGCAGCGCGTCGAGCGCAAGGCGCATCGGCGTCGGGCGGTCGAGCGCGAGCGTGTTGCCGGTGCCTGCGTCGTTCACGTAGAGGCCCGGCGCGTCTGCGCGCTGGCGGTAATAGAGCGCGTCGTCGAGGCCGCGCAGCGACAATGTCGGGCCGTGTTCGTCGCTCTCGCCGGTGTGGTTCAAAACCACGTCGAGAATCGTTTCGATCCCTGCGGCGGCGAGCGCCTGCGTCGCCGCGGCCACATCGGCCCAGCCGCCGGGGGCGAGGCGCGGATCGGGCGCCATCAGGCAGACGGGATTGTAGCCCCACGCATTCTCCAGCTTGAGCGCGGGCAAGTGGCGCTCGTCGATCCACGCCGCGCAGGGCATGAGTTCGATCGCGGTGACGCCGAGTTCGGCGAGATAGGCGACCGCGCCCGGCTCCGCCAGACCGCGCAACGTGCCGCGCAGAGCCTCAGGCACGCTTTCCATGCGGGCGGTGAAGCCGCGCGGATTGAGTTCGTAGATCGTCAGATCGCGCCAGGGGCGAAGCGCGCGCGGCGCATAGACCGGATCGGGCGAAACGGCGAGGCCGAGCGGCGTCGGGCCATCAGGGCGGAAGGGGCGGTCGATCTGCAAAGCGTAGGGATCGACAAGGCGTTTGGCGCCGTCATAGCGCAGACCTCGCGCGGGGGCGTTTTCGCCATGCGCGGCGAAGGCGTAACGCGCGCCCTCGCGAAGGTCCGGCACGAAGCCGTGCCAGACGTCGCCAAGCCGGCCCGGAAGCCGAAAGACGCGCGTGGGCGCGTCGTCGTCGCTTTCGAAGAGCAGCAGATCGACGGCGTCCGCGCGCGAGACGACGGCGACGTTCGCGCCTTCAGGCGTGAGCGTGAGTCCGAGAGGTTCTGGATCGCCGGGACGGATCGTCGTCACGTGACGACGCTCGGCTCAGTGCGGCCGGTGTGGCGCTCGATGCCCGCGACGTCGCGCGAGATCGCGATGAGATCGTCGAGCGCCGCGCTCGTGTCTCGATCCTGCTTGCCCTGATCGGGCTCGTAGCGCTCGATATAGACGCGCAAAGTCGCGCCGGCGGTGCCGGTGCCGGACAGACGATAGACGATGCGCGAGCCGTCCTCGAAAAGGATGCGAACGCCCTGCTTCGTCGAGTTCGAGCCGTCGACGGGGTCGTGATAGGCGAAGTCGTCCGCCTCGGCGACGGTAAGGGCGCCGAGCTTGCCGCCCTTGAGCGTCGCGAGCTTGCCGCGCAGCTCGGCCATCAAGGCGTCGGCGCCGGCCTTCTCGACCTCCTCGAAGTCATGGCGCGCGTAGTAGTTGCGGCCATAGGTCGTCCAGTGTTCGCGCACGATCGCGTCGACGCTCTGCCTGCGGGCCGCGAGGATGTTGAGCCACATCAGGACGGCCCAAAGCCCGTCCTTTTCGCGCACATGGTTGGAGCCTGTGCCCGCCGATTCCTCGCCGCAGATGGTCACGAGATCGGCGTCAAGAAGATTGCCGAAGAACTTCCAGCCCGTCGGCGTCTCGAAGATGTTGACGCCCATTTTTGCAGCGACCCGATCGGCCGCGCCGCTGGTCGGCATGGAGCGCGCGACGCCGGTGATGCCGGCCTTGTAGCCGGGCGCAAGATGCGCGTTGGCCGCGATCAACGCCAGCGAATCCGAGGGCGTGACGAAGCGGCCCTTGCCGATGATGAGATTGCGGTCGCCGTCGCCGTCGGAGGCCGCGCACAGATCAGGCCCGTCCGGCGCCATCGCGAGATCGTAGATGTGCTTGGCGTGGACGAGGTTGGGATCGGGATGATGGCCGCCGAAATCGGGTAAGGGCTCGCCGTTCAGCACTGTGCCGGACGCGGCGCCCAATTCGCCTTCGAGGATCGCTTTCGCGTATGGCCCCGTGACCGCCGACATGGCGTCGAACTTCATGCGGAAGCCGCTCGCGAACATCGCCTTGATGGCGGGAAAGTCGAACAGACTCTCCATCAGCTTGCGGTAGTTCTCGACCGGATCGACGATTTCGACCGTCATCGCGCCGAGCTTGGTCTGGCCCAGCTCGTCGAGATCGACGTCGGGCGCGTCCTCGATGCGGTACTGCGCGATCGCCTTGGTGGCGGCGAGGATCTTGTCCGTGATCTTCTCGGGCGCGGGGCCGCCATTGCCGATGTTGTATTTGATGCCGAAGTCGCCATCGGGGCCGCCGGGATTGTGGCTCGCCGACAGGATGATCCCGCCGAAGGCCTTGCGGGCGCGGATGAGCGCGGAGGCGGCGGGCGTCGACAGGATGCCGCCCTTGCCGACGATCACGCGGCCAAAGCCCGCCGCGGCGGCCATCTTCAGGACTTTCTGGATCGTCTCGCGGTTGAAATAGCGCCCGTCGCCGCCCACCACGAGAGCCTGACCAGCGAACCCTTCGAGCGAATCGAAGATCGACTGCACGAAATTCTCGACGTAATTCGGCTGCTGGAAGTGCGGCACTTTCTTGCGAAGGCCGGAGGTGCCCGGAGCCTGATCGAGATAAGGTTTCGTGGCGACGGTCTTGATGGTCATCGGGCGGTCTGCTCCTGCCGTGAGCGGCGCGCTCAGGATAGCTGCGCGTCGGCGATGGCGTCTCGATAAATTTCGACATAACGGCGCGCGGGCCGCGTCCATGACACGTCGCAGGCCATGCCGTTAGCCTGAATCTTCGTCCAGCCCGCCTGATCTCGTTTCAACAGAACGGCGCGGGCGAGCGCGTCGGCCATGCGGTCGGGCTGGCCGGAGACGAATTGCAGGCCTGTCGCGACGCCCGCGGCGAGCGCCATTTCATTGGCGTCGATGATGGTGTCGTTGAGGCCGCCGACCCGGGTCACCACGGGCACCGCGCCATAGCGCAGCGCGCAGAGCTGCGTGAGGCCGCAAGGCTCGAAGCGCGAGGGCACAAGCAGCGCGTCCGAGCCCGCCTGAACGAGACGCGCGAGCGCCTCGTCATAGCCGACCCGCAGGCCCACCCGGCCGGGAAACTCCGAGGCGAGCGCGCGGAAACTGTCTTCAAGGTCGGCGTCGCCCGCGCCGATCATGGCGAACTGCGTGTCGGAGACGCCGAGCCGCTCGATCGCGCTGGGCAGAAGGTCGAGCCCCTTCTGCCAGGTGAAGCGCGAGACGACGCCCATGATCAGCGCGTCGGGATCGGGGTCGAGGCGAAGCGTCTCCTGCAAGGCGCGGCGGCATTCGGCGCGCCCGGCCATGTCGGTCGCGTCGAAATGGCTCGGCAGCCAGGGGTCGGTCGCCGGATTCCACACATTCACGTCGATGCCGTTGAGTACGCCGCTCACGCGATCGGAGCGCGCGCGCATGAGCCCATCGAGGCCCATGCCGACTTCGGGTGTGCGAATCTCCAGCGCGTAGGTCGGCGAGACGGTGGTGATGCGGTCGGCGAAATGCAGGCCCGCCTTGAGAAAGCCGACGCCGCCGTAATATTCGACGCCGTCGAGCGCGAAAGCTTCGAGCGGCAGGCCGAGCGCGCGCAGCGTCTCGCGCGGAAAGCGGCCCTGAAAGGCGAGATTGTGGATCGTCGCGACAAGGCCGGGGCGCTTCTCGTGGCGATCCATATGGACGAAAGCGGGGAGCAGGCCCGCCTGCCAGTCATGCGCGTGGATGACGTCGGGCTGGAAGTTGACGTCGTAGCCGCGCGCCACGTCCGCGCCTGCGCGCGCGAACGCCGCGAAGCGCACGCAGTTGTCGGGCCAGTCCGCGCCGTCGGGGCCTTGATAGATCGCGCCGGGGCGATTGTAGAGATGCGGCGCGTCGATGACGTAAAGCTGCAACTCGCCCGCCTTGGCGCGCAACAGGCGGGCGGGGCCGCCGTAAAACTCGTCATATCGATGGACGGCGCGCGGCGCCTCGACTGTCGCGAGGACGGCCGGATAGCCGGGCAGCAGCGTGCGCGCGTCGACGTTTTCTTTCGCCAGAGCCAAGGGCAGGGCGCCCGCGACATCGGCGAGGCCGCCGGTCTTGACCAGCGGATAGACTTCGGACGCGAGGGAGAGGACGCGCATGCGCCGGCGGGAGGAAGGGGTCATCGCGTCGCTCAGGAAAGGCGGTCGATCATCGATTGCGTGATGAGGCTGACGCCTTTCTCGGGACTGTAGCGGAAGCGTCGCGCGTCTTCGACGGGGTCTTCGCCGACGACGAGGCCTTCGGGAATTTTCACGCCGCGATCGATGACGACATTGCGAAGGCGCGAAAACCGGCCGACGTCGACATATGGCAGGATCACCGCGTTTTCGACGCTGGCGTAAGAGTTCACGCGCACGCCCGTAAACAGAAGCGAACGGCGCAAGCTGGAACCCGAGATGATGCAGCCGCCCGACACCAGAGAGGAGATCGCCAGCCCGCGCCGCGTTTCATCGTCATGCACGAATTTGGCGGGCGGCGTGATTTCGCCATACGTCCAGATCGGCCATTCATGGTCATAAAGATCGAGGCTTGGCGTCACGTCGGTCAGGTCGATATTGGCGGCCCAATACGCCTCGATCGTCCCAACGTCGCGCCAGTAGGCTTCCGTCTCGTTGGCCGAGCGCACGCAGGAATTGGTGAAGCGGTGCGCCACCGCTTTACCGTGCTTGACCAGGTAGGGGATGATGTCTTTGCCGAAGTCGCGATCGGAGCCCGACGTGCCGGCGTCCCGACGCAACTGGTCGATCAGGAACGCCGTCTCGAACACATAAATGCCCATGGAGGCGAGCGAGCGGTTGGGGTCGTCAGGCATGGGAGGCGGGTCGGCCGGCTTTTCGACGAAAGCGAAGATGCGGTCGCTCGCGTCGACATGCATGACGCCGAAGCCTTTCGCCTCTTCGCGGGGCACCTCGATGCAGCCCACGGTCACGTCGGCGTTCTGCTCCACATGCTGCTGGAGCATTTTCTCGTAATCCATCTTGTAGATGTGATCGCCGGCGAGAATGATGATGTATTTGGGATCATAGGATTCGATGATGTCGATGTTCTGATACACGGCGTCCGCCGTGCCCAGATACCAGAGATCTTCGGAGACTCGCTGGCTCGCGGGCAGGATGTCGAAGCTCTCGTTGCGCTCGGTGCGAAAAAAGCTCCAGCCGCGTTGAAGATGGCGGATCAGGCTGTGCGCCTTGTATTGCGTGGCCACGCCGAAGCGGCGGATGCCGGAGTTCATCGCATTGGAGAGAGCGAAGTCGATGATGCGCGACTTGCCGCCGAAATAGACGGCGGGTTTGGCGCGTCTGTCCGTCAACTCCATCAAACGGCTGCCACGTCCTCCAGCCAGCACATAAGCCATGGCGTGACGGGCGAGCGGGGCCTCAGGCATAATGCTCTCCTTAGGGAAGCCTCGCCGATGCGCATATTCAGCGACGCCTCCGGGTTGCTTGCGTCAGATTGGATCAAACTCGAAATACGCGCCAGACAGCGGAGGCAAATTCACATGCGCGAGCGCCGAATGGTCGGCGCTTGCTTCCGGCGTTGCGTCGATCGAGCCGAAATTGCCGATATTCGAGCCGCCATATGAGTCGCTGTCGGTGTTCAGCGCCTCGCGCCAGCGCCCGGCGCGTGGCAGACGGATCGGGTAGCGTTCGCGTGGGACGGGCGTCATGTTGAACACCGCCGCGACCGGCGAATCATTCGGACCGCCGAAACGAATGAAGGCGAAAACGGAGTTGTCGGAATCGTCGACGATGCTCCATTTGAACCCTTCGGGCTCGCAGTCGCGGGCGTGCAGCGCCGGCAGATCGCGATACAGAGCGTTGAGATCGCGAACGAGCGTTTGAACGCCGCGATGGCGTGCGTGCTCAAGCGCGTCCCAATCCAGCCCGCGGGCTTCGCTCCATTCGGAACGCTGCGCGAATTCCTGCCCCATGAAGAGCAGCTTCTTGCCGGGATGCGCCCACATGAACGCGAGATAGGCGCGCAGATTGGCGAACTTGCTCCATTCGTCGCCCGGCATCTTCTCCAGAAGCGAGCGTTTGCCGTGGACCACCTCGTCATGGGAAATCGGCAACACGTAATTTTCACTATACATATACATCATCGAAAAGGTCATCTTATCGTGATGATATTTGCGGTTGATCGGGTCTTCAGACATGTAGCGCAGGCTGTCGTTCATCCAACCCATCGCCCATTTGAAACCGAATCCAAGGCCGTCGGCGGAGGTGGGTTGCGTGACGCCCGGCCATGCCGTCGATTCCTCTGCGATCATCACGGCGCCGGGATACTGGCCGTAGGCAAGCGCATTGACGCCTTGCAGGAAGCGCACCGCGTCCCAGTTCTCTTTCGAGCCGTCGGGATTGGGCAGCCAATCACCTTCGCGCCGCGAATAATCGAGATAGAGCATCGAGGCGACCGCATCGACGCGCAGACCGTCGAGATGAAAACGGTCGAACCAATACAGCGCGTTCGCGGCCAGCACGTTGGCCACTTCCTTGCGACCGAAATCGTAAATCGCGGTGTTCCAGTCCGGATGGAAGCCCCGGCGAGGGTCGGCGTGTTCGTAGAGCGCGCGACCGTCGAACCGGGCGAGGCCGTGAATGTCGGTCGGGAAATGCGCCGGCACCCAATCAAGCAGGACGCTGACGCCGGCCTGATGGGCGCGATCGACGAAGCGCATCAACCCCTCGGGCTCGCCGAAGCGTGAGGTTGGCGCGAACAGGCCGATCGGCTGATAGCCCCATGATGGATCGTAGGGATGTTCGGAGATCGGCAGAAGTTCGATATGGGTGAAGCCCATGTCGGCGACGTAAGGAATGAGCTGATCGGCGAGTTCGTCGTAGGTCAGGAAACGCTCGTCCGGCCCGCGCCGCCAAGAACCCAGGTGAACCTCGTAGATGGAGATAGGCGCGCGGCGCTGATCCACGTGCGCGCGCTGGCGCATATGCGCGCCATCGCCCCAGACATGCGCCGGCGGCCGCGCCACGAGCGAGGCGGTGGAGGGCCGCATCTCGGCGGCGAATCCGAAGGGATCGGCCTTTAGCGGCTGAAGGTCGCCATCGGCGCCAATGATCTCGAATTTATAAGGAACGCCCGCGCCGACGCCGGGCGCGAAAATTTCCCAGATGCCAGAATCGACGCGCTTTCGCATCTGATGGAGGCGCCCGTCCCATGCGTTGAAATCGCCGACGACCGAGACGCGTCGAGCCTGCGGCGCCCAGACCGCGAAATGCACGCCCTCGACGCCTTCGAAATTCATCGGATGGGCGCCGAGCCGGCGATAAAGTTCGTGATGGGCGCCTTCGACCAGCAGGTGATCGTCCAGCTCGCCAAGGACGGCAGGGAGGGCGTAGGGGTCGTCGATCGTCCATTGACCGCCGGAGTTGCCGCAACGCAGGCGGTAGCGACCCGGGGCGCGCGCGACGCGGGCCTCGAACAGACCGCTTCCGCTCGGATGCAACTCCGCGATGAGCTCACCGTCGGGCGTGGTCGCGGCGACATGCGTCGCCTCTGGCTGGAAGGCGCGCAGGACCCAACCGTCGTCGGTCAGATGCGGCCCCAGAACGGCGAAAGGATCGGCGTGACGCGCGGCGGCGAGCGCCTGTGCGTCGCCTGTCGGCGCCCGCCAAGCTTCGCTTGGTCCGGTGTGGCTGGAGGCGGGCTCGTCGCCCGGCTTCCAATCGCCCGCATTCTGCACGTCTGGTCTCCTGTCTGGGTCGGCGAGGCGCCCCGATTCAAGCCGTGCGGGAAGTCTAGCCCAAGCCTGCGGGCGCGTCCCGTCCGATGGACGGGACGCACGCAAATGACGCAGGGTTGATCAGCCGTGCGGGCGCTGGGTCTCCACGCGCCAGATTTCATCGGCGTATTCGGCGATCGTTCGATCCGACGAGAACCAGCCCGTGCGCGCAGTGTTGAGGATCGCCGAGCGCCACCACGACTTGCGATCGCGCCAGCGCGTGTCGACGGCGCGCTGAGCGGCGACATAGGCGTCGAAGTCCGCCGTGACGAGAAAGTGGTCGTGATAGCGAAGCATGTCGACGAGGCCGCGATAGCGCGTCGCGTCGTCCGGCGAGAAGACGCCGGAGGAGAGCGCGTCCAGCACCTCCTGCAATTTGGGAGAGGCGGCGATCGCATCCTGGCTCGCGCCGCCGCCCTGACGGCGCGCCAGAACCTCATCCGCCGTCAGGCCGAAGATAAAGATGTTGTCGGGCCCCACCTTCTCCCTGATTTCAACATTGGCGCCGTCGAGCGTGCCGATCGTCAGCGCGCCGTTGAGAGCCAGCTTCATGTTGCCGGTGCCCGACGCCTCCATGCCGGCGGTCGAAATCTGCTCGGAGAGGTCGGCCGCAGGGATGATGCTCTCCGCCAGCGAGACGTTGTAGTTCGGCATGAACACGACCTTGAGCAGGCCGCGCACGGTCGGATCATTGTTGACGGCGCGAGCGACGTCATTGATCAGCTTGATGACAAGCTTGGCGTTGTGATAGCTCGCAGCCGCCTTGCCGGCGAAAATTTTCACGCGCGGCACGAATTCACGCGTGGGTTGGGCGCGAATGTCGTTGTAGAGCGCGATCGCCTCGAGAATGTTGAGAAGCTGGCGCTTGTACTCGTGAATGCGCTTGATCTGCACGTCGAACAGAGCGGTCGGATCGACGCGGATCATCGTCTGGTCGGCGATGATCTTGGCGAGCTTCTCCTTGGCCGTCAGGCGTTGGGCCATGAAGCGCTTCTGGAAGTCGAGATCGGTCGCAAAGGGCGCGAGGTCGGCCAGAGCCGCCTCATCGTCGAGAACGCGCGGTCCGATCGTATCGACCAGCAGCTTCGTGAGCGGAGGATTGGCCTCGAACAGCCAGCGGCGGAAGGTGACGCCGTTGGTCTTGTTGGTGATGCGGTCGGGATAGAGGCGATGCAGATCGTGGAACACGGTCTGTTTCATCAACTCCGAATGCAGCGCGGAGACCCCGTTGACCTTGTGAGAGCCAAGGAAGGCGAGCGGGCCCATACGCACGGCGCGCCCGCCATGCTCGTCGATGAGCGAAACGGAGGAGAGCAGTCCTGCGTCCTGCACGCCGCCCGCGCGCAGCTTGTCGAGATGCAGCGCGTTGATGAGGTAGATGATCTGCATGCAGCGCGGCAGCAGGCGCTCCATCAGATGCACGGGCCAGGTTTCGAGCGCCTCTGGCAGCAGGGTATGGTTGGTGTAGCTGAACGTCGCCTGCGTGATCTCCCAGGCCTTCTTCCACTCGACGCCATGCACGTCCACCAGAAGGCGCATCAGTTCGGCGACGCCGATCGAGGGATGGGTGTCGTTGAGCTGGATGGCGACGTGATCGGCCAGCGTCTCGACCGAGCCATGCTGCTTGAGATGACGGCGGATCAGATCCTGCAAAGAGGCGGAGGCGAAGAAATACTCCTGCCGAAGGCGCAGTTCCTGACCGGCGGGCGTTGAGTCGGACGGATACAAAACCTTCGAAATCGCCTGCGCGCGCACCTGATCGGCGAGCGCGCCCATGTAGTCGCCCTGGTTGAAGGCGTCGAGCGACAAGGGATCGGGCGCGCGGGCGGCCCACAGGCGCAGCGTGTTCACATGCTGGCCGCGCCAGCCCACGATCGGCACGTCGTAGGCGATGGCGTCGATGCGCTCGGCGGGGCGCCAGACCTGCGCGAAGCCGCCGGGGCGTGGCACGGCCTCGACGGAGCCGCCGAATCCGACTGGCACGGCCTCGACGGAGCCGCCGAATCCGACAGGATACAGCACTTCGGGGCGCTCGAACTCCCAAGGATTGCCGAAGCTCAGCCAGTCTTCGGGAAATTCGGTCTGCCAGCCGTCCTTCAGGCCTTGCCGGAACAGGCCGTGATCATAGCGGATGCCGTAGCCATGGGCGGCGATGCCCAAGGTCGACATGCTTTCCATGAAGCAGGCGGCGAGGCGCCCGAGGCCGCCATTGCCGAGGGCGGCGTCCGGTTCGACATTGCGCAGGCGGTCGAGATCAACGTCGAGCCCGGCGAGGGCCTCGCGCATGTCGTCGACCATGCCCAGATTGGTGAGAGAATCGATCAGCAGACGGCCGATCAGGAATTCGAGCGAGAGATAATAGACGCGCCGGCGACCTTGCGCGTAATTGCGACGCGTCGTCTCCATCCAGGCGTCGACGATGCTGTCGCGCGCGGCGAGCGCGACGGCGATGAACCAGTCGCGGTCGCTGGCCGCGTTCTTGTCCTTGCCGACGACGTATTTCAGCTTCACCAGAACAAGGCGGCGCAGTTCGTCGATCTGATCTTCGCCGTTGCGGCGGCGCGGCGCGCCGCTCTGCGCGACGGCGACGCTGGAATCGGCGGGCGGAGTATCGGGCGTCTCAGTCATCAATCGTCGCTCTCGAAATCGGATCGAAGCCGCAGAAACGGCGGTTTCGCGGCGGCGCGCGCACGGCGGGGCCGCAGCGGGACGCAACAAGATGTACGCTTCGCGTTAATCATTTGCTGTGATCTGGCGCCAGCACGAAAGGCTGGCACGGCGCCTCGCAAGGGGGCGCCGTCGAAAGAGACATAGGCGACGCACGCGCTACAAGAACTCGCAATCTGCGCGCGTCAGCGGCGCGCCTTGGCTTCGCGACGGCGCTCTGTCAGCACGAACTCGGTGTAGCCGTTGGGCTGGCTCTCACCCTTCAGGATCAGGTCGCGCGCGCCCTGGAAGGCGGGGCCGTCGAAACCTGGCGCCATTGGCGTATAGGCCGGGTCGCCCGCATTCTGGCGATCGACGACTTCGGCCATGCGCTTCAGCGTCTCAAGAACCTGCTCCTGCGTCGCGATCCCGTGCTTGAGCCAGTTGGCGATGTGCTGACTGGAGATACGCAGCGTCGCGCGATCCTCCATCAGGCCGACGTCGTGAATGTCGGGCACCTTGGAGCAGCCGACGCCCTGATCGACCCACCTGACGACATAACCCAGGATGCCCTGGCAGTTGTTGTCGAGTTCCTCCTGCACGGCTTTGGGCAGCGGCTTCTTGTCCATCAAGGGCGCGGTGAGGATGTCGGAGACGGGGCGGCGGTTGCGCCCGGCAAGCTCCTTCTGGCGCGCGGCGACGTCCACGAAATGATAGTGCAGCGCGTGGAGCGTCGCGGCGGTTGGCGAGGGCACCCATGCGGTGGAAGCGCCGGCCTGCGGATGGCCGATCTTGGCTTTCACCATGTCGGCCATACGGTCGGGCGCTGCCCACATGCCCTTGCCGATCTGCGCCTTGCCGGGCATTCCGGCGGCGAGCCCCGCGTCCACATTGTTGTCCTCATAGGCCTTGATCCAGACCGTATCCTTCATCGCCTCCTTGCGGACGACGGGGCCGGCGGCCATCGAGGTGTGAATCTCGTCGCCGGTGCGGTCGAGAAAGCCGGTGTTGATGAAGCACAGACGGTCTTTGGCGGCGGCGATGCAGGCGCGCAGATTGATCGAGGTGCGGCGCTCCTCGTCCATCACGCCCATTTTGAGCGTGTTGCGCGCGAGACCGAGCCGATCCTCCACCGCGTCGAACAACTCGTTCGCGAAGGCGACCTCGTCCGGTCCGTGCATCTTCGGACGTACGATGTACACGGAGCCCGCGCGGCTGTTCTTGTGGTCAGGCTTCTTCAGATCGTGGATGGCGAGGAGGCTCGTCACCAGAAGGTCGAGAATATTCTCGGGAATGTCTTGGCCGCGATCGTCCTTCACCGCGTCGGTCATCATGTGCAGGCCGACGTTTCGCACCAGCATCAGGCTGCGGCCGGGCAGGGTCAGCGGGCGGCCATAGGGATTGAGGTAGTCGCGGTCGTGCGCGAGCGCGCGCGTGACCGTCTCGCCGCCCTTGGCGAATTCGGCGGTGAGCGTGCCCTTCATCAGGCCGAGCCAGGCGCGATAGACCTCCACCTTGTCCTCGGCGTCGACGGCGGCGACGGAATCCTCAAGGTCGACGATGGTGGAAATGGCGGATTCGATCACGACGTCGGAGACGCCGGCGCGGTCGGCCTTGCCGATCTCGCTTTCGTGGTCGATCACCACCTCCAGATGCAAGCCATGGTGCTTCAGGAGCAGCGCGTCGGGATTCTTGTTCGAGCCGCGATAGCCGACGAACTGGGCGTGGTCGCGCAGCGACTCCACTTCGCCGTCGGGAAGATGGATGACGAGCATTCCGTGCATCACCGAGAAGGCGTCGGCGTCGCACCATGAGCGATCCGCGTCCGAAAGCGGCACGAGGCGATCGAGCCATTCCCGCGCGGCGGCGACGACCTGCGCGCCGCGTTCGGGGTCGTAGCCCTTCGTCGCGGGCGTCGCGCGGGGCAGGGCGTCGGTGCCGTACAGTGCGTCGTACAGGCTGCCCCAGCGCGCGTTGGCGGCGTTCAGGGCGTAGCGCGGGTTGGAGGCCGGAACGACGAGCTGCGGGCCGGCGATGGTTCCAATCTCTGCGTCGACATTGGTCGGCGCGATCTGGAACAGCGGCGGGTCGTCGCGCAGATAGCCGATCTCCTTCAGAAAGGACTCGTAGGCGGTCTGATCGTAGGGCGCGTGATGGGCGACGTGCCAGGCGTCGATCCTGGCCTGAAGGTCGTCGCGGGTCTTGAGCAGATCGCGGCAGCGCGGGCCAAAGCGCGCGACGAGATCGGCGAGAGCGTCGAAGAAGGCCGCTTCGTCCATCCCGGTTCCCGGAAGCGCCTCATCGACGATGAAGCGGCGCAACACGGGGGCGACGGCGATCTTGTCGGTCATAAGGTACGGTTCCCTAGAGCATCATGACGCGGCTGCGGGCCGCGCGCGGGGGATGGGCGCG
>APMI01010163.1_pt1 | contig 13640 bp, 9 predicted proteins | sample 667938 | NCBI WGS metagenome assembly APMI01 (sample SAMN01084076, study PRJNA167559) | wastewater metagenome | biome: Wastewater | place: Denmark: Ejby Moelle, Odense | collected 2011-11-28 | reverse complement strand
TAGAAAGCATGAATGCATTATATTCATTACAACTAGACCACGGAAGACAGCAATCAGAATTTAGCAAAAGATATGTAGAAGATATTCAAAAATCAGCAGAGCAGTCTGAAAAATTCAACGAAGAATTAGCAGGTCTTACTTCTAACTTAAATAACTTAAATAAAGTTTATGGCGGAATGCTTTCTGCAATGAAAGCTTAATTTTCTTTAATATTTTAATTAATTAAAAACTTTATTCAAAAAAAAGAATTAAAATGGCAAAAGGAAAATTATCACCCCGTCAGAAAATGATTAACTTGATGTATCTGGTGTTCATTGCGATGCTTGCAATGCAGATAGACCAAGAAATCATTAGATCATATCAAGATACAAATGTAACTCTTGCTGATACTCGAGAATTTACAGAAAAGAAAAACGATAAAATATTTGAACAAACTCTAATCGCTAAAGCTAAAAATTCGCCAGAAAGTTTTGGTACTTATCTAGGTTTATACAGAGAAATAGAAGCAAGTTCAGATGATTTGGTTAAAACTTTAGAAGATTATAAAAGTAAATTAAAAATAGCAGGAGAATTTAATAGTTCTTCTAATGCTGAGGATAACTTTGCTCCTCTTAATGATACAGAACCTTCTACTAAATTATTTTTTGAAGGAGGTGATGAGTCAAAGCCTTCTAAAGAATCTGTTGAACTAAAAAATAAAGTTGAGGCATTACGTTTATTGGTTAATAATAAACTAGGAAATATTTCAGAAATGAAAGAGGTGGTTAATAGAGCGAATACTAAATTAGTTACTGAATTTCCTAAAGGAGAAAAGAGAAATGGAAAAAATTGGTTAAACTATAAATTTTATAACCAACCATTAATAGCAGCATTATCTAATCTGGAAGTTATTCAATCTGATGTTAGAAATATTCAATCAGATGCTATAGTAATGATGCTTCAAGAAAAAGTAGATGCAGACATCCAATTTAATGCTTACGAAGCAATCGTTGCTGGTCCTACTGCTATTCAACAAGGTGAGACTGCTACTGCAAAAGTACTTATTGGTACTTATGCAAGCACTTTACCAGGTCTTAAAATTGATAATGCTCAAGTTGTAAATGGACAGGGTATTCTTAATTTAGGAGGCGCTTTAGGAGAACATACTATTGGTGGTAATATATCTTTCTTAGGAGATAAAGGCAAAGTAGTTTCTATGCCTTATACATTCAAATATGATGTAGTTTCTGGTAAAGAATCTGTAGCTTTTGAAAGTGGTGCTCTTTTATCAGCAGATAAAATGATGGTACTTTACAGAGGTGTTGCAAATCCAATTTCTGGTTCTATTTTAGGAGCAGATAATAGCCAAACTACACTTTCTGCACCAGGTGCATCAGTTTCTAAGACTGGTGGTGGTAAATGGAATGTTACTCCTGGTAGTGGAAGTACAATTGCACTTACTATTTCTGGTAAAGGTCCTAATGGTAAACCAATTTCTCAGAAATTTGACTTTAGAATTAAAAACGTACCACCACCACAAGGACAGATTAGAGGTGAAAACGTATTAAATATGCCGGCAAGTTCTATTCCTAATCAGACTATTTCTGCTGCAATTCCTGAGTTTGATTTCCCTGTTACTTTTACTGTAACTAGTTTCAAATTCAAGGTACCAGGTAGAGCAGCAATGTTGGTTAACGGAAGCTCTATGAGTTCAGTTGCAAGTATGGTAAAAGGATTACGCTCTGGAGATATTGTTTATGTTGCAGACATTCAAGCAACAGCGACGGGATTAGGTGGACAAACCCTTAAAAAAATTAGTCCAATTGTAATAAATGTACAATAATTTAGTTATAATACTATAATATCATCATTTCAAATGAAAAAGATTGTAATATTTCTATTAGCATTGAGTTTTCTTTCGGTAGATGCACAGGCAAAGAAAAAGACTACCAAAAAGAAATCTGCTAAAGCAAAAACTACTAAAAAAGCGACAAAAAAAGCTGTAGAACCTGCTGCAGTAGCACAAAATGTGCCTACTACTACACCTACACCTGTAGTTACTGAGAATTTAGAAGAAAATGATGAGCCTATTAACTCACTTAATATTCTAAATGCTAAGTCACCATCTACCTACAGAAAGTATAGAGATATGCTAAAAATAAAAGTAGGAGATTCTTTAGTTTCTGTTAAAAATAAACCTATTGATTATGGGTTTATAGATGATAAAGATGTGCTTAGAAGTATGGTAGTCTGGGAAATCATTGATATGAATGAAAAAATCAATCAGCCTTTCTATCATAATGCAGATGGTCTCGTAACTTCTAATAAATCTCTTTATCAAATATTATTAGATAATATCAATAATGGTAAGATTAAGGAAGTTTATGATGATGAAATGTTCTCTACAAAATTGTCGCCAGAACAAATTCAGCAGAGATTAAAAGTTACTGTTAAGACACCTTGGCTAATAGATAAAGAAAATTCTGGCGAAAAGTTAACTCCGGAAGATATTAAGGCAGGTACAGATATTATAGAAACTACCACAGAAAAAGTAAAACTTCTTAAAATTAAAGGAATGTGGTATGTTGATAGAAGAGATGGCCAAATGAAATACAGACTTCTTGGTATTGCTGCCATGGGACCAGATCCTCTAATGTTAGCAGAAAGAACAGCTGATGGACAAATGCTTGGTAATAAAGACGAATTAATAGATTTGTTCTGGGTGTTCTATCCAGATGCTAGAGAAGTTTTGGCTAATCAAATTGTTTTTAATGGCAAAAACCTTTCATCTGATATTACTTATGATGATGTGTTAAATGCTAGAAGATTTACTTCTATTATTTACAAATCAGATAATGGTCTAGGAACAGGTAAAATTAGTGACTATATTCCTCACGATGCAGAAGAACAATTAGAAGAAAGTGAAAGAATTAAAGCTCAAATTCTAGAAATGGAAAATGACATGTGGAATTATTAATAAAGCCATATAACTTATATAAACAAAAACCTAAGTATATTTGTACTTAGGTTTTTTTATTCAAATTTTATGAAAAACGTAGATTATATTATTGTTGGAGATGGTTATGCTGCCATGTTTTTCGCTCATCAACTTATTAATAATAACAAGAGTTTTTATCTTTTTTCAGAAGGTAAAAAAAGCGCTTCTTTTGTTTCTGCGGGAATTATAAATCCTGCTGTTCTTAAGCGGTTTACTACGTTTTGGCTAGCTCAAGAACAAATAGATGTGCTCAAAAAAACACTCTCAGAAATTGAAGTTTATACGCATAAAAATTATTGGATAGAAAAACCAGTACTCAGAGTTTTTCATGATGAAAAAGAAAAAGAACTTTGGCTCAAAAAATCCAATGAAATTTCTTTTTTATCTAAAAATTTTTTGAAAATTAATTCTGTTAAAAATCCTTTTGGATGTGGTCAAGTAGATAATTCTGCGAGATTAAATGTGAGAGATTTTTTTACTGATTTGATGAATTATTTAGAAAAAAATAGTCATTTAATTAAAGAAAAATTTGAGTATAAATTAATCAATACAGAAAACTCAACCTATAAAGATATCCAATTTAAGAATATCATTTTTGCAGAAGGAATGGTGGTCAAAGAAAATCCTTACTTCTCTGATATTCCTGTAGATTCAAACAAGGGGCACCACCTAGAAGTAAAGCTTTCGGAGAAAATTGAAGATGATTTTACCATTAAAAAGAAACATTTTATTTTTCCTCTCAATGAAGATACTTATTATTATGGAGGAACGTATGACAGAGAACAAATGCATCATAAAATAGATGATTCTGCCGTAGAAAAACTTACCAATGCTTTGGCTGAATTTTATCCCAATGATTTTGAAGTCGTTAATGTTAAATTTGGTTTTAGACCCACCGTTAAAGACCGAAGACCAATTATAGGAGCTCATTCAGAATTCAAAAATTTGTATGTTTTTAATGGTTTAGGAGCAAGAGGAATTCTCAATGGAAACTACTTTGCTATTAATCTTTACAATCATTTAGAAAACGGTGAAAAACTTCATCCCGAAGTAGACTTAAAAAGATTTCGATAAAAAAATCCATCAAAATTTTTGATGGATTTGGCATTTTGCAGAAAGGAAGGGATTCGAACCCTCGATACAGTTACCCGTATACTACCTTTCCAGGGTAGCTCCTTCAACCACTCGGACACCTTTCTATTTGCGATGGCAAAGGTAGAATTATTTATTCAATTTCGGAAATCTCACCACGAAGATTTTTAGAAAAATTTTCGGCAAAACTTCCTTCATATCTTGGGTTGTCTATCAAGTGCATTGCTTTTGCCAGAGCACTTTCTGCAGTGATATCTTCACCACTTATAGCGCCCACTTTTTTGAAAATATTACTATTATTGTATTTTCCAATACTAATTCCGCCTGAAATACACTGTGAAATCACTACGATTTCAGTTCCGTTGTCCTTAATTTTTTGTAAAATTTCTTCTGTTTTTTGATTACTAAAAATTGTTCCAGAACCAAAAACTTGTAAAATCAAGACCTTTATTTTAGGAATTTCTGGTAAGTTTTCTAAATTAATACCAGGAAAGATTCTCCAAAGAAAAACGCGGTCACTCAAATGTAAATCTATAAAAAATGACTCTGAGGTAGTGGTTTTAAATAATCTAGAATCTTCCACTTTCAAATGAACCCCAGATTCTCCTAAAATAGGATAATTAGGGCTGATAAATGCATCAAAATTTTCCGCAGAATATTTCAAACAACGGTTTCCTCTTAATAATTTATATTCGAAATACAACGCAACTTCTTGCACTACTGCTTCATTATTTTCATACAAACTAGCGTAATACAAACTGGTCAATAAATTTTCTTTAGCATCAGTTCTTAAGTCACCAATTGGCAATTGAGAACCAGTAAGAATTACAGGTTTTCGCAAATTATTGAGCATAAAACTAAGTGCAGAAGCAGTGTAAGCCATAGTATCTGTACCATGAAGAATGAGAAAACCATCAAAATTTAGATAATTAGTTTCAATCAATTTTGCAATTTCTTTCCACTCTTCTGGTCCTACATCTGACGAATCTAGCGGTTCTGAAAATTGGTGAACCGTGATTTCGCATTCTAACAAATTCATTTCTGGTATTTTATTGAAAATATGATTGAAATCAAAAGCTCTTAAACTTCCGGTTTCATAATCTTTTTCCATCCCAATGGTTCCGCCAGTGTAGATGATGAGGACTTTTCTTTTCATTTAAATCTTTCTTTTTTTTAGATTTTTTCAAGCTTTAAAGTTAAAAATTTAAAGTTAATTTCTAAAATATTTCGCAATTTTGTACAATGATTCCTAAAGATAGACTTCAAGAAACTTTTGATTATTTAAAACAGTTTCTCACCGATGAAAGATTGAGTAAAATTGAACATTTTTCTAAAGAAAGCAGTGATTTTGTGCTTCCTGTGATGGAAGATGTGTATCAATTTAGAAATGCGGCGGCGATTGTAAGAAGTGTGGAAGCTTGCGGTTTTCATCACGTAATTGCATTAGAAGAAGAAAATGTATTTAATCCGAATCTAAAAGTAACGAAAGGTGCAGAAACTTGGGTGCAAGTAGAAAAAATGTCCAATAATCTAGATTCTTTAAAAGAAATTAAAAACCGAGGTTATAAAATTTTGGCAGTTTCTCCCGAAAAAAATGCAACCATGTTGCCTGATTACGAAGTAAAGGAACCAATTGCTTTGGTTTTCGGAACAGAATTAGAAGGTGTTTCTGATGAAATTTTGGATTTTGCAGACGAAACTTTGGCTATTCCGATGTATGGTTTTACCAAGAGTTTTAATGTTTCTGTAGCAGCAGCCATTTGTATGTATGAACTAAAACAAAAGCTGATGAAATCTGAAATAAATTACGAACTTTCTGATGAAAAATTGCTAGAAATGAAAATCAGATGGACAGTGAATTCTATTAGAAGTGGTGAAGAACTTTTGAAGAGGTTTTTGGGTAGTTAGTCTCGCAAATTGTGCTGATTTAGCAGATTTATTTAGTATTTAAAAATCAGCCAAATTTGCTTAATCAGCGAGAAAATTTTAAAAAGTTTTAAAATAATTCCACGCTGCTACAAAAATCCCTGCAGTTTCGGTTCTTAATCTTTGGTTGCCTAGAGAAACTGCTTTTATTCCTTTTTCTGCGAGGAGTTTTATTTCTTTTTCTGCGAAATCGCCTTCTGGTCCAATTAAAAAAGTGAGGTTTTCTACATTTTGAATTTTTGAAATTTCTGTTCTTTCAAAAGAAGCATCGCAATGTGCCACAAATGTGGTTTCAGCATTTACATTTTTTATAAAATCTGAAAGTTTTGTAATATCGTTAATTTTCGGAAAATGAAATCTTAAACTCTGTTTAGATGCTGCAATGGCTTGTTTTCTTAATTTATCAATATTTAGATTTTTACGTTCCGTTTTTTCGGTGTGGAGAATGGTAATTTCAGAAATCGCCATTTCTGTGGCTTTTTCCACAAAAAATTCTATTCTGTCAATGTTTTTAGTGGGAGCAATCGCAATGTGAAGTTTCGGAGAAAATTCTGGCAAATTTTCTTTGATTTCAGTAACATTCAAAGATACTTTTTTGCCTTCAAAAACAAGGTTTCCTTTGGCGAGATTTCCGTTTCCGTCGGTTATATAAATTTCTTCACCTTCACGCATACGAAGAACTTTCACAATGTGTTGTTGCTCATCTTCATTAATTTTTACTTCTGGTAAAATTTCTCCAAAGAATAGTTTCATTTTTTTTATTTTTTGAACAACGAAATAATTTTTTTGATTATCGTGATTACAACCACAGCCAGCAAACCGCCAATAATTCCCATTGCAAATTCAGTAATCATAGTCGGAGTTGGTAAATTTTCAACCAAATGATGTACATATTCTATATTGTGTAAGAAAATTCCACCAGCTACTAAAATAAGAGCAATTGTTCCTACAACGCCTAAAATTTTAATAACCCAAGGCAATAAATTAATCAATATCTGACCAAAAGAAAATAAAAATCCACCTTCTTTTTTAGATTTTTTTTGAAGTTTGTAACCAGCGTCATCCATTCTTACAATTAAGGCAACAATTCCGTAAACACCAATAGTTGCGATAAAGGAAACTATAGTTACGGTAATAATTTGTTGCATCAGAGGCTTATCTAGAGCAGAACTCAACGCAATAATTACAATTTCTAGAGACAAAATAAAATCTGTGGTAATGGCAGATTTTACTTTGGCTTTTTCTACAGTAATCGGATCATCCATCACATCTAGAGCTTCTTCGTGGTCTGTATGGTGTTCTTTTTTATGAAAAAAATATTCTATAATTTTTTCTATGCCTTCATAAGCTAGGTATAAACCACCAAAAATTAAAATATAAGTAATAGCTGGTTCATATAACCATTTTAATAAAAAAATAATAGGTAAAATGATGAGTTTATTAAGGAAAGAACCTTTGGTAATTGCCCAAAGTACAGGTAATTCTCTGGAAGAAAGAAAACCAGTTGCTTTTTCTGCATTTACAGCCAAATCATCTCCTAAAATTCCTGCGGTTTTTTTTGTAGCGAGTTTTGTAGTCATGGCTACATCGTCCATCAATGCAGCGATATCATCTAATATTGCAAAAAATCCTGATGCCATTTTTTTTGTTTAAGGTTTAAAGTTTCGAGTTTCGAGTTTCGAGTTTCGAGTTTCGAGTTTCGAGTTTCGAGTTTTTATAAATTTATAAAGTTAAGTATATTATTTTCAATGCTCAACATAATCTTCCGACTTCGGACTTCCAACATTATTACATTTCATATCTCGCAGTTGCGCTGGTTCTTAAATCGGTGAATTCTCCGCGTTCAAATTTCAATTTGGCAACCATCGCAATCATTGCAGCATTATCTGTAGTGTATTCAAATTTCGGGATGTAAACGTTCCAGCCTAGTTTTTCTGTATTTTTTTGCATCGCATTTCTCAATCCAGAATTGGCAGAAACTCCACCTGCTATTGCTACATCTTTCACGTTATAATCTTTGGCGGCTTTTTCTAATTTTTGCATCAAGACATCTACAATGGTTTTTTGAACGGAAGCACAAAGGTTTTCTACATTTTCTTTAATAAAATTAGGATTTTCTTTCAATTGTTTTTGAAGGAAATACAGCACAGAAGTCTTAATTCCGCTGAAAGAATAATCGTAATTTTCTAGTTTTGGTTTGCCAAAAGTAAAAGCGTTTTCATCACCAAGTTTGGCTAATTTATCAATAATTGGACCAGCCGGATAATCTAAATTCATTATTTTCCCGATTTTATCAAAAGCTTCACCAGCAGCATCATCTATAGTTTTTCCGATGATTTCCATATCGAAATAATCTTTTACCAAAACTATCATTGTATGTCCGCCAGAAACGGTGAGGCAAAGAAACGGAAATTTTGGTGGCACTGGATTTGCATCTTCAATAAAATGGCAAAGAATATGTGCTTGAAGATGATTTACTTCTATTAATGGAACATTTAAACTCATTGCCAAAGATTTAGCAAATGAAGTTCCTACCAATAGAGAGCCTAATAAACCAGGACCTCTAGTAAAACCTATGGCAGAAATATCTTTTTGTTGTATATTTGCTTTGGTGAAGGATTTTTCAACTACGGGAATAATGTTTTGTTGATGCGCTCTAGAAGCGAGCTCGGGAACCACGCCACCATATTCTTGGTGTATGGTTTGATTAGCCGCAATATTAGAAAGGATTTTATTTCCGTAAATAATAGCTGCAGAAGTATCGTCACAAGAAGATTCTATTCCTAAAATAATTGGTTCGTTCATAAGTAATGGCAAATTTAGAAAATAATAATTCCGAAAACAACAAGCCGCTTTCCGAAAAAGTGGAAGATAAAGTTCAGGAAACCGTAGGTAGTATAAAAAATACCATAGAAAATCCTGTGGAAACAGCTCAGGCTACCGCAGAACAAATGGTAAAAGATGTACAAAAACCTTCTTGGTGGGCAAAATTATTTCTTTGGTTGGTAGGGATTTTTACTTTTTTATTTCTTACAATTTTAATTATTATCAATCTGCCATCAACTAGAGATTATGCTGCTGGTAGAGCTTTAGGCTTTTTAAATGAAGATTTTGGAATTAATATTTCTAAAGACAGCGTAGAGGTCAATATTTTTGGAGATGTGGTTATTCACGGGCTTAAAATCAAAGATTTTAAGAATAATGATATGATTATAGCCAAAGAATTGAGAGCAGATTCTGATTGGTTTTCAATTATACAGTCTATGGTTTTTGATAAAAAAAATCAATTAGATTTTAATACCTTATCTCTTAAAGAAGCAGACGTAAAGGTGGTTACTTATAAGGGCGATTCTATCGATAATTTCAATAGATTTATTAGTAAATTTGATGATGGTAAACCAAGAAATCCTAATAAGCCTCCGTTTCAGCTCAATTCTAGATTAGAAATTAGAGATTCTAAAGTTTCCATTATCAATCAAAATCATCAAGGAGACGAAGGGAAATGGCTACAAGCCGAAAATGTAAACCTTATCGTTCCTCAGCTTCATGTTTTAGGCCCAAAAGTAAAAGCAGAAATTAATAATTTTACGTTTCGTACCAAAAGATGGGGCAAGTCTCATTTTGTAGATACTTTTTCGGGGAATTTAGATTTAGACAAAGAGCATCTAAAGCTTACAGAATTAACTTTTTACACAGACCATTCTTTACTTCAAGGGAATATTACCTTTAATCTTGACAAGAAAACACATTGGCATGATTTTAACAACAAAGTAGTTTGGGATATGAACCTGAAACGAGGTAGTGCAATTTCTGGTTATGATATTTCGTATTTTGCTACCAAATGGGACAACTATTCAGCCATAGACCTTTCTGGTAAAATGTACGGAAGCCTTAATAATTTTAGAATAGAAGATTTTGTACTAAAAGGAAAAGATGTAAACATCAATACACCTAATACAAGATTCAAAGATTTGCTAAAAGGTAATTTCAATATTGTAACCAATAAGATTTCGGCAGATATTACATATCCTGCACTTAGAGCCATGGTTCCAAAATTTGTTTCTACAAAAATGAAGAATTTTGCAGATCCTTTTGGTAGAATTAGATACATAGGTGCGGTAGATGTAACCCCAAAAAGAGTAATTGCGAAAGGTAACGCCATCACCAGCATAGGTAGAGCAAACGCAGATATTGTTTTGTCTGATATTGATCAACATGAACCGAGATATAAAGGAATTTTAGATGTTAATGATTTTAATGCTGCTGCAATTACCAAAAATAATGCAGTAGGTTTAATTACAGGAAAATTTAATGTAGATGGTAGAGGTTTTGATGTAAACACTCTTACTTTAAATACAAAATCTAATATTTCTTCCATCGAAATTACGGGTAAAACTATCAATAATTTATACCTTGACGGAATTCTTTCAAATAAGAAATATAATGGTATAGTAACGATAAATGACGAAGAAGCTAAAGGAAGAATTGTAGGGAAAATAGATTTTTCTACTAAAAGACTTTTAGCAGATATTAAAGGGAATATAGATTATCTTAATTTAAATTATTTCGGAGTTCCTGGTAATGGCAAATCAATCTTTAGTGGAAATGTGGATGGTAAAATTGCTTTTACCAACGTGAATGACATGAACCTAGACGCAAAACTGAATAGTGTAGTATTTACTGCAAATAACCAAAAAATTGCCGTTCCTAATGGTCGGGTTAGAGCGTTTTTCGAAGATGGTAAAAGAGTGGTAGATGTAGATATGCCAAATGTGGTAAAAGGTAATATCTCTGGCAAATATAATCTTGGTGATTTGGGCAAAATGTTCCAAAACGGGTTCAATAAAATTTTGGTGGGTCAACCAGAAAGAAGATATTTCACAGGTCAACAGTTTACTTATAATTTTGATGTTAATCAACTTTTGGTTAATTATTTTGAACCTAATCTTAAGATAAATGATGGTGCTAAAATTAATGGCTCTTTTGATGGAAATACCAATAATTTAGTGCTAAATGCAGATATTCCTTCTGTTAAGTATATTATGACTAAAAAAGAAGAAATTTCTGAAGCTGATAAACTTTTACTTAAAGCCAATCCTAATTATAAACTAGAAAATACAGCTGTTAAGGATTCTGCAATGATTAATCATATTGTGGTTAATATTAACACGGCTAATCCTTCGGAGCAACTTTTAGTAAATATAGGTAGAGCAGAATATGCTAAAAATGTACTGAGAGATGTTTCATTAACAGGAAATAACGAAAATAATAAAATCCTGCATTTAGTGGCAAATTTCAAACACGGAACTTTAGAAGATGAAGAAAGTGATGAATTGAAATCTTATGCAGTACACCTTAACCAAAGTATGGATGCTAACGGTGATTATGTAGTAAGATTTGAACCTACAGATCTTAAAATTAATAACTTTACTTGGAGTGTAGATACTTCGCCAGAACTAGATCATTCTATTACTTATCGAAAAAATACAGGCGATTTTTTAATAAAAAATCTGAGATTATTTTCTGATCAGAGTGAGCTTTTTGTGAATGGAACTTTTAAAGATGGTAAGGATTTTAACGCAAATGTAGATGTTAAAAATTTAGACATTAGCAAAATCTTAGATTTGCTACCAGGTAAAAGTTCATTAGACGTAAAAGGTATAGCCAACGGAAATATAAAAGTGAAAATGGATAAAACCAATTTAGAACCTTTAATTGATTTGTCCATCAAAGATATTTTCCTAAATGGAAAAAATATGGGAGAAATGATTGTTTCTGCTAAAAATAGTGAATCTCCTAACTTATATGATATCAATGCAAAAATTGCATCTTCTGAACTTTTAGGCAAAAATCATTTAGAATTAGTAGGAACAGTAAATAACAATACGCCATCACCAGTTTTGGATTTAAAGGCTGATCTTAATGATTTTGACCTTGGTTTTGTACAGGCGTTTGTGAATGGTATTTTTTCTAATTTTAGAGGAAAAGCTACTGGTATGGTTGCCATAAATGGACCAATTAATGACATCAATTATGGAGGCGATGTTGCGATGAAAGATTTTGGACTAAAACTTAATTTTAGTGGAGTAGATTATTCTTTCCAAGATACTACGCTCACCCTTAATAATGGAATGATTCTTCTAAATGAGCCTATAAAATTAAATGATGGAAGAGGAAATTCTAAAGGAACATTATCATTATTGCAAGTAGATTTAAGCAATTTAGCAAATATTAAAGCTCAGGTTTTTGTACGTTCCGAAGATTTAATGCTTCTTAATACAGAACAAAGGGATTTTGACTTATTTTGGGGAAAAATCTACGGAAAAGGTGATTTGTTTGTGAGCTTTAATGACGGAGGATTAAAGATTGAAGCAGGTAAGGATAACGAAAGAGATCCTACACAAGAGATAGAAACTTTCCATATATTAGACAATAGTGTTTTTACATTAAATAGTAATAGTGCTTCTTCCGTAGATGAATTCAAGCTATTAAGATTTTTAAAAGCGGATAAAGAAGGGGTAGTTTCTATAGAAAAAAATGCTAAAAAAGGAGTAAATCTAGATATCAATCTTTTGTTAAGTGTTAATAAAGGTTCTACAGTAAATGTTTTGGTAGGAGATGAAGTAGGAGATATTTCGGTAAGAGGTTCTTCAGAAAAACTGAAATTTAAGATGTCTCCAAATGGAAAAATTAATTTGTTAGGAACATATTTGGTGGATAATGGAACCTACGAACAAAAATTATTTTTGAAAAAGCAGTTTCAGATTGATAGAAATAGCAGTATAACTTGGGATGGTGATCCTTTTACGCCAGATCTAAAAATTACGGCTAGCTATTATAGATCTGTTACCAATGCGTCAGAATATTTGAGTACGGGTAAATTGCCTCCTGTCAATGTAAAATTACAGACAAGAATTTCTAATACGCTTAAAAATCCTAAGATAGAGTTTGATGTTTTTGCACCAGACGCTTCTACTCAGATTCGTGAAGCTCTGGCAGTGAAAATGTCTAATAATGATGAGAAAACCTTACAGTTCGGATCTATACTTGTACTTAATAATTTCAATACCTCAAATACTGGAGGATTTGGGGGAGTTAGTTTTCAAGATACAGGTATCACTACAGGTTATAACCTTTTGCTTAAACAATTAGGAAACGTAATCAATAACATTAGCCAACAGTTTCAGATAGATATTAATTATATAAAAGGTACAGATGGTGTAGAAACAAATGACAGGGCTAATACTAATGTAAATATTACTTTGTCTCCTAGAATAACCTTAAAGACAGGTTTTGGAGTGCCTATTTCTAAGTCGGCCAATAGTAATAATTATCTTACAGGTGAAGGGATCGTAGAATATGATGTGTCTAAAAATAATGATGGAACATTGGTGTTAAGAGCTTATTCTAAACCTTCTAATATTGGTTTAACAGGGGTAAACGGTAATGCCAATCAATCTTTTGGAGCTGGTGTGGTGTATAGTAAAAGTTTCAATTCGTTTTTTGGGAAAAGTAAAAAAACAAATGATACACTGAAAACGAAAACCAATCTAAAATCTGATTCTATCAAAGGAGATTCTATCAAACAAAAATAATTTTAGCTTTTTTCTGATAAAAGTCAATGTTTTTTTATTAAAAATATATT